>Ga0163144_10008180_pt1 | contig 22681 bp, 22 predicted proteins | sample OliLak19BULKMAT1_FD_123175 | JGI IMG/M metagenome (GOLD analysis project Ga0163144, IMG submission 123175) | Freshwater microbial mat bacterial communities from Lake Vanda, McMurdo Dry Valleys, Antarctica - Oligotrophic Lake LV.19.BULKMAT1 | ecosystem: Environmental > Aquatic > Freshwater >...
CGAACGGTAGGAGAGCGGGAACCCGCCCGAGGCGCCCACCAGAGACGGCACTTCTGCCGGGGAGCGCAGGGGCGGGTCGTCGCCCACCGCGGCCCGGTCGACACACACGGCCAGTGACGGCGAGCGCCGGGCCAACTCGACGGCCCCGTCGTAGGCACTGCCCACAGCGAGCAGCGACGCTGAGGTGACCACGCCGTCGACATGCGCGCGGACGATTCCCGAGTTGACACCGTCGGTGAGCCCGAAGTCGTCCGCCGTGACGAGCAGCAGCCCGGTCACGGCTGCAGCGGAGTCAGTGACCGCAGCTCCGACCGTAGCCGCCGCATCTCCCGCAGGATGCCGATGATGACCTCCGGCGAGGACAGCGTGGACTGCCCGCGGGCGCGAGGGAAGTAGTCGACACCAATCTGCAGCACGGCGAACCCCTGCCGCTGCGCGCGCACGATGAGTTCGGCGTCGACGAACGACCCCTCGCTGCGCAGTTCGACGGCCGTGAGCACCGTGCGGCGCATCAGCTTGAAGGCGAAGTTGATGTCCCGCATCCGGGTTCCGAACATGACCGTGATCAGCCAGTTGTAGACCCACGAGTACACCGCTCGCCGGGGCCCCTCGCTGGTGCGGTCGTGGCGGAACGCGCTGACGAGGTCGGCGTCGTAGTCGCGCATGATGCGCACGGCCCGATCCAGTTCGACCATGTCGAAGGGCATGTCGGCGTCGGTGTAGAGCACCAGGTCCCCCGTCGCTGCGCCGAGGCCGGTCTTGATGCTGCCGCCGAGCTTGCGGTTGACCGGGTGGTGCACCACGAGGACGTGGTTGTCCTGCGCCGCCAGGGCGTCGGCCAGCTCGGGCGTGGCATCTGTGGAGGCGTCGTCGACGAGGACGATCTCGTGGTCCTCGATCAGGCCGGCGGCGCGCAGCCGCTCGCCGGCGCGGGTGCAGATCTCGACGCTGCGGTGGATGTAGTCCTCCTCGTTCCACATCGGCATGACGATGCTGAGCCGTTTGAATAGTGCCGGGACGGCAGCGCTCATGACACCTGTGCCCCATAGCCGTACAGCGCCGTGAAGAGGCCGAGGATCACGGCCGACGTGGCCGGCACGACAACGCGCACCACCCGTGGCCGGGAGTCCAATATCTCGGCGAGAACAACGAACAGCGGGAAGGCGACGAGTAGGTAGCGGCCACTTCCCATGAAATCCTTGGTGCCGATCACGGGGATCAGCACTATGACCGCAGTGAACGCCGCGTATCCCCAGCCGAAACGGCGCAGCACGCGCGGCAGCATGAGCAGCGCCCCCAGGCAGAGCAGGGCGGGCAGCAGCAGCCTGGCGATCTCCCACGGCGTGCCGTGGACCAGGACGTAGAAGAAGCCGAACTTGAACCAGGCCTCGGGGCCGGTGCCCTGATCCCAGCCGGGTGAGGACTGCGCGAGCACGAACGCCACCGGCGTGCCGAACGCCGACCACTGGTAGATCATGTAGCCGACCAGGCCGAGACCGGCGAGCAGGACGCCGGCGTCCGACAGCCGCAGGTGGCGCAGCGCGACGCGGAACGCGTCGCGTCGGCTCGCTCCCCGCGGCCCGGTGTCGAGCCCGCGTTCATACGCCAGTTCCAGCGCCCGTAACGCCAGCCCGAGCGCCAACGCCACTCCGATGGGTCGGCCCGCGGTGGCCAGGACGCCGACCAGACCGGCCAGCCACGGGTGGCCCCGTTCCAGGAGCAGGAAGGCGCTCAGCGCGCAGGCGAGGAAGAGCGCGTCGGAGTAGACCGCGCCGTACAGGAACAGGGCGTAGGGATAGAGCAGTACCAACCACACCGCGGACAGCGCGACCCCTCGGGGGACCCGGTCGGCGGACCACCGCGTGAGCAGCAGCACCGATGCCAGGCCGGCGGCGAGCGTGACGATCACGCCGGTGAGGTAGTACCCCATCACCGGACCGCCCAGGCTCATAAGAACGGGGTAGGTCGGGAAGAAGGCCACCGACGACTGCTGTCCGGGGATGTAGAAGTAGCCGTCGCGAGCTATCGAGTAGTACCAACCGGCGTCGTACCGGACCCACGCCTCCAGCCGGCCCAGTTCCTCCGCCGGGGGCACGGCCACGGAATCACGTGCACCGAGATTCACGAGTAGCAGCGCCAGCAGGCTCATGGCCAGAAAAGCGAGGGCAACCGCCGTGAACGTCCACCGGGCAACAGATAGCTGCGGTGGTGCGGTGACACTGCTGGCCGATATCGAGACGTGGACCGATGCCGGGGCGGTGACGTTCCGATTTGTCCCCATCGCCGAGCAATGTAGCTTAGGGCGGCAGTGCTGAGCGAGCACCGAAATCGCACACCCGCGACGAGACCCCGGGGGGCCGGATGCCGTGGTGACCGGGTTGTTGGCAGCTATCGCGTCGGCCCTGTGTTCGGGTGTTGCCAATGTTCTGCAGGCGCGTGGGGCGGGCAGGTCTGGCGTCGCCGAACCGCTGGTCGCCCTCGTGACCCGGCTCGTTCGTTCGCCGTCCTACCTGGCCGGCCTGCTGCTGGTCGCCGCCGGTTCCCTGCTGGCACTGGTGGCGCTGCGCGAGCTGCCGGTCTTCGTGGTCGCCGTCGCGCGTGCCACCAGTCTCGGCGTCACGGCGCTGCTGGCGTGGCCGATGCTCGGCGTGAGGGTCGCGCGGCGGGATTGGGTCGCCCTGGCCGCACTGGCCCTGGGGCTGGTGGTGGTCGTCACCGCCGCCGCACAGGGGCCCGCCGCCGGTACGTCGATCGGGACGCGCCGGGGGCTGGTGGTCGCCGTCCTCGTGCTGGGGGCGGCCGCCGCACTGGTGGCGCGCCACCGGGGACGGCAAGCAGGCGTGGGGCTTGCTGTGCTGGCGGGGCTGTGTTTCGGGCTGACCGGCGTGGCGGCCCGCACCTTGACAGGTAACGGTGTGGCAGAGCTGCTGCGCGATCCGGCACTGTGGGCCATCGGCGCCGGCGGGGCGCTTGGTCTGCTGGGCTACGCCGCCGCACTGCAGCGCAGCTCCGTGACCGCCGCCACCGCGGCCGTGGTGGGAGTCGAGACGCTCGTCGGGGCCGTGGTCGGCCTCCTGCTCCTCGGCGACGCCACCAAGCCGGGCTGGGAGGCCGCCGGCGTCGTCGGTTTCACGCTGGCGCTGGGCGGCGCCGTCGCGCTCGCGGGATCCGAAGCGACCCGCGCCACCCACCCACCGGCCACCGGCTAATCCGGCTCCGGCGTGCGCAGCCCGGCCTCTTCCAGCACCGGCCGCAGCACGGCGTCGTACTGGGCGATGCCGGCCTCGTAATCCAGCCAGGACAGCGCCACCCCGGCGACGCCGGCGGCGGACAGCTCCTGCAACTGTTCGGTGATGGTCTGCGGAGAGCCCACCAGCGGTAGGGCGAAGAACCCGGCGATGGCGGCGGCCCGCATCGACTCCTGGTCGAAATCCGCGCTCGCGGAGTTGGGGATCAGCAGCCGGATGGCGTTGGCCGCTGCCTCGTGATCGCCGAGCTCGACAGTCTGCCGGCGGTATTCCTCCTGCGCGGCGGCATCCGTCTCGGCGCAGACGATGTGCCCCGCGACGAACACCGACAACTCGCGGCCATGCCCCGCGGCCATGTCCCGCACCGCGGTCACCGATTCGGCCGCGGCGCCCGCATTCGGCAGCAGGGCGAACGACACATCGGCATGCTTCGCGGCAAACCCACGACCGGCAGGACTGCCACCCGCGTTCATGATCACGGGCGAAGGTGACTGGAGCGGCTTGGGTTCGCTCAGGACCCTGCGGCCGTGGAAGAACTGTCCCTCGAAATCGAATTCCTCGTCGGCGTCGAAGATACGGCGAAGGAAGGTTATCCACTCATCGGCCATGGCGTAGCGATCATCGTGCGGCCGCTGCTCGAGACCGAACATGGCGAACTCGTCGGAGTTCCAACCGGCCACGATGTTGAGCCCGAACCGGCCGCCGGAGATGTGGTCGACTGTCGCGATCTGCTTGGCGGCGCTGACGGGGTGGTGCACGGGTACATGGAAGGTGGCGAACACGCCGATCCGCTCGGTCACCGCGGCCACCCCCGCCGCCCAGGTGAAGGTGTCGTACGAGCGGTGCGCGGCCCGATTGCTCGGTGAGGTCATGCCCCGCCAGCGGGCCACCGGGATGATCGCCTCCAGCCCGGCGACGTCGGCGGCCCGGGCGATCCGCACCGTCTCGGCCCAGGTCACCCGTGGTGCCTGCGGCGATGTCGTGAGGTTGGCACCGCCAGCCATGTTGGGGCTGAACACCGTCAGCTTCAGCCGGTTGGGGCTGCCCAGCACGGGGTGGTCCCTGGTCGCGGGCCGCCCGGGGGCCGGGGCGGTCATGCCGCCGGCGTCGGAGGCTCGGTCGACCCGCCGGCCACCACTTCGGGGATGTGCCCCAGTGCCGTCGGCAGGTCCCGGCCGTCAGCCAGCCGAACCACCGGTTGGTGCTTGGGTGCTGGGATGGTGGCGGCCTGCTCGGCATTGGTGTACGGCACGGCCCGTTCCTCGCGCAGATGGTCCGGCTTGCCGTCCGGTTCCCGGAACGCCGGCATGACCTCCTCGGCCATCAGCTGGAGGTTCTTCATCACCATCCAGTTCGGCATCGCCCCGAGGTGACCACCCGCACTGACCGCCATCCCGAGTCCGTATTCGTCGGCTTGCTGGCCGTACTTGTCGATGACCGTCTGGGGCGAGCCCACGATGATGTGACCCGATTCGATGAGATCGTCGTAACTCATCTCCCAGAAGTTCTTCACCCCGGCGGCCGCCCGGCCCTGAATGGTGCGCAGCATGGCTGCCGACGTGTTGTAGCCCGGCGGCATCAGGTGGTGCATCGGGATCTTCAGGCCGGTCCGGAAGAACCACATCGCGTGCGGCATGAACTCGCGATACGCCTGCGCGTCGGTTTCGGCGACATAGGTCGGGATGACCCGGCCCAGCTGCGTAGGGGCCGGTGAGTACTCGTACTTCTCCTCGCAGATCTGCCGGAACAGCGCGAACGACCTCTTGGTGATCCAGTTCGACGTCGTGGTCTGCATATATGAGAAGCGCCGTTTCGCCACCTCCTCGATCGTCTCCGTCGACCCGGTTCCCGGCATCCAGATCGGCGGGTGCGGTCGCTGCACCGGCTTCGGCCAGATGTTGGCGTACTCGATGTCGTAGTGCTCGCCCTGCCAAGTGAAGGGCCCATCCTCGGCCCAGGCCCGGAGAATGAGATCGTGAGCCTCCCAGAACCGGCCCTTGCTGCGGGTCGGGTCCATCCCGCTGGAGTGGTACTCGGCCCCCATACCGCGGACGTGACCGGAGATGATCCTCCCGCCGGAGATGATGTCGAGCATCGCGATCTCCTCGGCGACCCGCAGCGGGTTCTGGTGCAGCGGCAGGGCGTTACCGATGATGCCGATCCTGATGTGGGACGTGCGAGCCGCGAGGTACCCGCCCCAGACGTTCGGTGCGGCGATCGTGCCGAAGGCGTTCTGGTGGTGCTCGTTGACGATGATGCCGTCGTAGCCGAACTTCTCGGACGCGACCAGCTGTTCTAGGTACTCGGTGTAGAGCCGGTGGGCGACCTTCGCGTCGAACAGCGAATTGGGGATGGTGATCCAGCTGGACTCGAGGTCCTCGCCGGGAGGGATGAACGGGTAAGGCATCAATGTGAAGTTGTAGAACTGCAGGCGATTGCTCATGCCGCCACCTTCTCGACCGACTCTATGAATGATGTGACGGCCTCGGCGGTCTGCCGGGGCGCCGTGAACGGGAAGGCGTGGCCACCAGGGATCTCGACGGTCCGCGCGCCCAGCAGCTGCGCCCACCGCTCGACCTGGGCGGCCGGCAGGATGCGATCGTCCGCGCCACCGACTACCAGGCTCGGCAGACCGCGCTCGGCCAGTCGAGGCAACCGGTGGTCCAGCGCCAGGTCGTATCGCCACTGCCACATCAGCCGGGCGGCCGCACCCATCTCGCCGTAGCGGTGCGCCCACTCTTCCATTCCGCCGTCGGCCGGCGTGCCGACTCCCGGCACCAGGCCGTCCACGAGGGCGGCGTCGGCGTCCAGCAGCCCGTACGCCTCGGCGAACCCGGCCGGGTTCATCAAGAAGATGTTCGCCAGTGGATGACCGGGGACGCGCAATCCGTACGGCGCCAGTAGTGACAGGCTCCGCACGCGTTCCGGGAACCAGATCGCCAGATCGGAGGCGATCCAGCCGCCGAGCCCGTAGCCCACCAGATGCACCCGTTCCAGGCCGAGAGCGTCGAGGGCGTCACGCACCAGCAGCAGCACATCGTCGATGCCCTTGACCCAGTCCGGAAGCTCGCTGGAGCCGAATCCCGGCAGCTCCGGCGCGATGACTTCCGACCGCTCCGCCAGCGCCGCGTGCAGCGGCAGCCACCGCCGGCTGCCCCAGTGCCCGTTGAGCACGACCACCGGCCCACCGGAGCCACCCCGGCGGTAGGCAACGGTTACGCCGTCGACCGCCATCGTCTGCGCCGAGGAGGTCATTGCGCGCTCTCGGCGATGACCAGTTGCACGTCGACGTTGCCGCGGGTGGCGTTGCTGTACGGGCACAGCTGGTGTGCCGCCTCGACCACCTCGCGCGCTGTCTCGACGGGTACGCCGGGCAGGGACACCTGAAGTGTGACCGCGAGCCCCATGCCTGGGCGATCGTCGAGCCGCCCGATCCCGACCTCGGCCGTCACCGAGCTTCCGGTGACCGCCACCTTCCGTTCCCGGGCGACGTTGCGCACCGCGGAGTGGAAGCACGCCGAGTACCCGGCCGCGAACAGCTGTTCGGGGTTGGAACCCTCGCCGGAGCCACCGAACTCCTTGGGATGCGCCAGCACCAGGTCGATCCGGTAGTCGGCGGTCCGGACGCGTCCCTCGCGGCCGTCGCCCTGCGACGTGGCGGTGGCGATATACATCACCTGCATGTCAAACCTCTCGTTCTTCGGTGGCATCGCTGGCAAGGAACGCCGCGACAGCGGCGACGAATGACTCGGGTGCTTCCAGCTGGGGGCAGTGCCCGGCCGCCGGCTCGACATGCAGCCGGCCCTCGGGCAGCGCGGCGACGAGCGGCTCTGCCCAGCCAGCCGGTTTGATGGCGTCTGCGCCGCCCGCGACGACGAGAACGGGAAGTCGCAGCCGGGCGAGCTCCGGCGGGGGCGGAGCAGGCGCCGGCCTGGGGCTGCGGATGCTCAGCGCGGCGAAGGCCTCGTAGGCCCCGGGCAGCAGGGCGGTCTCGACCCGCTGCGCAACGAACGCCTCGTCCCGCGCCCACGAGGGATCGGCGAAGGCAAGCGCGATCTGCGCCCGCATCGAATCCGGGGTCCCGTCGAACGCGGCGAGCCGCACCCTCATCGCCGGCTCGATCGGTGCCCCACCCGCGCTGACCAGGACCAGTCGTCGCGCCTGAAGCAGGGGTGGCTGTGCCGTCAGCGCAACCAGGCACAGCGAGCCACCCATGGACAACCCAACGAGGTCGACGACACCGAGGTCGAGGGCGCCCGCCAGGGCCCCGAGATGGGCAGCCATGAACCCCATGGGATCGGCGAAGTCGCGGATCTTGTCGCTGTGCCCGAACCCGGGGACGTCGTAGGCGATGACATGGCGGTGCTCCCCCAGTGCGGCCAGTGTCGGCTGCCAGGCCGTTGCGGCGGACTCGCCCCAGGCGCCGCCATGGACGAGCACCACCGCGGGCCCCGGCAGGTCGGCGCCCGCCCGCAGCAGCGCCGTGCGCACGCCGGCCGCCGACACTGTCTCCGCAGCGATGTCCGCCACCAAGCCTCCTTGCGTTCAGTTGACGACCGTCACGACGGTAGCAGCTCCCTGTTGCTGGACGACAGCGCCATTGTCATAGCGCCACCGTTGCGCCCGTCGCATCACCGTCATACTCTCAAGCACTCAATTCCCCCGCTAGGAGGTCGCGATGGCGCTTCACAGGACCGAGCAAGAACACCCCAACGCTGATCTGGTGCGCCGCGCTCACGCTGCGTTCAAGGCCGGCGACCACGCCGAGGTCTCGGCACTGTTCGCCGACGACATCCTATGGACGGTCGGCGGCGAGGGGCCGCAGACCGGCACCACGATCGGCATGGCCAACGTCATGGCCAACTTCGGTCAGATCATGGAGATGACGGAGGGCACCTACTTCGCCGACCCGGTCGACTACGTGGGCAGCGACGACCACGCCATCAACATCAGCCACCTCACGGCCAAGCGGCCGGACGGCCGCAGCATCGACATCCACGAGGCAGTCATCTTCAAGGTGCGTGACGGCAAGCTGGTCGAGGCCCAGCACATCGCCTATGACGAGAAGGCCTGGGAGGACTTCTTCGCCTGAGCGCGCCTGGTTCCGTTGGCAGTTCGTTATAGAGCAATCGTTGCGCTCGTCACGTGGAAGCCATACAGTCCGACCACACAGAGTCGTGACGGTCGTCACCCAAGGAGGCACCGATGGCATATTCCCCCCGTTGGCTGGCTGCGGTTTTCATCGCCCCGGCCCTGCTGCTCAGCGCCTGTGGCGGAACGGACGAGGACTCGGGGGCGGCGGACACCGCTGCCCCGGAGTCGTCCGAGCCGGCCAGCACCCCCGACACGGACACCGCCGCCAGTGAGGCCGAGAGTTCGGCACAGGCGGCTGATATCGGCTGCGATGCCGCCGACGGCGCAGTCGTCGGCTACAGCGAGCCCCTGCCCGACCCCAACTTCGAGAGCATCGGCGCCATCATCGAGGCGAAGCTCGCCGAGTACGGCGCTTCGCTGACCCGGGTCAACGCCAACCTCGACCCAGGCAAGCAGATCGCCGACATCCAGAGCCTCATCCAGTCCGAGGTCGACGTCCTCATCGCCAATCCCATCGATGCCAACGCGACCGTGTCGGCCTTCGACGCCGCACGGGAGGCGGGCATCCCGATCGTCGCCCAGGAGACCACCATCGGCGGGCCGTTCCTGACGAACATCACCGCGGATGTCGAGTCCGCCGCCACCACCGGCGCGGCGTTGCTGGCCGAGGCGGTCGGTGACGGTTCCGTCGGTGCGATCAACGGACCGGACTTCGTGCAGGTCATCCGCCGCGAGAACGAGGCTTTCGCGGCGGGCGCGGCCGAATCCGGCCTCACTGTGGCGGACACCCAGGTCAACCAGGCCATCACGCCCGATGCCGCACGAGCCATTGCCGATGGCTGGAAGCAGCAGTTCGGCGCCGACCTGGCGGGCATCTGGACCTTCAACGACACCTCCGCGGTCGGGGCAGCGTCGGCCGTCGACGACACCTTCAAGCCGGTCATCGTCTCGATCAACGGCCAGCCCGAAGCAATCCCGCTGGTGGAGAGCGGCGCCATCCTCGCTACCTTCGATCTGCAGCAGGACAAGCTCGGCCAGGCACTGGCGTTCGCGGCCCTGGCGGGCATCTGCGAGAGCGAGGTGCCCGAGGAGATCGTGATTCCCGTCAAGGAGATCAACGCCGACAACGTCGGCGAGTGGCGGCCGCTGACCGATCGAATCAGCGACCCGTTCGACGTCCGGTTCGAGGAGATCGACGGCCGCACCTTCCTCGTCACCGAGTGACTCGGTGACGTGAGCGCAGCCACGACACCGGCCCCCGGGCAGCTCCGCCCGGGGGCCCCGGTGCTGCGCGTGCACGGGGTGTCCAAGAGCTTCGGGGCCGTGCGGGCCCTGAGGTCGGTCGACCTCGAGGTGTACCAGGGCGAGGTGCTCGCCCTGGCGGGCGAGAACGGATCCGGGAAATCCACCCTGTCCAACATCATCGCCGGGGTGATGCCGGCAGACGTCGGCACGATCGAGGTCCGCGGGGTGGCCGCCGGCTTCGCCCGGCCGCGTGACGCGCTGGACGCCGGTATCGCCCTGGTCCGGCAGGAGCCGGCGGCCGTGGCCCACCTCAGCCTCGCCGAGAACGTCATGCTGCCCAGCCTTCGGCGCCTGGTCTCACTGGTCGACCGGCGCCGCCTCGCAGCCCGGGCACTGCCGTACCTGCGCCGGGTCGGGCTCGATGACGACCCGATGACCACGGTCGCTTCCTTGCCGACGGGCCGCCGCGAGCTCGTCGAGATCGCCCGGGCGCTGGCGACACGGCCACGAGTGCTCGTCCTGGACGAGGTCACCACGCGACTGCCCGACCCCGAGCGACTGTTCGAGGTGGTCGAGGCCGAGTGCGCGGCCGGGCTGGCCGTGGTCCTCATCACCCATCGACTGCGTGAGATCCGCCGGCTCGCGCATCGCGCGGTGATCCTCCGCGACGGGGTCAAGGTGGCCGAGCTGGAGCGCGAGGAGTTGAGCGACGAGCGGATCAGCTCGGCCATGGTCGGCCGCGAGCTCGGCGCGTACTTCGCCAAACGCGAGGTCGAACTGGGTCCGGTGACACTGCGCGTGCGCGGCGTGGCGACCGACCGGTCGCCGGCACGGCTCGACCTCGAGGTGAGGGCGGGTGAGATCGTCGGGGTGGCGGGGCTCGTGGGCTCCGGACGCAGTGAGCTGCTGGAGACCATCGCCGGCGCCCGCCGCGCGCACCGCGGCACCATCACCGTCAACGGCACCGCGCTGAAGTCCGGCAGCACCCACTCCGCGGCGAGCGCGGGGGTGGCATTGGTGCCCGAGGACCGGCTGGCCCAGGCCCTCATCCCGCCGCAGAGCGTGACGGCCAACCTGACGTTGCGCCATCACCGGCTGCACGGGCTGGCCGACGCCAGGCGCGAGCGGCGGCACGCCACTGACAGTGTCTCGCGCTTCGGGATACGCGCCGCCACGGTCGATGCTCCGGTTTCGGCACTGTCCGGGGGCAACGCCCAGAAGGTGGTGCTGGCCAGGTGCCTGGCCGCCGAGCCGGCCGTGCTGCTGCTGGACGAACCGACCCGGGGTGTCGACGTGGGCGCCCGGGCGGAGATCTACGACCTCATCGGCCAGCTGGTGGACGGCGGGGGCGCGATCGTGCTGGTGTCGTCGGATCTGCTGGAACTGCTGGGACTGTCCGACCGCATCATCGTGCTGCACGATGGGGAAATCGCCGGGCAGCTCGGGGCGGGCGAGGCCACCGAGGAGAGCGTCACCCTGCTGGCCGCGGGCGGCCGCCGAGAGGAGACCACGTGACCACCACAGTGCCGCCCCGGACGTCGGCAGCCACGGCCCCCGGCCCGACCCGGCTGCGCCAGGCCGGACGAGCCGTCAATCAATACGCAGGCGTGCTGGTGGTCCTCGCCGCACTCGTCGTCATCATCGGGGCCACGCAGCCGCAGTTCATCTCCAGCGGCAACCTCATCATCATCCTGGAGACCAATGCCGTCCTCCTCGTGGTCGCCGTCGGCCTGACGTTCGTCCTGCTGGTGGGCGGGATCGACCTGTCCCTCGGCGGCACGATGGCGATGTCGGCGATCGGGATGTGGGGACTGCTGCAGAGCGGGTTGCCGGCCTGGGCGGCGATCATCCTGGTCGTCCTCGGTGGCTTCGCCGTCGGCGCCCTGGTCAACGGGCTGCTGATCGGCTGGGTCGGGCTCTCCTTCCTCGTCGTGACGATCGGCACGGCGTCGTTGTACCGCGGCATCGCCAACCTGGGTGCCGGAGGGCAGTCGCAGTCGCTCTACGAGAACACGTTCCTGACCGGCCTGGGCCAGAACCAGGTGTTCGGGGTGCCCATCATCGTCGTCATCGCCGCCGTCGTGTTCCTTCTGGGTGTGTTCCTGCTGCGCTACACCGGGTACGGCCGGATGGTGTACGCGGTCGGCGGCAACTCCGAGGCGGCCCGGCTCGCGGGCATGCCGGTGGTGACGATCCGGGTCTCGGTGTACGCAATCTCGGGTGGGCTCGCGGCACTGGCGGCCGTGATGGATGCGGCCCGGCTCACCTCGGCCTCCCCGATGGCGGGCACCGGCATCGAGCTGACAGCGGGCGCCGCGGTCCTCCTGGGCGGCACCTCCTTCATGGGTGGCCGGGGCACGCTGCTCGGTACCCTGCTCGGCGTGCTGTTCCTGGGCGTGCTGCAGAACGGGCTCACGCTGGCGGGAATCAGCCCCTTCTGGACCGGTGTTGTCAGCGGCATCGTGCTCATCGCCGCCATCTTCGTCGACCGGTTCCGCACCGGCCGGGCCATGCCCCGATGACCGAAGCGAACGGGTTCGACGCGCGGGCCTACCGCGACGTCCTCGGTCACTTCGCCACCGGGGTCGTCGTGGTCGCGGCGAGCGGTCCGAACGGCCCGGCGGGGATGTCCGCGAACTCCTTCACGTCGGTCTCGCTGGACCCGCCGCTGGTCGCGTTCTGCGCCGACCACACGTCGACCACCTGGCCTCGGCTGCGTACCGCAGGGGCATTCGCGATCTCCATCCTGCGCAGTGACCAAGAGGAGCTGGGTCGCGTCTTCGCCCGACGCGGCGTCGACCGCTTCGACGGGGTCTCCTGGCACCTCAGCCCGCAGGGCCACCCCGTGCTCGACGGTGCGCTGGCCTGGCTGGACTGCCGGATCGAGACCGTCCACCCGGCCGGTGACCACGAACTGACCCTCGCCCGGGTGGTGGACCTGTCCAGTGACCTGGACGAGGCCGCGGCACCCCTGCTGTTCTTCAGGGGGCGGTATGCCCAGCTCACCAGCCGCTGACGACGGGCTTGCAGACGCGCGGATCGAGGGCCTGGCGCGGCGCCGCGGCCTGGATGTGTCCAGCCCGTTCGTGGAAGCCCTACTCGACCGGATCAGCCCGGCGCAGATCGGGCCGCCACCGGACACCGGGGACGTCGCCGACCCCTCCAGCGCCGTCGCCAGAGTCCGGCACGCACTGACGGAGCTGGCGGAAGGCCGCCCGGTCCTGGTCGTGGACGACACCGACCGCGAGAACGAGGGCGATCTGATCATGGCCGCGGACGCCGTGACGCCGCAGTGGGTGGCCTTCTTCCTGCAGCACACCTCTGGACTGCTGTGCGTGGCGCTGGCGCCCCAGCGCTGCGACGAGCTGGGGCTTCCGGTCATGGTGAATGTCAACGCCGACCCGATGGGCACCGCCTTCACCGTGACCGTGGACGCCAAGGCGGGCACGACGACGGGGATCAGCGCCGGTGACCGGGCGGCGACGGTGCGGGCGCTGGGTGACCCGACGACCACGGGTTCGGATCTGCTGCGGCCGGGTCATGTCCTGCCGTTGCGGGCCCGGCCGCACGGTGTGCTGGCCCGGCGCGGCCATACCGAGGCCGCCGTCGACCTCGCCAGGCTGGCCGGCCGCAGCCCCGCAGGGCTGATCTGCGAGGTGGTGACCGACGACCGGCTCGGCATGGCACGCCGTCCGGTGCTGCGCCGGCTCGCCGCACGCTTCGATCTTGCCTATCTGTCCGTCGGGGACGTCGTCGACTACCGCCTGGCGACCGAGAGCCTCGTCGCCCGGGGCGCGACGGCCAGCCTGCCCACCCGGCACGGCCCCTTCCGGGCCACCGACTACACCTCGACGGTCAACGGCAGCGAGCATCTGGTTCTCACCGTTGGCGATGTCAGTGGCGAGGACGTGCTGGTGCGTGTGCATTCGGAGTGCCTGACCGGCGACGGGCTGGACTCCGAGCGCTGTGACTGCGGCGACCAGCTCCGCGACTCGCTGCGGGCCGTGCAGGCGGCGGGCCGCGGCGCGGTGGTGTACCTGCGCGGCCAGGAGGGAAGAGGCATCGGCCTCGCATCCAAGATCGCCGCCTACGCCCTGCAGGACACCGGCCTTGACACCGTCGACGCCAACGTCGCCCTGGGGCTGCCGGTGGACTCCCGCAACTACGGCGACGGTGCTGCCATCCTGCGCGACCTCGGGGTCACCTCGGTGCGGCTGCTGACCAACAACCCGGCCAAGGTCGCCGCGCTGGCCGCGCAGGGCCTCGACGTGGTCCGGCTGCCACTACCGCCCCGGCAGACGGTGGACAACGCAGGCTACCTGGCTACCAAGCGGTCGCGGCTCGGGCATCTGCCGGCAGGATGAGTGCCTGGGGTGACGGATCAGAGTGTGACCGCGCGCCAGCGCGTGACGGCGCGGCACAATGCAACGATGCCCGGAGAGTTCTGGTCCAGTGGGACGCCGTCGACGGCTGCCCGCCCGCGGGGCCGCGCCCGGTCTGCGGTCTCCCCCGCCGAGGCGGGCGAGCTGGTCGATCTGCAGCAGGCCGGCCGGCCCAGTTACCTGATCATGGACGTCTGCGGCGCCTACATGCGGCCGATGGGTGGCTGGTTCCCGGTGGCTCGCCTGATCCTGCTCATGGGGCAGCTGGGCGTCGACGAGCAGGCAGTCCGCTCGGCGGTCTCGCGGATCACCAAGCGCGGGCTACTGGTCTCTGAGACCCGGGACGGGGTCCGTGGCTACCGACTGGCCGACGACGCGCTGCCGGTCCTCGATGATGCCGAGCGCCGAATCTTCGGCCAGGCCGAACGCGCGCGGCTCGACGACGGCTGGGTCCTGGTCTCGTTCTCGATCCCGGAGTCCGATCGTGACAAGCGGTACCTGTTGCGTTCGCGGTTGTCGTGGCTCGGGTTCGGCATCCTGTCCAGCGGGCTGTGGATCGCCCCGGCCTGGCTGACCGACGACCTGGAGGACTCGGTCCGCCAACTCGGTTTCGAAAACTACGTCACCGTCTTCCGGGCCCACTACCGCGGCTTCGACGACGCCCGCGCGCTGGTCGAGCGGTGCTGGCAACTGGCTTCGCTGCGCGAGATGTACGCCGACTTCCTCGCGCGGTGGCAGCCGGTGCGGCAGAAGTGGGCGCGTCACCGCAAGTCTGGTGGGCTCGAGGCCTTCGTGGATTACACCCTGCTGCTCAACCAGTGGCGGAAGTTTCCCTATCTCGATCCGGGCCTGCCGCTGGAGCTGCTGCCGTCCGGCTGGGAGGGCCAGCGGGCGGCCGAGGTGTTCTTCAAGCTGCGTGACCGATTGGAGGACGACGCCAACCAGCACGTCCTCGTGACCGTGAACGCGGAGACCGACCAGCCGTGACGACGGGATGCCCCTGCGGTGGGGATCACGGGCGTCCGTGGACACGTTGGGTCGAGGCGAAGACGCCATCGGGGTCGATGCGTCGCTTGAGCGTCGCGAGTCGCTCGTAGGTCGACGGTGACCAGGAGGAGCGGATGTGCTCCTCGGTCTCGTCGCGGCCCAGGTGGTTGACGTCGGCCCCGCCGGCGGACAGCCGCTCGACGCGTTGCCAGGTATCGCGCATCCATGACCGGTGCGCCTGCTCGTCGGGGTCACCGGGGAACCAGCCGGCGATGACCTCGATGAGCAGGTCGGCGTGCCGGTAGGAGAAGGCGGTGGCGTCCGGTGCACGGTCGGCGACCGCGCCGCCGAGCGGGCGGAGCACAATCTCGTAGAGCGGCGAGCGCGCCTCTCGCGAGGCGTCGACGAGGGAGTCAATGGCGGCGTCGTCCAGTGGCCGCAGCCATTCCGAGCGGACGTCCCAGCAGGCGCCGAAGGGGGCACTGGCATCGGCGGAGGCCTGGAACTGCGGATACGGCACCTGATGCACGCCGTCGGCGAGGACCGGCACGACGGTCCGCAGCCGCTCCAACCAGGGCGGGCCGGCGGCGTCGTCGCAGCAGATATTGATCAGCAGCACCTGTCGGCCGGCGACCGCACCGGGCAGCGCGCCCGGCGGCGGCGTGACGATGACGGCGGTCCAGCTCAGTTCGGGTGGCGGCACCGGCTGGTCGAACAGCGTGCGCAGCGCGGCTGCCGAGTGGTCGATGTCGATGACCAGGGATCCGGCCAGCACGGTGCCCAATGGGTGCGCCGCGAAAGTCATCGCGGTCACGACGCCGAAGTTGCCGCAGCCGCCGCGCAGTGCCCACATCAGGTCGGGGTCCTCGGTGTCGCTTACCTGCCACACCTCGCCGTCCGCCGTGACCAGATCCGCGGACAGCAGGTTGTCGTGGGCCAGGCCCCAGCGACGGCTCAACCAGCCCAGACCAGTGCCCAGCGTGAACCCGGCGACGCCGACGGTCGAGATGGACCCACCGGGTGTGGCGAGACCGTGCCGCTGGGTCGCGGCGTCGTAGTGCTGCCACAGCAGACCCGTGCCGCTGCGCACCTCGCGGGTGCCGCGATCGACCTCGATGCCGCGCAGGCCCCGCAGGTCCAGCACCACACCGCCCTCGATGGCCGCATGCCCGCCGAAGTTGTGACCACCTGCGCGCACGGTCAGCGGCAGTCCGTCCTCGCGGGCGCCGCGGATCGCGGTCGCGACGTCTGCCGGTGACGCGCATCGGACGATCCGGGCAGGCCGCCGGTCGATGGCAGCGTTGAACACGGCACGAGCCTCGTCGTAGCCGGCGTCGGACCCGGTGAGGACGGTCATGACCGCGACAGCCAGCCGGAGACCACGGCGTGATAGTCACGAGGCCGCTCCTCCTGCAGGTGGTGGCCTGCCCGGTCCATGACGTAGAGGTGACCGCGCGGCACCATCCGCGCCAGCATCAACGGGTAGTCGGGGGTGAGGAAGGCGTCGTACATCCCCCAGCAGAACAACACGGGGGCCTCGACCCGGCCGAGCTCGGCTGTGAGGTCCTGCCACTGCCCTCGGGGCGAATCCGACCGCGCCGCCAGCTCCATCTCCTCGGGATCCAGCGATTGCTCGTATCGCAGGTCCAGGGTCGCCTCCGGGAGCGCGCCGGCGTCGAACCACTCCAGGCTGCCGACCAGCTCGCGCATCTTCTCGCGGGTGGGGCCCTCGCCGCCGTAGTAGCGGTCGCGGGCGTTGCGGCCCCGGCGGGCACCCTCCGGCAACGGTGCCAGCGGGCCGTAAAAGACCGGCATGGAACCGGTGACGACGAGCGAACGCACCCGACCCGGGTGCCTGGCCGCCAGGTTCAGTGCGATCGTGCCGCCCCAGGAGTTGCAGACGATGTCCGGCCGCGTGATGTCGAGCGCGTCCAGCAGCGCGACGATCTTCGTCACGTGGAAGTCCCACATCGGCCCGGTGATGAGGCACTTCTCGCTGCGGCCGTACTGCAGCAGGTCGACGAGCACACAACGACGTTCCAGCCCGAACAGGGCCGAGACCTGGCCGAAGTCGCTCCACCCCGTGCAGCCCGGGCCGCCGCCGTGCAGGAAGACCGTGGCCGGACCATCACGGCGTCCCACCTCGATGATGTGGAACCTGACGTCGTCGGCGACGACATCGCGACCGGTCGGGGGCGCGAGAACCGGCAGGGCACCCTCGGCGATGGTCATCTGCCGACCGTATGCGCAGGGTCGGCAGGCTCCGGCGGGGATGTGCCGATCAACGGAACGGCCGCGGCACGTGTCAGGCGGCTGCGCCGGGGCGCACCTCGTGCAGTTTCGCCGGGATGGCCAGGGCCGACAGCCCACCGGCCACCAGCAGGCCAGCGCAGATCAGCATCGCCGCCTGGTAACCGGCGGTCAGTGCCTCGGGGTCGGCGTAGTCGCGGGCCGACAGCCCGACGATGGCGGGCAGGGCCGCGACAGCCGCCAGCCCGGCTGCCCGACTGATCGCGTTGTTGACGCCACTGGCGATCCCGACGAGGTGGTCTGGGGCGGCGGCCAGCACCGTGGTGCTCAGCGGCGCCACCAGCAGCACCAGGCCGAGGCCGAACAGGAGGACACCCGGGAGCACTCCGATCAGGTAGGAGTCGCCCGCGCGCAGGAAGGCCAGCCACACCGCCCCGGCACCGGCCACGATAGGTCCCGCCACCAGGGGCACGCGCGGCCCGATCCTCGTGGTCAGCGCACCGGCCTGGGCGGACAGCGCGAACATCAGCACCGTGGAGGGCAGGCCCGCCAGACCGGCGTAGATCGGGCGGTACCCGAGCGTGGTCTGCAGGTGGATGGTCAGGAAGAAGAAGAGCCCCGCCAGCGCGGCGTAGACGCCGAGGGTCAGCAGGTTGGTCACGGTGAAGGTGCGATTGGCGAACAGCGACGGCGGCACCATGGGTTCGTGGGCCCGGCGCTGCCACCACACGAAGGCGATGCCTGCGGCGACCGCGACTGCGGCGACCGCCCAGACAACCGCCGGGCCCGCCCCTGTCCCACCTTCACCGCCGATGCTGACCAAGGCGTACGTCATGGCCGCCAGCGCCACCACGCCGAGTACGGCACTGGTCCAGTCGAGGGTGCGGGCAGCCTCCGGATCGCGACTCTCGGGGACGAAGCGTGCGGTCAGCAGCAGCGCGACCAGCGCGAGCGGGATGTTGATGAGGAAGATCCAGCGCCAGCTGTACTCGACCAGCAGGCCGCCGACGACCGGCCCCAAGGCGGGTGCGACCGCCCCGAACCCTGCCCAGGTGCCGATCGCCTTGCCCCGGTCGTCGGGGGCGAAGCTGGCCTGGATGATCGCCAGCGAACCGGGGGTGAGCAGCGCACCCGCGACGCCCTGCAGCACCCGCGCAGCGATCAGCACCTCGGGGTTCGGCGCCAGCGCGCACAACGCCGAGGTGGCGGCGAACCCGATGATCCCGATGACGTATATCCGGCGACGGCCGAGGTGGTCGCCCAGCGACCCGGCCAGCAGGATGAACGCGGCCAAGGTCAGGGTGTAGCCGGTGACGATCCACTGCAGGTCGGCGAAGCTGGCGTCCAGTTCCGCGCCGATCGTCGGCAGTGCCACGTTGACCACGGTGGAATCGAGGAAGGCGATCGCGCTGCCGATGATCACCGCCGCCAGCAGGCCACGGCCGGCAGTCGTGCCGTACTGCACGAGGTCGGATCGGACGACGGGGTCTGGACCGGCAGTCACGGTCGCCGCAACGTTCGGGGCGGGAAATATATGCCGAGCACGTGGTGAGCGCTGCATGGACTGCACAGATCGGCGGTGATCATGCCGAGCACGTGGTGAGCGCTGCATGGACTGCACAGATCGGCGGTGATCATGCCGCCCTACCGGCGAAGCCCTATGGCGTGGCTGACGACGTTCGGCCGGCGAGCGCCACCGAGAGCCCGTGCGCGGCCGTGCGCAGCGGCGCCGACAGCCGATTGACGTGCCACCTCGACGTCGGCACGGTGATCGACAGCGCGGCCACGACCGTGCGACGGGCGCCCAGGATCGGCGCGGCCATCGACGCGTGCCCGACCCGGGTCTCCTCGACCTCCAGCGCCAGGCCGTCGCGGCGGATCCGCTCCAGCTGCAGGGCGAGCATCCGAGGTGTCGTCACGGTGTGGGGGGTCAAGTTCTCCAGGCCAAGAGAAACCACATGCGCCAGCAACTGCTGTGAGGAGTAGGCGAGCAGCACCTTTCCTGTAGCAGTGCAGTGCAACGGCAAGCGGCCCGCGATCCGCGACGGCTGGGCCACCGGCCGGTGACCGACCAACTTCTCGACATAGAGCACCTCCATCCCGTCGCGGATCGCCAGGTGCACCGTCTCCGACGTGGCGACGAACAGGTCCTCGAGGTACGGCAGCGCCGCCTCCCGCAGGATGCGCTGCCGGGGGACCTGCTGCCCGATCTCCCACAGCCACAGCCCCAGCCGGTAGGAGGCGCCCCACCGTTCCAGCATCCCGCCGGCCACCAGCTCCTGGCAGAGCCGGAACGTCGTCGACTTCGGCAGTCCGGTTCGGCGCGACAGTTCCGCCAAGGTCAACTCGTCGTCGTCGGCAAAGGCCTGCAGCATGAGCTTGACCTTGCCCAGCACGGAGTCGGGGACGGCGTCGGCAGCCAGGGTGATCGGTTCGGCGCTCATGCCATGACGCTCCTCACGAGGTCGGCGATGTCCCCGGCGTGGACCTCCATGAGGGCCACGGTGCCGCCCGAGATTACCGCCGTCCTCGCCTGCGGCAGGTGGTGCGACAGTTCGGCGAGGTGCGGGTAGGCGTAGGGGTCGGCGTCGGCGCCGACCAGCAGCACCGGACAGCGGATCAGGCCGATCCGTTCCTCCATCCGGTAGGCCCCGACCGCTCGGTGACCCGCCTCCAGCTCGTCCTCGGCCAGTAGCAGCGCGTCACGGACGAAGCGCGTGAGCAGGTCCGGCCGGCCCTGCGGATAGAGACCCGCCCGCCCGCCCCACAACTCGACCAGGTGCGCGCCGTCATCGCGCACGTCCACGGCGTCGATGCCGCGATGATGGCGACGACGCTCGCGGAACTGCTCATCGGTGTAGGGCGTGGAGGTCAGGACCAGTCGTTCGACTCGATCCGGCGCGGCGGCCGCAACCTCGATGGCGATCACGCCGCCGGTGTGGTGGCCCACCAGGGTGACGCGTGCCTGGCCGAGTTCGTCCAGCAGCGCCACGACCCCCTCGGCGTAGGCCTCGATGGAGTGCTCACGGGGCGCCGCGGAGGCGCCGAAGCCGAGGGTGTCCATGGCCAGGCCGCGCAGCCCCCGGGCGGCCAGTGCGGGCAGCAGTTCGGCGAACTCGTCGACCGAACGTGGTGTCTGGTGCAGGCACAGCACGGCGGGCGCCTGCGACGGGCCGGCCTCGGTGTAGTGGATCTGACCGAGGGCGGTCTCGGCGTACCCGCGCCGCACCGTCATCCCGCGCTCGCCAGGAACTCCAGCGACAGCGTGTTGAACCGTGGGGCGTCCTCGTGCTGCGGCCAGTGCCCGCACCCGTCGAACAGTTCCAGCCGGGACCCGGGAATCGCCTCGTGCATGGCCTGAGCCTCCGGCACGTCCCCGAACGGGTTCTGCCGGCCCCACACCACCAGCGTGGCAGCGGTGATCGACGCCAGCTGCTGGGTGGTCAGCAGGTTGCGCTGCCGGATCTCCATGGTCTGCAGGCACAGCAGGTGCGGCAGCGCCTTGACGAAGGCGGGCTGATGGTAGATGGCGTGGCGGACCTCGACCAGTTCGTCGCTGACGTCGGCGGGGTCGTGCATGAGCAGCTCCAGCCGCTGCCGGGTGAAGGCGTTGTCGTCGGTCAGCACCGCCCGCGTCGTCGACTCCTTGATCTTCGCCATCACCGGCGGGTTGGCCCGGGTGCCGCCCGCCGCCACCAACTGCAGCGACCGGACCCGCCCCGGCTGCTCCGTGGCCAGCGTCCCGGACACCCAGCCGCCGAGCGACTCCCCGACCAGGTGCGCCCGGTCGATGCCGACGGCGTCGAGATAGGCCACCAGATGGCGGACGTAGACGGGTATCTCGTAGTCCTCGTCGGGACCCTCGGTGTACCCGTGGCCGGCCATGTCGATGGCATGCACCCGGTACCCCGCTGCGGCGTGGGGCCCGACGTTGCGGACGAATGCCTCCAGGTGACCGCTGGTGCCGTGCAGGAACACCACCGGGTCGCCGTCGACGGGTCCGGCCTGCAGGGACCGGGTCCGCAGCCCACCGGCGTCGACCCAGTCGATGCTGTACGAGGTGCCGATGAGGTCGGTCCAGAACGTCATGCGGGTACTCCCTGCGGATAGGCGGCTGCGTGCCGGTCGAAGTCCGGCTGCGGGTCGATGACCGTGACACCCATGCCGGTCAGCCATTCGGGCATCGGCTCGTAGGCCAGCGTCCGCGCGGGCGCGTCGCCCAGGGCACCGACCATGGCCAGCCACGCCCGGACCTCCTGGGCGCCGTTGCCGGCCACCCGCTCGATGTCGGCGGTGCTCCAGTCCCGCAGCTGGGATCCGGTTCCGGTCTCGAACCAGCCGAGCAGCTGCTGGTCGAAGTCGGCGTTGATCGCGGGCTCGGCGCCGAGGATGATCTGCCGACGGCGCGCGTCGTAGTCACTCCAGTTCTCGCGGCCTTCCAACCAGGCCTCCACCATGAAGTCCTCGTCGGCTCCCTCCGGGGCCCGCCAGTCCGGCCACGGCAATCGGTGGGACAGGCCGCCGGAGGCGATGACGACGGCGCGCCGCTGCATTGCGTCGCCGGCTATCGCGTGGCGCAGCGCCCGGCCGAAGTCGTGGCAGCGGGCCAGGGTCGGCAACGGTGGCGCGAACATGTTCACCACGATCGGCACGATCGGGATGTCGATGTCGCGCAGTAGGTACTGCACCGCATGGCTCTGGCCGTGGTCGATCTGCAGCCGCGCCGAGAACGCCGGGTCGAAGCCCTGATCCATGATCGACTCCGCCCAGCGCAGCGCCGCGGCCGGGTCGACGCGTTGCGGCCCCTTGGGCGTACCGGATTCACCGCTCGCGCTCACCTCGCCGACGCCGATGGTGAAGGCGGGGATGAGATCGAGCCAGAATCCCCGGAAGTGGTTGCTGCCGATCACCACGGCCACGTCCGGTTCGGCGGCGGCGATCAGGTCCCGTGCCGCGCCGAGGCCGTCGCGGAACCGCCCGGCCCGGTCCGCGTGGACGGTCTGGTCCCAGTGGGTGTTCATCAAGGTGCTGTGGGAGGCACCGATCCCCAGCACGATCCGGCTCATCCGGTGCCCTCCTCGATCTCGGCCAGCGGGGTGGTGCAGACGTCGAGGGCAAGCCTGACCAGGCAGGCGGTCAGCCGCGCCATCTCGCCGACGTCGACGGTGTTCATGCCCAGCTGGAAGTCCTCGCTCGGCGCCCCGGGCACCTTCGGCATGCCGACCCGTACGGTCGGGATGCCCCGGTTGCGCAGGATGGTGGCGTCGGTGGCGCCGCTCATGCCCGGCACGTCGGTGTGGCTGCCGCCCTCGACGGCCTCCCAGGCCGCTCTGGCCCGCCGGGCGATCCAGTGGTCACGGTCGGTGGTGGCGCCGGGGATCGCCAGTACCGGCTCGACGTCGACGTCGAGGTCCGGATCCTCGGCCCGGAGAGTGTCGATGAACGCCGTGAGTTCCCGCCGGGCCTGCGCGGGAG
>Ga0163144_10008182_pt1 | contig 22680 bp, 15 predicted proteins | sample OliLak19BULKMAT1_FD_123175 | JGI IMG/M metagenome (GOLD analysis project Ga0163144, IMG submission 123175) | Freshwater microbial mat bacterial communities from Lake Vanda, McMurdo Dry Valleys, Antarctica - Oligotrophic Lake LV.19.BULKMAT1 | ecosystem: Environmental > Aquatic > Freshwater >...
CGAGGACGGCGAGGACGGCGAAGCCGCCGAAGCCGCCGAGGAAGACGTTGCGGACGACGACAGCGTCGACGACGACGCCCCCGAGGACGGGGAGGACGACGCATGAGCCTTGCAACTCGCCTTTCCGATGACCTCAAGGTCGCGATGCGCGAGCGCCGCGAGCTGGAGCGTGAGACGTTGCGCATGGTGATGGCCGCCCTCAAGAACCGGCGCATCGAGCTGATGCGCGACTTGAACGACCAGGACGAGCTCGACGTCCTGCGCAACGCGGTCAAGACGCGGCGCGAGAGCGCCGAGCAGTTCGCGAAAGGCGGGCGTCCCGAGCTCGCGCAAAAGGAGCTTGATGAGATCGCGCTCCTTGACCGTTATCTGCCCAAGCAGCTCGACGAAGCCACCACGCGGGCTTCGATCGAGTCGATCGTCGCCGAACAGGGCCTCAAGGATCCCAAGCAACTGGGCATCGTGATGAAGGCCCTCATGGCCAAGCACCCCGGTTTGGTGGACGGCAAGCTCGCCCAGCGCATCGCGGGTGAGTACCTGAAGGGCTGACCGCGGTCGAACGCGACGCTCTGGCTGTATGCAGCGGGGTTGCCCGCGCCGCGATTACCCCGATCGGGAGCGGCGCTGGACGGGGGCCACGGCATGCACGCGTCGCCATGCCATGCTGCGCCGCCCATGCACGACTCCGGCAACTCTGCCGCGGACCCCGCGCGGCCCGCGCCCGATGCGCTCGTTGACCGCCACGGCGGGTTGCTGCGGCGCACGGCGCTCGTCTCGGGCCTGACGCTGGCCAGCCGCCTGTTGGGTTTTGTGCGCGAGGCGCTGGCCGCAATCCTGTTTGGCGCGCACTCAGGTGTATTCGACGCGTTCCTCACCGCGTGGCGCATCCCGAACCTTTTCCGGCGATTGCTGGGCGAGGGAGCGCTCGCCACGAGCCTGCAGACCGCGATCACCGAAGAGGACGGCAGCGGCGGCGATCGCGCGGGCGCGGCCCTGTTCCGGCGTGTGCTGCATGTGACCTTCTGGATGCTGCTGGTCGTCTGCGCGGCCACCATGCTCGCGATCCAGCATTTACCCGACGAGGTGCTGGGGTTCCGACCCCTCGGTGAGCCCGAAGGGGCCGCGGCAGTGCGCGAGCTGACGGTGCGGCTGATGCCCTTCGTCGTGCTCATCTGCCTCGCTGCGCTGGTCTCCGGTGCACTGAACGTGCGCGGTTACTTCCGCTCGTCGAGCTTTGCACCCGCCGCGATGAACGTGGTGTGGATCGGGACTTTGGTGGCCATCGGAATCGGTTTTGGCTGGCGGACCGATGCCACCGGCGATGACCTTGTCGCGCGGCAAATCGCGATGGCACGCGCGCTGGCTTGGGGTGTTTTGCTCTCCGGAGTCGCGCAGCTCGCGGTGCAGTTGCCCGAACTCGCGCGCTCGGGCTTGCTGACTCGCGGTGCCCACGCGGCGGCTGGCGCCACGCGGCGCGCGCGGGATGTGCTGTTCACCGCCGCGCCCCTCGCCCTGGGCGCCGCCGTTTATCAGGTCAACGTCATGGTCGATGGCTTCATGGCGGAAGGACTGCTGAGCGACGGTGGCCCCACGGCGTTGTACTTCGCGAACCGCATCCAGCAGTTCCCCCTGGCGCTTGTCGCCACCGCCGCGACGGCCGCAGTTTTCCCAGCGCTCAAAGCGCTCGGGCACCGCGGTCGGCTCGCGGAGCTGCGCGGGATGCACGACCGCACCCAACTCGCCGTGGCGTTCCTTGCGTTGCCGGCGAGCGCAGGCCTGTTCGCGCTCGCCACCCCGATCGCGAGCGCGTGCCTCGAATACGGCGCGTTCGACGCGGCCGGGTCGGCGCGTGTCGGTGACGCCATGGCGGTGCTTGCGTTCGGGCTGTTCCCCGCGGGCGCGGTGGGGCTCGTGAGCCGCGTGTATTACGCGCTCGGCGACTTTCGCCATCCGGTTGTGGTGTCGCTGTGGATGGTTGTCGTCAACCTCGTGCTCAACCTGCTGTTCACCGCTGTGATGGGATGGGACGTCGCTGGCCTCGCCCTTGGCACGACCATCGCGGTGTGGTTGCAGCTCGCTTTGCTGCTGCCCGGCCTGCGCACGCGACTCGAACTGCCCCCCCCGGCGGCGGGCCGCGGGCGCGAGCTTGCGCGAACGGCCCTGTGCGCCGTTGGCTCCGCGAGCCTCGCCTTCGCCGTTTTCGTGGTCGTGTCGCGGTCCCTCCCGTCGGGGTGGTCGGGTGGCTGGAGCAGCGCGCTGGCGCTGGTGCCTGCCGTCGGAGCCGCGCTTGCGGGTTACGCGGCGCTGGCGAAGGGGCTGCGGCTCGAAGCGTGGTCCGACGTCGAAGCGCGGGTGCGCGGCCGACTGCGACGCTGAACGCTCTGCCAGAGCGAGCGGCTGCGATCAATGCCCCAAACACGGGGCCGCGCGGGGGTGTGCCGCGCTGGGGAAGATCAAGACACCTTGTGGCGGGCTCAGCGGCGGGATTCCTGCTTGCGGGTCGCGGACCGGCGGAGCGTTGGGGGCGAGGGGTGTAGGCCACCTAGGCTCGCGGGTGTGGCATCCGGCGCCGAGCCGCGCCCTTCCGCCGAAGCCCCGCCGTCCCCCCGGAGGTCGTACGCTTGAGTCGAAAGCCGTCCGCTGGCCGTCCCGCTGGCTCCCCGTCTTCCACCCACCCCATGGATGCCCGCCGCACGCACGAGGGATCGAAGCAATCCGCGGCCGACGAACAGGGGGCAAAGGCCACCTTCGAGCGCAAAGATCCGCCCGCGCACCTCGCGGCCCCGCGCCTTTCGCCCAACGCGCTCGCGGTGCTCGAAAAGCGCTACCTCGTGCGCGGGCCCGACGGCCAAGTCAACGAGACGCCGCCCCAGCTCTTTTGGCGGGTGGCGCAGCACGTCGCGCGTGCGGAGCTGTGTTTCCCCGCGGGCGGGCACGCCCGCGCGCTCGCCGTGGCCGAGGAGTTCTACGAAATGATGGCGATGGGCAAGTTCCTGCCCAACAGCCCGACCTTGACCAACGCCGGGCGCCCCGACGCGATGCTCTCGGCGTGTTTTGTCCTGCCCGTCGAGGACACGGTCGAGGGCATTTTTGACTCCGTCAAGGCGACGGCGCTGATCCAAAAATCCGGCGGGGGCACGGGTTTCGACTTCTCCCGCCTGCGCCCGAAGGGCGATCGCGTGGGCGCGGGGGGCGGCACGACACTCGGGCCCCTTTCATTCATCCAGGTGTTCTCGAAGGCGGGCGAGTCGATCCAACAGGGTGCCTTCCGACGTGGCGCCAACATGGGCATCCTGCGGGTCGACCACCCGGACATCCTCGAGTTCATCACAATCAAAGACGACCTCGCGACGCTCACGAACTACAACATCTCGGTTGCGGTGACGGACCGCTTCCTCGCCGCGCTGGCGCGGGATCCCAAAACACCGCATTTCGTCAGGAATCCGCGCACGGACGAGTGGCGCCCTTTGGCACGCCGCGATTCGGGCGGCAAGGAACTCCCCGAGGCGTGGACGGTGGGCGAGCTGTGGGACTCGATCGTGTCGCATGCCCACGCGACCGGCGAGCCCGGGGTGATCTTCATCGACCGCATCAACGCGGCAAATCCGATCAAAAACGTCGGGCCGATCGAAGCCACGAACCCATGCGGTGAGCAACCGCTTCACCCCTACGACTCCTGCAACCTGGGCTCGATCAACGTCGGGTTGCTCGTCAAAGGCGGTGCAGGTGGAGCGCGCTTTGATTGGGACGAGCTGCGCATGCTCACCCAGGCGGCAACACGTTTCCTCGACGACGTTATCGAGATCAACCACTACCCGCTGCCGGCGATCGAGGCGATGTCCAAGCGCACCCGCCGCGTCGGTTTGGGCGTGATGGGTTTTGCCGACGCGCTCTACCAACTGGGCATCCCCTACGATTCGGACGAGGGCTGCGCGTTTGGCGCAGAGCTGATGCGTGTGCTCGACGAGGAGTCGCACCTTGCGAGCGAACTCCTTGCCGACGAACGCGGTGAGTTCCCCGCGTGGCAGGGTTCGGACTGGGAGAAGCAGGGCCGTCGCCTGCGCAACAGCTACACCACGACGATCGCGCCCACGGGCACGATTTCGATCCTCGCCGGCTGTTCGGGGGGCATCGAGCCCATGTTCAGCCTCGCCTTCATCCGCCAGGTGATGGCCGACGCAACGGGCCGTCCGACCGTGCTGCGCGAGGTCAACCACGTCTTCGAGCGGGCGGCGAAGGAGCGCGGGCTGTGGTCCGAGGGGTTGGTCGATCGGCTCCTCGCCGAGGGCACGCTCGCCCACATCGAAGGTGTGCCCGAGGACGTGAAGCGCACCTTCGTCACCGCCCACGACATCGCTCCCCATTGGCACATGCGGATGCAGGCCGCGTTCCAGCGCCACTGCGACGCGTCGATCTCGAAGACGATCAACTTCCCGCGGGAAGCGAGTGTCGAAGACGTGCGGCGCATCTACGACCTTGCGGTCGACCTCGGCGTAAAGGGTGTCACGGTCTACCGCGACGGGTGCCGCGACATGCAGCCGATGGCGCTCACCGGGTCGCAGCGCAAGCACGAGCCCGCGGCGCCCGACAGTGCACCCGACAGTGCACCCGACAGTGCACCCGACAGTGCACCCGACAGTGCGCCCGCCGCGCCAAAAGCAACGGGGCCGCTCGCGGACATCAAGCCGATGAAGCTGCCGGAGATCATGCCCGCGCTGCGCATCCGGCAGATGACCCCGTTTGGCAACATGCACGTCAAGGTGTCGGTCGATCCGATCCTCGGGCGCGAGCGCGAAGTCTTCGCGCAGCTCGGCAAAGGCGGGGACCTGGCGAACAGCGACCTTGAGGCGATCTGCCGCCTGTTGTCGTTGTGGTTGCGCGCGAACGGCAGTCTGCACGACGCGCTCAAACAACTCGAAGGCATCGGCTCTTCGCTCAGCGTGCCCACGAAGGAAGGCCGCATCATGTCCCTCGCGGATGGTCTTGCGACCGCGCTGCAGCGCTACCTCACCGCGAAGAGCGAGTTCGGACTCGAAGCGTTGCTCCTTGGGCGTGTGACCACCGAGACCGGCAACGGCGTCCACCTGCCGCCCAAGTCCCAGGTGTACAAGCTCAAGTGCCCAAGCTGCACCAGCGCCCTCTCCTTCGAAGAGGGCTGCGTGAAGTGCCACGCCTGCGGTTACAGCCAGTGCTGAGCCGGGCGTGCGCGCCAAAGGGCGAGCAGCCTTGCATGCGGTGGCATGGCATGAAGTTCTTAGCCCGCTCTTGATGCGCGCTTTGCGGTTGCTTCGCCCCGCAAAGCGCGCATCAAGTTTTTAGCACAAGCCCCGCGCAGTCTTTGCGTCGCGAGCACGTGCCGGCGGTGGCGCCGTGCGCGGGAGGATCGCGCAGTTGCACAACTTGCCTCCTATTTCAACGCGTCTTTAAGAGTCCTCCACACGGCGTTCCTAGGATCACCGCGCCACCCAACGGAGCCGGAGATCGTCTCCAGCCCGCGCGCGGCACCCGATCCCTTCGAGGACTCCACCCGTGTACTCCCCCTCCAAAATCCTTCTGACCGTCCTGGTCGGTGCCGGCCTCGCCGGTTCCGCCAACGCGGCCGAAATCCTGGTTTCCACCGACATCGCCACGTCGACCACCTGGACCAAGAACAACACCTACAACCTTACGACGCAGATCTACGTCCTTCCGGGCGCGACGCTGACGATCGAAGCCGGAACGGTCGTCGCGAGCAACGTGTCGCCCAACGGCTCGGGCTCGCTGGCGGTCACCGCCGGTGCGCAGATCTTCGTTCTCGGCACTGAAGCCGAGCCGGTCATCATGACCTCGAAGGCCGACGTCGCCACCTGGGCGCCGCTCGCCTCGCACCCGACCGGCGGCAACCCGAAGACCGGAACCTACCGCCAGGCCGCCAACGAATGGGGCAACCTGACGATCATGGGCAACGGCTACATCGCCGAAGACGCCACCCCCGGCAACGTGCCGAGCCCCAACGCGAACAACAAGGCGACGATGGAAGGCCTGACCGCCCAGTTCCCCGGTGATACCCGGGTGATCTACGGCGGCGGCAACGACGACGACGACTCCGGTTCGATCTCGCACATTTCGCTGCGCTACGCTGGCCGCGTCGTTGGTCTTACGAACGAGTTGAACGGTCTTTCCCTTGGCGGCATCGGCCGCGGGACCGAGATCAACAACGTCGAGATCATGAACAACGTCGACGACGGCATCGAGATCTGGGGCGGCACGGTCAACCTCAAGAACTTCGTCATCTGGAACGTGGGCGACGACAGCTTCGACGTCGACCAGGGCTGGCGCGGCAAGGCCCAGTTCGGCCTGATCGTGCAGGGTTACAGCGTTGCGGCGGCCCAAGGTTCGGGTGTCGGCGACAACGGCATCGAGTTCGACGGTGCGGAGAACTCCAACTACCAGCCGGTGACGACCACCGCGCTCTACAACATGACCGTCATCGGTCAGCCCTTCAGCGGCGACCACGGCCTGGCGTACCGCGACGGGGCCCGCCTGCAGGTCCGCAACAGCGTGTTCATGGACCTGGGTGAGCGCGCTGTGCGCCTCGACAACGTCGACGGCGACGGCGGACTCGGCTACGGCCACAACGGCACCCTCACCTGGGCGCAAACCTGGACCACCCCGTTCAACGCGGTGCCCGTGCACCCGAACGACGCGGCTCCGGGCCTTGTCGGCTGGGCGGGTTACCCCGCGCAGGTCGACGGCTTCTTGAACGACATCCGCGACACGGTGTTCTTCAACAACACCAACGCCAGCGCCTACACGGACGCCAACGCGGTCAACGTCTTCGCCGCGGCGAACAACAACCTGATCGCGAACGTTTCCCCGATCCGCTCGATCCAGCGCGCTGCGCAGGTCAACGTGTTCGGCAGCCTGGTCATGGCGCAAGTGACCCAAATCGACCCGCGCGCCGCCAACGACGCCCTGGTCAGCGTCGGCCAAGCGCCGAACGACGGCTTTTTCACCCCGGCCGCTTACCGCGGCGCCTTCAACGGCACCACCAACTGGGCGACCGGTTGGACCGCCGCTGATGCCTACGGCTTCTTCCCTGATTATGCCTCGACGACCGTTCGTCAAAGCGCGCTCAACGTCCCGAACAGCATCGCCGCCATCGGCGTTCCGAGCTTCGGCAACGCGGGCTTCGCCATCCAGGTCAACGATCCGGCGCAAGCCTGCGTGACCCCGCTCCAGTTTGCGCTCTTGACCGTCGACTTCGGCGGTCCCTTCAGCCTGCCCCTTGCGGGCCTCGGCTGCAACGGCGGTTTGGGCGAGGTTCTGAACCTTCCGACCAGCCTGCAGTTGATCCTCGGTCCGGTGCTCTGGACCGGCGCCCCGGCCACGTTCGGGCTTCCGATCCCGAACCTTGCGACCCTCAACGGTCTGACCCTCAACACCCAGGGCGTGTTCATCGACCCGACGACCTTCGGCGCCACGCTGGCCTGGGCGCTCGACGCCACGATCGGCGCCTGATGTTTCCCGGTCGAGTTCGCACTTGACCCATCAATGCCCCCGGGCGGCCTTGCGCCGCCCGGGGGCAGTTTCGTTCGTTCGCCTCGCCTCCGATTGATTCCACGCCGCTCCGCCATGAAGCCCACGTCGTTCCCCCGCCTGCTCGCGCTCAGTCTCGTTCTCCTTTCACCCGCGGTCGCTCGCGCGGACGGGGACACGACCGCTCAATCCCCCGAGACGGCATCTAAGCCGGACACGTTCGAGGACGCGCGCCTTGCGCCGGAGCAATCGGAGCTGCTCGACCTCGCGTTCCGCGCAGCATCGGCGATGCCGACGCTGCCCCACGCCAAAAACCGCGCACGCGCCCAGGAAGAGGTGGCGCAGACGGCGCTGGACCTCGAAGCCCCCGCCCGCGCCCTGGACTACGTGGAGCAAATCGACAACTGGCGCCGCGCTGCGGGACTCGCCGAATGCGCGGTGTTTGCGGCCGAGCACGGCCAAAACAAGCTGGCGCGCGAACTCATCGAGCGCGCGCGGGCGCGCATGCTCGCGACCGCAGAATCCCCGTCGGCCCTCGAGCCGGTCCAAGATTGGATGGTGGATCGCACGAAGGCGGCGCTCGCCCGCGCATACCACCGGATGGGCGAATCCGAAGAGGCGCGAAACCTCGCGCGGGGCATCGGCGACGCCGACGCGTTGACGCTGCGCGAAGCATGGGTGGAGACACTCGCGGACGGGGACTTTGACAGCGAGTTCCGGGCCATCGAAGCAGGCGCGACGAGCCGCGAGATCGATCCGGTGCGCTTTGCGCTGCATTCCGCCGTTGGCCTACACGCTCGCTTCTACGCGGATCCCAAGCGGCGCGAAATGCTCGAGGCCGTCGTGCGGGACAACTGGAGCGTCGTACCCCTCGCCATCCGCATCGATCTCCTGATCCAGCTCGCCGATGGCGCGCGGACGAACGGCGACAACGGCCGCTCGCTCATCCTGCTCGCCGAAGCCCGCGAACATTTCGACGCTGCGCGGTGGCTGGTCCAGGACCGGCTGCCGGTCCTCGCGCGCTTTGCCGTCGCACGCCACCAAAGTGGAGCAGTGGAAGCGGCGCATTCGGACGGCGTCGCCGCGCACGAACTGGCGCTGGAATCCATCGCAACGGTGGTCGACGTCTTCCGCGCGGCGGCGCTGCGCCCGCTGGCCGAAGCCTTCGCCGAAATGGGCGACGTGGAGCGCGCGCGGCAGGTGTATGCGCTCGCCATCGAACACGGCCTTGTCAACCCGAACTCGCGCCCGCGTGCGCAGGACCTTGTCGCGACCGCGTGCTCCCTCGCCCGTCATCCCGCCATCGCGGGCGTTGCTCTGATGGTCAAGCTGCGTGAAGCGTTCGGCGGTCTCGGCGATCCCTGGTGAGCTTCGCGCCGCCAGACGCGGTTGTTCCAAAGGCAATCTGTGCTTCACGCTGTCTTTGAAAACGTTCTTTATCTTCGTCGCCCGGAAGGGCAGCCGGACGGGCTCTGCCCGACCACCAAAGCCCAGCCCCGCAACGAAGCGACCACACCACGCAGATGCGAACGGGCTTCTCGGTTTGGGCTGCTCTTCTTGGAATCTTGATGATTTTCCAAGCGACAGCGGCGGCACAGGAGGCCCCCGGAGCGATCCGCGGGGTCGTCTTCGACGCGGACTTCGACGCACCGCTCGGCGGAGTTGACGTCCTGATTGTCGAATCCGGTCGCCGCGCGCAGACGGGCGACCAGGGCAACTACGTTCTCGCCGAAGTTGCCCCCGGCCGCTACACCCTCGTGTTCTCGAAGGAGGGTTACGTGCGCCAGGTGCGCACCGAGGTGGTCGTGAGCGCCGGACGTCTCGTCGACGTCAACGCCAGCCTGGCGGGTGAGTACGCCGAGCTCGAGGAGTTCGTGGTCGAGGACCTGCTCCAGGGCGGTGGCGGGAGCGAAGCGGCGCTGCTCGAACTGCGCTTCGAGAGCCCGGCGCTGCTCGATTCTATTGGCTCTGAACTAATGGGGCGCGCCGGTGCAAGCGACGCCTCGGACGCCGTGCGGCTCATCGCGGGAGCGACCGTCCAGGACGGCAAGTTCGCCGTCATCCGCGGCTTGCCCGACCGCTATGTAACGTCTCAGCTCAACGGCGTGCGTCTGCCCTCGGCCGACGAAAACACCCGCGCGGTGGAGCTTGACCAGTTTCCCTCGGCGGTCATCGAGAGCGTGCAGGTCTCGAAGACGTTCACCCCGGACCAACAGGGTGACGCTTCCGGGGGCGCAGTTGACGTGCGGATGAAGGGGGTCCCCGACGAAGCGACTCTGCAGATCAGCGGACAGCTCGGCTACAACTCGCTCGCCGGCGGTCGGGATGACTTTCTAACCTACGACGGCGGCGGCGTCAGCTTTTGGGGCAAGGACCGCGGCAGCCGCGACCCGCAGCTCGAGAACCTGGGTGGCAACTGGGACGGTGCAGTCGGCGTCAGCACAACCGAGGCACCCCAGGACTTCAAGTGGTCCGTTGCGGGCGGCGGCAAGGCGGAACTCAGCGAAGGCGTCAAGATCGGCGGTTTTGCGAGCGTCTTCTACGAGCGCGATTCGTCGTACTACAACAAGGGGCTCAACGACGCCCTGTGGGTCGTCAGTCCCGGTTCCAAACCCGTGCCCGAGGAACTGCAGGGCGCGCAAGAGCAGGGAACGTTCCTGACGGCGCTGTTCGACGTCACGGAAGCTTCCCAAACGGTCCAGTGGGGAAATCTGGCCGTCGCGGGCATCGAGTCCGAGAACCACTCGCTCAGCCTTACGTACCTGTACTCGCGCAGCGTCGCAGACAAGGCGATCCTGGCCGAGGACACACGTGGTAAGGCGTTTTTCTTCCCCGGCCACGACCCCGACGACCCCAGCACCCCGGGCCACGGCGACGCCGCCGACGAAGCGCCGTACATCCGCACGGAGACACTCGAGTACACCGAGCGCACCGCGAGCACCGTGCAACTGCACGGCACGCACCGTTTGGGCGCTCCCGACCTGTTCACCGGGTCGCTCTCGAACTTTCGTCAACCCGAGTTCGACTGGACGCTGTCCCACAGCACCGCGCGGGTGAACCAACCGGACAAACGTCAATTCGGATCGGTGTGGACGCCGTCGCAGGTGGTCGGGCAGTTCATCATTCCCGCGCAGCACATTCCCTTCAAACCTGCTGAGAACAACGCGCTGGGCAACCTCCAGCGAATTTTCAAGGACACCAAGGAGACGAGCAACCAGTACAGCCTCAACCTGAGCCTGCCGTTCGAGCGCGACAGTGGGCCGAAGGGTTACGTCAAGGTCGGCGCGTTCGGCGACGATGTCAAACGCACCTTCGACCAGGACACTTTCAGCAATTTCAACGACCCCAACACCGAGTTCAGCGGCGATTTCGAAGACTTCTGGAGTGCCGCGTTCCCCGAGGAAGACCACGCGATCACCGCGTCCGAGTTCGACGTCGACTACCGCGGTGACCAACGCATTCGCGCGTGGTATGGGATGGTCGATTATCCGCTCCGCAAAGACCTCAATCTGATCGCGGGAGCCCGCTTGGAGTCCACGTCCATCGACATCGTCAACGACCCCGAAGAGAACGCCACGTGGTTCCCGCCGAACGGCACCGGGCTTACCGATCTTATGCCCGGGGATGCCGACGTTGCGTTCGCTGACGACCACGTGCTGCCGTCGATCGGCCTGATCTGGAGGGCCAACGACGACGTGACCCTGCGCGCGGCGTACAGCCAGACAATCGCTCGGCAAACCTTCAAAGAACTGACACCGATCCTGCAACAGGAGTTTCTCGGCGGTCCGATCTTCGTGGGCAACCCCGAGCTCGAAATGGCGACTTTGCGCAACTACGACCTGCGCGCGGACTACACCCCGAACCCCGGTGGGTTGCTGTCGGCGAGCGTGTTCTACAAGGACATTCGCGACGCGATCGAGTTTGTGCAGGCGGAAGGCTCGCAGTTCACTTTCACCACCCCGCGCAACTACCCCGAAGGGCGGATGCTCGGGCTCGAACTCGAAGCGCGTCAGGAACTGGGTGAGTACGTCGACAGCCTGCGCGGACTGGGTCTTGGGGCCAATGCGACGTTCATCGACTCGCAAGTGACGCTGCCGGACGACGAAGCGCAGAACCTCGCGCAACTGGGTTACACGGGCTTCGAGAAGCGCGACATGACCAACGCGCCCGAGCACCTCTTCAACTTCTTCGCCACCTACGACATCGAGTCGACCGGCACCCAGCTCGGCCTCTTCTACACGATCACGGGCGACACGTTGATCGCCGGCGCCGGAGAGTCCAAGAACCGCCTCGTGCCGAGTGTCTACGAGCGTGAGTTCGGCACCATCAACGCCACGCTCACCCAGCCCCTTGGCCGGTACCTGCGCTTCCAGCTCCAAGCAAAGAACCTCACCGATCCGAACATCAAATCGGTGTACCGCTACGAGGGCGAGGACTACACGCGCACCTCGACCAAACGCGGCATCGACTTCACAGCCGCGCTGACCGCGCGCTTCACGCTCTGAACCGGGACACCATTTCGAACGCCCATGAAGCACCTACTCACTCTGCGCCGCAGTCCGCGGCTGCGCTCGGTCTCGGCATCGGCACCGCTCGTCGCACTGCTCGCCGCACTGCTCGCCGCACCGCTCGCTGCACTGCTTACGGCGGGCGCTGCGCGGCCGCAGCCCGTTCAGGACGTCGAATCAACGCGGGAAGCGCTTTCTAAATGGGTCGACACCGAGCGAGTGCTCTCGAAGGAGCGCGCCGAGTGGGTCCTGGGACGTCAGGTCTTGTCCGACCGCGTCGAACTCGTGCAACGTGAGATCGACGCGATCGGCGCGCGGATGGCGGACGCGCAGAAGAGCATCGCCGACGCGGATTCGAAGCGTGCGGAGCTGCTCGCCGAGAACGATCGGCTGAAGGTCGCCGGCGCTGGACTCGCGGAATCGATCGTGGAGCTCGAGGCGAGCACTGCACAGCTCCTGCCGCGCCTGCCGGCGCCGGTCCTCGCGATCATCCAGCCCCTGACCCAAGCGCTGCCCGAGGACTCCGCCACTACCAAACTCGGCCTTGGCGCGCGGTTCCAAAACGTCGTGGGCATCCTCAACCAGATCGACCGTTTCCATCGCCAGATCAGCGTGTCGCCGGAAGTCCGCACCCTTTCGGATGGAAGGACCGCAGAGGTTGCGGCGCTTTACCTCGGTGTCTCACAAGGGTACTTCGCGACCCTGGACGGGCTCTCCGCCGGTGTGGGAACCACAACACCCAATGGCTGGGTGTGGACACCCGCCGACGACGCCGCACCCGAAATCGCCGCCGCGATCTCGATACTCAAGAACGAAAGCACGGCGGCGTTCGTTCGCCTGCCCATCCGCGTCCAGTGAGCCCGCGAGCCATAGCCATGAAACGATCCTTGACGTTGCCCGTGCTCCGCGCGGCCGCGGCGCTCGCTACCGTTGCGCTGATGTTAGCGCCGCACGCGAGCGCTGCACAGGAAGGGGCGCCCGCCAGTACACCGCCGGCGGGTACGCCCGAAAGTACGCCGGCCAGTACGCCCGAAAGCGCCCCCCCGAGTGGATTCGAAAGCGCCTCGCAAGATGTGCAGCAGCGGCTCGAGCAAAGCGTCGCGGCGCTGTCGCGCCTGCGCGATGAGATGGCGGCGGAGAAGGTGCCGCTGTCCCGACGGCTGGGGCAGCTTGAAGGGGAGCTTTCCCAGGCCCGCGCGGAGTACCAAAGCACGACACGGCTCCTCGACGGCCGTTCGCTCGACCTCAGCACGCTGCGCGCGGAGATCAAAGGTCGCGAAGACGAGCTGGGCTACCTTTCGAACCTCTTGAGCGAATACGCGCGCAACTTCGAAACACGCATCCACGTCAGCGAGCTGCAGCGTTATGCCGCGGCCATCGAAGCGGCCAAACTCGCGCCCGAAAACTCCAATCTGGACGAGGCCGAGGTGTTCGCGGCGCAGACCGCACTGGTACGGACGTCGCTTGAGCGCCTGCACGAAACCGGGGCCGGAGCTCGGTTCGACGGCAACGCGCTCGACACCGATGGACTCGTCAAGGCGGGGACGTTCGTTTTGGTCGGCCACGCGGCACTCTTCCGCTCGGCCGACGGTGCGGTGGTCGGCACGGTCGAGCAGCGCCTGGGCTCGCTCGAGCCGTCGATCCGCCCCCTGCGCGATCCCGCGATGATCGACGCCGCGAGCCAGCTCGTGGTTTCCGGCTTCGGACGCATGCCCTTCGATCCGACGCAGGGCAACGCGGCACTCATCGAGGAAACCGACGAAACCCTGCAAGAGCACATCGCAAAAGGCGGCCCCGTCATGGTGCCGATCCTCGTGATGGCGGCCGCGGCGTTGCTCGTGGCGCTGTTCAAATGGGGTTCGCTCAGTCTCGTGCGCCGCCCGTCACGACGTGTTCTTGACGCCGTTCTGGAGGCCGTCGGCCGCGGAGATGATTCCGAAGCGCGGCGGCTCGTGGCGCCGATCAAAGGTCCGGTCGGCGAGATGCTGCGCGAGGGTGTGAAGCACATGCGCGAGCCGCGGGAGCTCGTCGAGGAGGTCATGTACGAGACGGTGCTGAAGGCGAAGCTGCGCCTGCAAAGTTTCCTCCCATTCATCGCGATTTGCGCGGCATCGGCGCCCCTTTTGGGTCTGCTCGGCACGGTTACGGGCATCATCAACACGTTCAAGCTGTTGACGGTGTATGGCTCGGGTGACGTGAAGTCGCTCTCGGGCGGTATCTCCGAGGCGCTCATCACCACGGAGTACGGCCTGATCGTCGCGATCCCCGCGTTGCTCCTGCACTCGTTCCTGTCGCGCAAAGCCAGCGGCATCACCTCCAGCATGGAAACGTCCGCGGTAGCGTTCGCCAACCGCGTGGCGTTGGCCGAGGCCACCCTGGCTCCGATCGAGCGGCGCCCAGAACCCGCGACGCACTCCGCCCGCACCCCGGCGGGGTTGGTGAAATCGTCGTGAGCAGCACGCTTCAGTTTGCCGGCGCAGGGCCCAGTTCAACCGAACCGGCGGCCACCACGCTCAGCGCGGCGCTCGACATCTGGGTGTCCGGCGGTTGGGCCATGATCGCCATCGCGGCGGTCGCGCTGCTCCTCTTTGGGCTCGGAGTGAACGTCTGGATTCGGCTGTGGAGCACCGGGTTCCAGTCGGTTCCCGAGCGTGTGTGGCGGCGCTGGATCGATGCCCCCGACGAGCGCGAGGGCAACGTCGGAGCGCTTCTGGACCATGTCGCTGCGGCCCAACGCTTCGACGAAGTTCCCGGGCTCTTCGCGCAGGTGCGCACGCTCGAGCTCGCGCCCTTCGCGCGCGACCTCAAGGTGATGAAAGTCTGCGTGAGCGCAGCGCCGCTCTTCGGCCTTTTGGGGACCGTGGTCGGCATGCTCGCGACGTTCGGCGCGTTGGCCTCCGGTGGCGGGGGCGACCAAACCATGGAACTTGTCGCCGCGGGGATCTCCGAAGCGCTCATCACGACCGAAACAGGTCTCGTCGTGGCGCTCCCAGGCCTATTTTTCCAGTACCAACTGGGGCGCAAGTTTGACCACTACCGGGCGTTCCTCGCGCACCTTGAGTCCGTGCTCACCCAGACGTTGTTCCGCCGTGCACAAGCCCAGTCCAACGCCACCTGACGGCCTTCCACCCAACGCCCGCCGAGTTTTATGGGACGATTCAGATCATCCGCCGCCGACGAGAGCAACGAAGCGACCATCGACATGTCGCCGCTCATCGACTGCGTGTTCATCCTGTTGATCTTCTTCATCGTCACCACGGTGTTCGTCGAGGAGACGGGTGTTGAGGTCGACAAACCGCAAGCCGCGTCTTCGGCGCAGCTTGAAAAAACGAGCGTCCTGATCGCGATCACCGAAGGCGGCGCCGTCATGTACGGTGGGCGCGACGTCGGTGTCGGGGGTGTGCAGGCGGTCGTTCGACGCCTCATGCAAGAGGGCCAGGAGATTCCGGTGATCCTTCAGGCGGACAGCGCCGTGACGACCGGACTGCTGACACGCGTGATCGACGAAGCGAAGCTGGGCGGCGCCAAGCGCGTCAACATCGCGACGGCTACGGGCAAGGGCTGACGCAGCACTATGGTCGCACGCCGCACACTGCCTTGGTACGTACGCCTCTTTCGCCGCATGTTGGTGGTGGTGGGTGCGGTAGGTTTCACGTTCGCGCTGTTCCTCGTTCTGCCGTTGATCCAGGCGATCAGCGCAACGCCGCGGCCCGATCTCGCGTACCGCGCCGCCGACACGTCCGACCTTCCGCCGCCCCCGCCGCCGCCGCAAGAAGAACCACCGCCGGAAGAGGAGCCCGAGGAAGAACCCCCGGAGTTGCAGCCGGACAACGCACCGCTCGACCTCGCGCAGCTCGACCTTCTGCTCGGGCCCGGTGGTCCGGGTGACGGCCTTCTAGGTGGCGACTTCGCCATGAACCTGAACGCCGCGAGCAAGGGCGGCGATGTCGATGCGCTCTTTGCCATCGCCGAACTCGACCAAGTTCCGCGCGCGATCCACCAACCGATGCCCATCCTCACCGAACAGATCCGCCGTAAAGGGGGCGGGCAGGTCTACATCCTGTTCGTGGTTGATCAAAACGGCCGTGTCGAGAACCCGACCGTGCAGAGCGCGACCGATCCCATTTTCGAGCGGCCGGCATTGAACGCCGTGCGCCAGTGGCGCTTCGAGCCCGGCAAACGCAAGGGCGAGCCGGTCCGGTTCCGTATGCGCGTCCCGATCACGTTCCAAAAGAGTTGATTGCCATGCACCTTCATCTTCGGACTTGTTTTGCCGCTGCTGCGCTGGTCGCGCTCAACTCCTGCGCCAACACCGGCGCTCCGGCGGGCAAACCTGCGGCGACGTCGCCGGTCGAAGCCGCTTTCACGCGCGAAGCCGCCGTTGGAGATGCCGGCGAAACGGCTGCCGAAGCACAGACACGGCGCACGAACAACGCGGAGGTCGAGCTCGAGCTGTGGAACCGACCCGACTTCAAGCGTTGGTTCGCGGCGAGCTACCTCGCCGAGTCCGAGGTCGAGCCGCGGACCACGACCGTTGAACGGGATCAGCTCCAGGCGATCTTCGAGGCCATGTCCGAAGATCGGATGGATAAGGCGCTCACCGAACTGGGCAAACGGCGTGGGGCGGAAGCCAACGCCGTGTTCGACTTCACCCTCGCGAACATCCACTTCCAAAACGAAGAACTGGACACGGCGCGGGACCTGTACGCGCTCGCTGTTGACAAGTACCCCAAGTTCCGCCGCGCATGGCGCAACATGGCACTCATTGATTTTCGGCAGGGTGAGTTCGAGAAGGCCGCCGCGGCGTTCACGAAGGTCATCGAGCTCGGTGGAAATGATGCGGTCACGTATGGCCTCCTCGCGTATTCGTACTCAAACCTCGAGGACCACATCGCTGCCGAATCGGCGTACCGCATGGCGGTGCTGCTCGAGCCGCGCAGCGCGGATTGGCGCATGGGGCTCGCGCGAAGCTTCTTCAAGCAGCAGCGTTACGCAGACGCGGTTGCGCTGTGCGACGCGCTCATCGCCGTTGAACCGGAGCGCGCAGACCTATGGCTCCTGCAGGCCAACGCTTTGCTCGGACTGGGCAAGCCCATGGACGCGGCGCGCAACTACGAGTTCGTCGAGAGTCTTGGCCGTTCGACGCCGGAGAGCTTGCAGATGCTCGCCGACATCTACGTGAACGAAGAACTCTTTGACCTGGCGGTCGAGCGGCACGTGAGCGCGTTGGAGATGTCGGACGCGGTGAAAGTCGACCGTGCGGTTCGCGCAGCGAAGGTCTTGACGTCCCGCGGTGCGTTGGGCGCCACCCGGCGCCTTGTCGAGTCGGTCGATCGGCTGCGTGGTTCGACGCTTTCGGATGCCGAGCGCAAGGACGTGCTCAAGCTGCGCGCGCGCTTGGCCGTGGCCGATGGCGCGGGTGAAGCGGAAGCAACGGTGCTGCGTGAGATCGTCGAGCTGGACCCGCTCGATGGCGAAGCCCTGATCCTGCTGGGGCAGCACTCCGCGCGGGGCGGCGATCCCGAGCAAGCGATCTTCTACTTCGAGCGCGCGGCGAACCTAGAAGCGTTCGAAGCGAATGCCAAGGTGCACCACGCGCAGCTCCTCGTGGGCCAAAGCCGCTACGCGGAGGCGCTGCCGCTCCTGCGCCGCGCGCAAACTCTGTCGCACCGGGACAACATTCAGGAGTACCTGGAGCAGGTCGAGCGGGTGAGCCAGGGCCGCTGACAGGGATTCAAGCGCTCTGCTGCGCTCTCTTACGGGCTCTGCCCGATGGGGAGGCAACATGCGCGCGCATTCCGCCTGCTAGCACCTGCGATCCAGTGCGCGGCCGAGCCGCGCGGTTCTTCTGTTCTCAGCGCGGCCGAGCCGCGCGGTTCTTCTGTTCTCAGCGCGGCCGAGCCGCGCGGGCATCCCGGATGCTCTGGATTGCTTGTTCGGGGAAAGCGTCGACCTGGATGCGGGAGAACTCAAGGCGTGAGGTGTCCGGCTTTTGCAGCGTCAGCCGGTCGTCGGCGAGCACGATCTCGAACTCCCGCGGTTCGAACGCGCGCTCGTACGTCATGACGCCGGTCAGGTCCGAATGGGCGATCAGAGCCGAGGTCTGCAACCGCAGCACCTCGTCGATGCGCCAGTAATGGATGCCACCCTGCACGAAAAAGTCCGGCCCGGACGCAAACGGGCGCAGGCTCCGGACGTGCATCGTGATCGACATCGTCTCGCGCCCGAACATGGCCGCGCCGACGACGTCGCCTTCGGGAATGGGCTGGTCGGGGTGGAAGTACCGATCGAGCTTCCACGCTCCGATCAATCCGTCGGCCAGCTCCTTGCGCTGGGAAGCGCGGTACCCCAGCACACCGACGGGCGGATCCGCGTCATCGGGCGCGGGGGGGACGGGACTGGGCGGCGGCGTCGGGTCTTGCCCCAGAACGAGGGCTGCGGCCAGGGCGCCCGCAAATGCCGCGGCCGAGTGGGCGCGGCGGCGCGACGGTCGAATGGCTGCGGGTCCCATGGGGCGGTGCGCAAGGCGCTCGATCCCAGGGTAGCGAACGACGCCGCGACCTTAGAATCCCGTTCCCCGCGCCGCGGGCACCCATGGAACCCGCAGGAGCGCACCCCGGACTGGCTGACGGCGTTTTCGCAAAGAGCCTCGTCACGAAGGCGGCGATGGCCGCGCTCAAGCTCGCGATCGGGTCTTTGACGGGGTCGAAGGCCCTGATCGCCGATGGGGTGAACTCCCTCGCCGACGTGCTGACGAACGGCGGAGCCTGGCTCGGTTTCCGCCTCGCCCAATCCCCCGCGGACGACGACCACCACTACGGACACGGGGGATTCGAGGCGCTTACGGCCCTGCTCCTTGGGGTGTTGGTACTGGCGGGCGCGGTGGCGCTGATTTGGGATGCTGTTTTCCGGCCGGCACCGGAACTCGACGGGCGCGACGCCTGCCTGGTCGTGGGTGCGGCCGTCGTGTCGATCGGCGCGAACCTTTGGCTGGCTCGGATCACCCTCTTTGCCGCCACAACACTGCAGAGCCCGACCCTGATGGCGCTCGCCCGCGACAACCGCTCGGACGTGCTCGCCAGCGGCCTCGTCGTCCTCGGCGCGGGAGCCAACTTGGCGGGTTTGACCTGGGCTGAACCCGCCGCCGCCGGCCTGATCGCCGTGATGATCGCCCCCTTGGGTCTGCGGAGCGCGCGGGACGGGCTCGACATCCTGCTGGATCGTGTGTCCGACAAGGACCTGCGCGCCCGTATCAGCCTTTGCGCGAAAGAGGTCGGTGGTGTCCGATCGGTGCACAACGTGCGCGTCCACCCCCTGGGTCGCGGGCAGCGCGTCGACCTCGACATCGCTCTTGACCCCCAACTCAACGTTCTCGCGGCCCACCGGGTGGCCCGCGCCGTCGAAGCCGCCATCGTCGCGGCTGAGCACACTGTCCTATCTGTCCACGTCGGGATGCTCCCCGACGGCGTCGCACCCGCCCGCGCGCCCGGATCGCAGCGCGAACCGGAGCCCCCCATCCTCCCATGAGACCGCACCTCACCCCCTTCGCTCCCCGCGCGCTCGCCGCTGCCGTTTGGTTTCTCGCAGCGCTCGTCGCCCTCGGTGTGTCGGCCTCGGCGGTGCAGGTGGGTTGGGGAGAGGTCAGCCAGTACGCCCGGGGAGCGCTCCACGCTCGGGTCGAAGGCAATACCGTGCGGGTCGCGATCCCCGTTGCGATCGAGTCCCACTGGCACCTCTACCACGACGACCTCGGCCCGCAGGACGCCATCGGCAAGCCGACGGTGGTGACGTTTGAAGCATCCGGCGTCGAGTTCGGCGCGGTGCGTTTCCCCGAGCCCAAGCGCTACGAGCAAGAAGGGGTCGCCGCGGGGGGAAAGGACACGTGGATTTGGGGTCACGAAGGCGAGATCGTGCTCTATGCCCTTGGCCGCATCGCCGAGGGTGGCAACTTCGACCCCGCAGACCTGACGGCCGAGCTCAGTGGCTTGACCTGCGAGGACCTCACCGGCACCTGCGTCCCGTACTTCGAACAGCTCGAGTTCGACGGGCCCGGCCCGGATGCGCTGTTCGCGGCGTTTCCCGCGGACCTGTCCACAAAACCCGCGGCAACCACAGCTGCGACGACCCCCACGGTTACCCCCGCAGCGCCCCGCAGCGACAGCGACTACGACGCGGTCACGTTCCCTGCTTTTCAACCCCGTGAAACCCTTTCGGGCGCGGGTGGGGCGATCGAGCGCGGCTTGTTCGTGTGGCTGCTGCTCGCGTTTGTCGCGGGTGCGATCCTCAATGTGATGCCGTGCGTTTTGCCCGTCATCTCGATCAAAGTCCTGTCGTTCGTCCAGCAGGCGGGCGAGGACAAGCGCCGTGTGCTCAGGCTGGGGCTGACGTTTGCCGCGGGCATCCTCGTCGTGTTCTGGGCGCTCGCGCTCATGGCGATTTTCGCGGGCCAATCGTGGGGTCAGCAGTTCCAAAGCGACGGGTTCCTGGTTGCGATGATCGCGGTCGTGTTCGCGTTCGCGCTGTCGATGTTCGGCGTCTACGAGCTGGGTGTGCCGGCTGGCGTCGGATCGCTCGCGGGAATGCGGCGCGAAGGGCTTCCGGACGCGTTCTTTAAGGGCATGCTCGCAACCCTGCTCGCCACCCCGTGCAGCGGGCCGTTCCTCGGCAGCACGCTGACGTGGGCGCTCAAGCAACCGCCACTCGTGATCTTTTTGATCTTCACGGCGTTGGGTTTGGGCATGGCGGTCCCCTATGTGATCCTCACGGCCCAGCCGCGGCTCCTGAAGAAGCTGCCCAAGCCGGGTGCCTGGATGGACACGTTCAAGCAGGCGATGGGTTTTGTGCTGCTTGCGACGGTCGTCTTCCTGATGGTGAGCCTGCGCACGGACCTGTTGCTGTTCACGGTCACGTTCCTCGTGTTCGTGGCGCTGGGCTGCTGGTGGTACGGCCGATTTGCCACGTTCGACAAGTCGAGTGCAGGGCGTTTTGCCCACCTTGGCGTCGCGCTGGTGCTCGTGGCTGTGGGAGCGCGTTTGGCGTTCGTCGAGTTCCGCGGCGCCTTCCAACACGAATCGTCGGGTTGGGTCGCGTTCGACCCGATCGAGTTCCAGCGCCACCTCGACGAAGGGCGGCCGGTCTTCGTTGACTTCACCGCCGATTGGTGCGTCAACTGCAAGGTGAACGAGAAGTTTGTCTTCGACTCGACCGAGGTGCGTGCCGCCATGGCCGCGAAAAACGTCGTCGCGATGAAGGCCGACGTCACCGATTCGAACGCCTACGTGCGCATGGTGGAACGCTTCCAAGCCCAACTGGGCTCGCGCTCGATCCCGTTCCTCGCGGTGTTCGACCCTCGGCGACCGAACGAACCCCTCGTGAAGCACGCGTTGGTCTCGAAGGACGCGATGCTCGAGGTGTTTGGCTCGCTCGCGGATTCCTGACTCCGCGCGGGAGAATCAGTCGAAACCCAAAAGCTTTCCGCCCTGGAAGACGGCGAACGAGCACACCCAGGCAAGCGCGCCGTTGTAGGCAAACAGGAACGCGGGCCAACGCCAGGAGTTGGTCTCGCGCTTGACGACGGCCAATGTGCTCATGCACTGGCACGCGAGCGCAAAAAACACCATCAGGGACAGGCACACGAGCGGCGTGAACACCGCGCGGCCGTCCGGCCAGCGGGCGTCGCGGATGCGCTCGCGCAGGGTGACGTTGGTCTCGTCCGCGGCAGCTTCGACGTTGTAGACGACGGCCATCGTGCTCACAAAAACCTCGCGCGCCGCAAAAGCCCCGATAAGGCCGACGCCGATCTTCCAGTCGAAGCCCAGGGGCGCGATGGCTGGCTCGATCACCTGTCCGAAGCGTCCCGCGTAGCTCTTGCGCAGTTGCTCGCCCGCCGCCTCCGATTCAAGATCGGCAAGCCGCGCTTCCGTCTCAGGGCTGGGGCGTTCAGCCTGTTCGGCCTGCGCCACCTTGATGGCGGCGGCCGTCGTGTCACTCGGCGGCGAGCGCGGGAACGTGAGCAGGGCCCAGATCAGCACCGAGCACACAAGGATCACCGAGCCGGCTTGCTTGACGAAGATGCCCGTGCGTGTCGTCATGCGTCGCCAGATCGACGCGAGGTGTGGACGGCGGTAGGGCGGCATCTGCAACAGAAGCGGCATACGCTTGCCCTTCAAGACCGTGCGACCGAGAACCGCGGCGGCGGCGAGCGCCATGAACGTGCCGAAGAGGTACATGCCGGTGAGCAAGAGCCCCTGCGTCATCGGGTTGCCTTCGCCGGGCGCCGCGAACGCCGCGATCAGCAAGCCGTAAACCGGCAGCCGCGCCGAGCACGTCATCAGCGGCAGCGACATCATCGTCAGGAAACGGTCGCGCTGGCGCTCCATCGTGCGTGTGCCCAGGATCGCGGGCACCGCGCAGGCGTACGCCGACAGCATCGGCACGAATGCGCGCCCATGCAGACCGACGATGCGCATCAAGCGGTCCATGATGAACGCGACACGCGCCATGTAGCCCGTGTCCTCCATCAGGCCGATGAAGAAAAACAGGAGCAGGATCTGCGGCAGGAACACGAGCACCCCGCCGACCCCCGCGATGACACCATCGACCGCGAGGTCCGTCAGCAGTCCCTCCGGCAGCAGCGTGCGGACGCTATCACCGA
>Ga0163144_10008183_pt1 | contig 22675 bp, 18 predicted proteins | sample OliLak19BULKMAT1_FD_123175 | JGI IMG/M metagenome (GOLD analysis project Ga0163144, IMG submission 123175) | Freshwater microbial mat bacterial communities from Lake Vanda, McMurdo Dry Valleys, Antarctica - Oligotrophic Lake LV.19.BULKMAT1 | ecosystem: Environmental > Aquatic > Freshwater >...
GAACAGAAAAGTTCCCAATACCGCCCCGCTGATGGCGACCAACGCGCCAACCAGAGTCGCCACGCTACGCGGGTCGCTCATGAAAGCGTTTATTTGTTCAGCGCTAAAAAAATTCAGCGCGAGATTTACCAATACCTGTTCCATAGGGATTTATCCCCCTTTCACGGGTGGGCGACTCATGAGTCGCCCCTACATTGCATTAATATTTGGCGCGTTAACGTTGATGCTTGGCAGACCGTTTTGCGATGACCGGCTGCGCCCCACCATTTTGAGGGATAACGGTCTGACGGGCGGCGGTTTGGCGCTCACGGCGCTGTTGAATCACCGTCCAGACCATACCGCGCCCCGGCGCAAACAAGACCGAAATCAACACGACGGCGCAAGCCGCGACAATCATCAAGGGGCCGGTGGGCATATTCACATCTACGCCGCTGAGAACTGCGCCGGTACTGCCCGCGAACGCCCCGAACACGCCTGAGAGCAACACCATCGCCCCCAAGCGTTGAGTCCACTGTCGCGCCGCTACCGCCGGGGCAATTAACAGGCCGACCATCAAAATCACGCCCGCCAATTGCAACCCCAGCACAATCGCCGCCACAATCAGCGATGAGAGTATCGTATCTAAAAAGCGCACCGGAAACCCATTGGCCGCCGCAAATTCTGGGTCAAAGGTCAAGAGTTTGAACTCTTTCCAGAAGACGGTCACGAGCAGAAAAACCACAAGGCCAACGCCGACGATTAAGAAAACATCGCTCTGCACCAACGCCGCCGCTTGCCCAAAGATGAATTTATCGAGACCGGCTTGCCCAGCGTCAGGCCGCCCTTGTACATAGCTCAATAGCATCAGGCCAAAGGCGAACCACGCGGCCAGTGTAATCCCTTGCGCGGCGTCTTGTTTAATCTTGGTTGTGCGCGTCAAAGCGCTGATGAAGGCCATCGCAATCAAGCTGGCAATCGCCGCCCCAATCAAGAGAGCGCTCAGGGTGCGGCCTTGTAAGATGAACGCAATCACCACTCCCGGCAGCGCGGCATGGCTGAGGGCATCACCGAGCAACGATTGACGGCGCAACACGGCAAAACAACCCAATACGCCGGTCACTAAGCCCAATAATGCGCCGCCAATCGCAACCGTCCGCAAGGTATGGTCAAAGGTCGCGCCGCTTGCGCCCGCGCCGGCCAAAATCAAGATGAGGGCGACTACTGCGCCGAATCCCGCGCCCCATGCCGCCCGTTCCGAGTTAAGACTTCCACGTAGCATCGCCATCTTATGCCTCCTGCTTGGTCAGGAAGGCGACGCGCCCGCCATAAGCCCGTTTGAGGTTTTCCTCGGTGAACGCCGATTCCGTTAGACCGCTGACGACCATTTCCACATTGAGCAGCGCGACATAATCAAAATAGTCAGTCACGGTCTGCAAGTCGTGATGGACGACGACCACGGTTTTACCTTTTGCCCGTAGCCCCTGTAGAAGATCGACAATCGCCCGTTCAGTCACGGCATCCACCGCCGCAAACGGCTCATCCATAAAATACAGATCGGCCTCTTGTACCAGCGCCCGCGCCAAAAACGTCCGTTGTTGCTGTCCGCCGCTGAGTTGACCAATTTGGCGCTCTGCGAAATCGGACAAGCCAACTTGGGACAACGCGCCAAGCGCCTTCTCGCGTTCCGGCTTACCGGGGCGCTTCAACCAACCGAGTTTGCCGTATAAGCCCATCATGACCACATCCAACACCGAGGTCGGGAAATCCCAATCGACGCTGCCGCGCTGCGGGACGTATCCGATTCGGCTGCGGGCTTGCTCATAACTCATCCCAAAGAACCGCGCCTCGCCCGCCGCCCGTGGAATCAGGTTGAGGACGGCTTTAATCAGGGTCGATTTGCCCGCGCCGTTCGGCCCGATAATCGCGGCCATCACGCCTTCTGGCACGCTCAGGTCAATGTCTAAGAGGGCGGGCTTGCTCTGATAAGCGACGGTCAGGTCGTTGATTTCTAGCGCAGGGGTTGTCCCTGTAGATGTGTGATTGTGCATGGCGGCGTGTTCCTCATGATCGTTTTTAGGTGGGCGACTCATGATTCGCCCCTACAGGCCAAATCGTGTATTTGCGCCCAATGTACCGAGATTTACTCCAACGTCAACAATTCTTGCGGCAATTCCGGCAACAAACCATCCGGCCACCCGGGGAGTTCATACCCGAATGACACGACAATCACCGCGACATTTTCTGCCAGCATCCCGATATATGTCCCGCCGAAATCACCCGGCGCACCCATCGCGTCAGAGAACAAGTGGCGTGGGGCGATATTGACCTCACCGCCGCCCGCCGTCACCGATTCGCGCACCGCTTCAATCGCATCCGGCGGGACACTGCTCTCAACGAACATAACCGGGATGCCGCGCTCATTCACAAATGCCGCCACCGATTGAATATCGGCTACGCCCGCCTCATCCTCGGTACTCAGCCCTTGCAAGCCGCGCACTTCCCAGCCCAACGCATCGCCAAAATAGTTGAAGGCGTCATGCGAGGTGATTAACACGCGCTGGTCTTCCGGCACAATCGACATTGCCTCAACCGCCCATATATATAAGGTTTGTAGGTCGGTGATATACGCCTCGGCGTTGAGGCTGATGCTCTGTGCGTGCTGAGGCAACAACTCAATCAGCGCATTCGCCGTGCCAGCCGTCGCCAGTTCCCAGTTGCGCGGGTCAAACCAAAAATGTGGGTCGTCTACGTCCACCAATTCCGCAGACAACGTGAAGCCGCCGAATGTGAAGCCTTGTTCTTTGACCGGCGTTGAAATCGCATAAGTCACGACGCCCCGCTCACGGAGTGCATTGAACACGGTATCGAATTGACCTTCGAGGTGTAGGCCGCTATAGAAAATCGCGTCGGCCTCCCCCATCGCAGCAATATCGGACTCGGTGGGCTTATACAAATGCGGGTCTACCCCCGCCCCCATTAACGCCGTGAGTTGGACTTCCGTGCCGACCAATTCACCCAATAGAATCGTAACAAGGTCAGTCGCTTGCGTGGTGGTGGTCACAATTTTTACCGGTTCGCTGGCTTGTGCGCCTGCACGAGATACCAACAACACTACCATCATCAGCGCTGTGATGAATCGAAGTTTCATAATCGGGACTCCTGATAGGTTTTAGTTAAACCTGCTATATTTTTTAGTCATGTCTAAAATATAGTCTCAATTTAAGGATTGTCAAGCCCATGCTCATCATGTGTTTTACACAAAAATGAAAACGCACCTGACCAAATCGGCACAGGTGCGTTAGTAGTCGTCAGAAAATGATGCGGCTAAACATCCATCGGCGGGATGGGAAACGGTGCGCCGCCTAACACCGGGGATACCGTCTGGCGATACATCCACCAAATGGCCGCCGCGATTGCGAGTACGCCCACGGCTACCAATTGCATCATGAAATCGTAACCGAAGTGAGATTGCAGACTGCCGCCCACCGCCGTTGAAGCGAACCAACCGACATTCCACGCCAGAAACCCCACTGACGAGGCCGCGCCCTGAAATTGCGAAGACACGCTCCCCATCAGCATCGGCGGGAAAATCACCTGAGTCATATTCCGCAGCGATACCGCAGCCGCAAAACAGATGAACGCGGCCCACAGATTGGGCGCGATGCTCAACCCAACAAACGCCACCGATGCCAAGCCCAGCGCCATCATCAAGCCAACCACCCGTCCCAGCCGCCGTTCAATCAATGGCGCAATCAGCGGAGTCACCCCCATCAAGAGATAACCGGCGCTCAAAACCACGCCGACTGTCGCATCCGGCGCATCATAAACGCTGCGGAAAAATAGGTTATAAAACGGGAAAGTCAGGCCGCCGGTTAAGCCAAAAAATAGCATCGGCAGCGATAACAGGCATAAACGCCCCCACGGGGTACGCGCCCGCACGCCGCCCATAGACCGCGACTCGTCAGCGGGCGTGACCTCGCGGATGCCCAACAACGGTAAGACGCATAAAGTCGTCACGACGGTGGCAATCAACAGCGCGACGCCATACGCCCACGGCGTTTGCGCCAGCGGCAGAGTCCCCGACGGCACAACCAGCCCCGGCAGTAGCATGACCAACCATGTCGGCAAATACCCACCGACAAAACTCCCCAGCGAGGACGAGATATTGGTGGTCGCGCTCAGATAGGCGAAGATGTGCGTCTGATGGTTCTTATCGGCGCTATCCGCTGTGGCCGGGGTGATGGCGATTTGGTTGACCCCGAAGAAAAACCCAAATGCAGCGCGGCTGAAGATAATCACGGCTACCGATGGATAAAACACCATTACGCCTTGCGAGACGGTCATCAGCACCGCAGAGATGATGAGCGCCCGCCGGATGCTCAAACGACTTGCCAATAAGGTGAACGGCAGGCTGGCGAATAACCCGCCGATGCGCGGGAGTGATTGCAGTAGCCCAATCGTTTCCTCTTGATAGCCGAGGCTGACGAAATAGAAGTTGAGCAGCACATCAACCACGCCAAACACGGCGAGGCAGAAAATGGTGTTATGCAACAAGATAAGACCGGATTGGCGATTGAGGCCGGGAAGCAGAGATGATAACAGGCGCACAGTGACTCGACTTTTGTGGATGGGAAACGACAGCGTAAAATACATCATACGCCCACCCCACATCCCGCAATTAGAGCCACCTGAGACCATGAGAATCAATGCATTGACGCCCTCCCCGCGCTACGCGGTGACTCGACTGAGGCACTCGTTTTGCCGCCCGTCAACTTCCGCGCCCCGTAAGCCGTATCGTTAGACCTATCCGTCAGAAAGGGATGGCTTCGCGCCATCCCTTTCTGACGGATATTTAACCTACCCCGCACTCGTATTCATCGCCAGTTGTTCGGCCTCAAGTTGTAGGCGGCGCTCCTCGGCCTCTTTGAACCAACCCCGCCCAACCGTCAGCAACAGCGACCCCATCAGCGCAATCCCCGCTGATAGGATGAACAATATCCGCGCATGGCCGTGGTCATACATCCAGCCACTAATCGGCCCCATCAACACCGCCGCGATGCCGGGCACAGTCACCCACGCAATCGCTTGATTGGTGGCCGCATTAATCGGGTGGCTAATCCGGCTGACCATCAGCGTCAGCGAGATATTCTGGAAGGCATAGAAGAAGCCGCGAATCACACCCCAAAACAGCATCGCGCTGGATTGGGTCATCTGTGACAACGCGAGGAAGAACATGGCTTGCCCGGCAATCCCAAGCATCAGCGCCACCCGCACCGGCACACGCTTATAGATGCGATTCATGAGCATCATCCACGGGATTTCGGCGATACCCAGCAACGCGGCAAGCCAACCGACCATCGTATTATCCGCGCCCAAATAATCCTTAAAATACGCCCACATGAACACAATCAAAGCGTTCATGCCGATATAAAAGCACAGGTTAGACGCCATCAACAGCCAGAACGCCTTATGCCGCTTGGGACGATTCTCGGTATAGGTGGTTTTTTCAGCCGTGCGCTCTGGGAATACCTTCAACATCGGCAGCATCAACAGATTGAGCAACCCCGATAAGGCCATCAGCAACCCATAACCACCCAATGAAATCAGCCAACCCGCGATAATGGTGGCAATCCCCCACCCCAACGACCCCATCGCCCGCAGTTTGCCATACATCGACGACCCGCGATCTTTATGTGCCGTAATCGTAAGTTGGGACATCAGCGCCGCCCCCGGCACATCGGTGGTATCACGGGCGAGGAACATCGCCATCTGCCACGGCTTAAATGGGAGCAGCAAGGTTGCCAGCGTTGAAGCACCGGTCACGCCAATCATCCCCCCCAACAGCTTGCGGTGCGCCCCGCGTGAATCGGCCTGCGCGTTCATCAATGGCGTGAGCGCCAGCCGGAGCAAAGCGCTCACACCGACCAAAACGCCCAACTCCGTCGGCGTGAAACCCACCGAGAGCAGATACAAGCTGATGAACGGTGAATACAACCCGCGTGCGGCATAGCTGATCAGATAAATGAGGATTTGAATGGGGGTCATGTAGCGCGTAGAAATTTCCGGCGCTTGTTCCGGGATGTTTGGCCGCGCCTTTGACGCGGACAGACCAACAGTCATGGGAGGGGGCTTTCAGGGTGGCTAAGGGGTGGACACGTAAACAATTACAGTGATCGCAGTATAGTCCCGCCCCTTATACCAAACGAGTCCATTATAGCCGCAATCATTGTTCGATAAGGATTGTGTGGGTTTTCACAAGATTAACGAAACGTTTAGCCAATCTCAATTCGTATCTGTCATAATAGAAAGTTATGGCTCCACGCTGTATATGCCCCACCCCTAATCCCCTTGAAGGAACTCCCATGCGAAGACTGTTTATCGTCTTGTTCGTGCTTCTGGTGTTAGTCCTCGTTGCGGTGGCGATTAGCGCCCCGGCGATGGGCGAACAGGCCAACAACGGCACAGGTCAAGAAACCGCCCAAGTCCAGCAGATTGATGTCGATATCGTGGTCAGCACCACCGGCACGGTTGCCGCCGACCAGACCGCCTCGCTGGGTTTTGGCGTCAGCGGCACGGTTCAGGAGGTTTTGGTCAAAGAGGGCGACATCGTAACCACCGACCAGCCCCTCGCCAGCCTCGATACCGGCTCACTAGCGCTACAAGTCCAGAACGCTGAACAATCACTGACCATCGCGCAGGCCAATTTCAGTCGCCTGACCGAATCCCCTACCGCCGCGCAAGTGGCACAAGCTGAGGCCGCCCTCGCCAATGCACAGGTGCAACTGGCAAACGCTCAAACCGCCCGCCTCAACGCGCCCGACCAACAAATGATGACTTGCATGGGTGTCGATACCGCCCAGACCGCTTTGAATGACGCGCAGACCGCCTATGACCGCTATGTGCGTGACGGCCTGAACGCCGACCCGACCTTTTCCGCAGACAGCGATCATCCCGCCGCCATCGCCCGCGACAACGCCAAACGCGCCTTTGACCAAGCCGAGGCGCAGTGCCGTATTGCCCGCAACAACGCCCAAGATAGCGGCCAAGTTATCGCCGCCGAAGCGTCCGTCGCACAAGCACAGGCCGCCCTCGCGGCGCTGACCGATGAACCGACAGAAAATGAACTCACCATTAGCGGCGCACAGCTACGCCAAGCCGAAATCGCGCTAGAACAAGCGCAACGCAGTTTCAATAATGCGACCATCACCGCGCCATTTGACGGCGTGATTAGCGATGTCAATTTGCGGATTGGTCAGAGCGTCAGCCCCGGCGGCGCCGTCATCACCCTAGCCGACCTCGTGCCGTTGCGGATTGAGGCGGAAGTTGATGAGTTGGATGTCACCCAGATTACGATAGGCATGGACGCGCTCATCACAGTAGACGCGCTAGAAAATACCACTTTGACCGGCACGCTCTCACGCATCGCCCCGGTTGGGCGCGTCGTGCAAGGCGTGACGACTTACGCGATTGAAATCGAATTGACCGGCGATGTGCCAGACGTGGTACGCGCCGCGATGGGCGGCGAGGTCGATGTGGTGGTCGGCACGCTAGAAAATGTGTTGGCCGTCCCGACCCGCGCCATTCAGCGTGACGAGGCCACTGAATACGTCCTCGTCCCACAAACCGAGGGCGACCCGCTGCAAATCACCGTCACATCCGGCCAATCCGTTGGGGAATTGACTGTCGTCACCCCCATCACCGAAGGTCAACTGTCTGAAGGTATGACGGTAGTCGTCGGGCGGGCGCGTGCCAACATCTTCCAGCCGGGGGGAGGCCGCTAACCATGGCTGATAAAGTGGTCATCGAAGCCCACGACCTCACCAAGTCGTATCAGATGGGCGAGACCACCGTCCACGCGCTGCGCGGCGTCTCATTGTCCATCCACGAGGGCGAGATGGTCGCCATCACAGGGCCATCCGGCAGCGGAAAAAGCACGCTGATGGCGATTATCGGTGCGTTGGACTTGCCCAGCGGCGGCAGTTATAAGCTGGACGGTCAAGAAGTAGCGACTTTGAACGAGACCGAATTGGCGACCATCCGCAATTGGCGTATCGGGTTTGTGTTCCAGAAGTTCAACCTTCTGCCCCGCGCCAGCGCCCTAGAGAATGTCGCCCTGCCGTTGGTCTACGCCGGAGTGAATGCGGGTCAGCGCCGCGAACGCGCCAAAAAAGCCCTAGAGTTGGTCGATTTGGGAGACCGAACGCACCACAAACCGACGGAACTCTCTGGCGGTCAACAGCAACGTGTGGCGATTGCGCGTGCATTGGTCAATCAACCAGCCATGATCCTAGCCGATGAGCCAACGGGCAATCTCGACAGCCACACTGGGGAAGAAGTTTTGCGGCTGTTCCATAAGCTCAATCAAGAGAACGGCATCACCATCATCATCGTCACCCACGCGCCAGAAGTCGCCGCGCAGTGTCGGCGGGTCATCCGAATTAAGGACGGCCTGATTGAAAGCGATATCTTGAACACGCCGGAGGTCGCCCAAGCATGAGCCGATTTTTTGCCCGCACACAATGGCGCTTCACGACTGCACTCATCTTCGGCGCGTTTTTAATGGTCATCGGCTTGACCGCCGCCGGTTGGCTCAGGCTTGACCCGCTAATCCGTGACTTAGCTCAAACCGTCTTAGGGTTGGAAATCCCAGACAACATCCCGCTCCCGCGTCAGGCATTTGCCGATGCGACACGGGACGATGGTGGCGCAACTGCCCTCACAGGCTATGACTTGACCCCCATCCAGAAGCGAGTGCTAATCGCGTCGGCGACGGGATTATTCGTCCCGCCCGCCTTCAGCATCCCGTGGCTGGTCAGCATCGGCGGCCTGATTATCACCGTGGGCGCGGGATTGGCACTCTGGCGTCCAAAGTGGTCAGACTCGATGGATTGGCTGATACGCATCGGCGGACTCGTGGTCGCCCTGTATTTCGTCTACGTGCTGGGCGTGCAAAACAGTTTCGTCCGCGCCGTGCGCCTGACGCAATATCTATCACCGCTGTTCTGGGTCGCATTCGCTGGGTTGTTGGCGTTAATCCTACGCGAGCTACTGCCCTCGCCCGTCGTCAAGACAGAGTTACAAGCACGCGGCACGGCCTCGGTCAGCTTGGGTCAAAACGTCGGGGTCGCGTTCGACGCGCTCCGCGCCAACAAACTGCGCTCCGCCCTGACGATGTTGGGCATCATCATCGGCGTGATGGCCGTCGTCTCGCTGCTCTCGATTGGTCAAGGCGCACAGACCGCCATCACCGAGCAGATTAGCGCCATCGGCACGAACTTGGTTTTCATCCAACCGGCTCCAGCCAGTAATTCGCTCATCTTAGAAGATGCCACCGCCCTCAGGGATGCCATCGACGGGTTGACCTATGTCGTGCCGCAGTATATCGCGGGCGCACAGATGAAGAACGAGAACGGGTCGGTTCAAGGGCGGGTCGTCGGCTCAACGCCCGATTACTTCCTCGCTAATAATCTGACGGTTGATGTCGGACGCCCGTATGATGAGAACGAATACGACAACGCCGCCCGCGTCGCAGTGATTGGGACAGGCATCACTGAGGAATTATTCGGCAACCTAAACCCCGTCGGGCGCACGATTCGCGTCAACAGTCAGCGCATCCAGATCATCGGTGTGATGCAAGAACGCGACGCCGGTTTCGGTGCAGACCCCAATTTCCAGATTTACGTGCCGCTGACGACTAGTTATAAGAGCCTGTTCGAGGCGCGTGCTGTCGCTAGTACCCGCCAGAGCGTCAGCGCCATCATCATCTCAGTGGCCGACGGCGATGCGGTATCAGCCGCGATAGACCAGATTGAGCGCCTGCTGCGTCGCCGTCATAATCTGCGCTTAGAGGACGAGAACGACTTCCTGCTGTTCGACCAGCAGCAGTTATTGGATGCCGCCTCCGCCGTCACTGGCGTACTGACCATCTTGCTCGGCGCGATTGCGGGCGTATCCTTATTGGTCGGCGGCATCGGCATCATGAACATCAGCCTCGTATCCGTCACCGAACGTACCCGCGAAATCGGCTTACGGAAGGCGCTCGGCGCTCGCCCATCGCACATCCTACAGCAATTCCTGATTGAGACCATCGTCATGAGTACCACTGGCGGCATCTTTGGGGTGCTATTGGGCATCGGACTCGCCCAATTGGTCAACGCCAGCGGCGTCATCAGCGCCACCATCACGCCCGACTCAATCGCCCTCGGCCTCGGCTTCTCAGTCTTGGTCGGCGTATTTTTTGGCGTATGGCCTGCCCGCCGCGCCGCCAGCCTCCAGCCCATCGAAGCCCTACGCTACGAATAACCCGCACAACCGGAGTATCCGACCTGTGAAAAGAGCCTTACTCACTTCGCTGTTCATCTTCTCGATTTTGGCCGTCAGCACCGCGCTGGCGCAAGAGAGCGAAAGCCGCCAAATCGCCATCATCATCTCATCCGTCGGTGACGACGCCGAGCGTGACCGGCTGGCCTATCAAGCCGCTGTGTTGGCCGCCGAAGAACTGCGCGATTCCTCCGACGGAATCGAAGCATCCGACGACACACGTTACACACTGGAAATCCGCCAGTACGCAGCCGCCAGCGCCGATGACGCCGCCGACGCGGTAGAAGAAGCGCTAGACGATGGCGCAGACCTGATTATCGCGCCGTTGACCGCCAGTTTCCGCGAGGCCGTCCTCAGCACCACATCCGATGTGACCGTGCTGTACTACGCGGCAGATGATACCGCCCCGGCCACCGCGCTCAAGATTGCGCCGAGTTTGCGGAGTCAAATCGAGGCCGCCGCCAATTATCTGACCGACATCCGCGCCCTCACCGACGTAGCGGTCATCAATGCAGACACCACCGCCGCCGATACCGGCGCGGACGCTTTCGTGACCGACATCGGCGCTGATGCGCTGGCGATTCGCCTGACCCACGAGGCTGACCAGACCGATTTCGCTAGTGATGCGCGTTCCATCCGCGATTCTGGCGCACAGGCCGCCTTCATCTATACCTTGCAAACCCCCGGCGCGGCGCTCGTCATCGCCTTGGACGAGGTTGGCTGGGACGGCCTAATCGTCAGTATGAACCCGCCCGCATCGGCGGACGGCATCCTCACGCCGGTGATTTGGACGGCCAGTGCGGATGACCGCGCCTCGCGGGAATTTGTCTCGGACTACGCCGCCCGCTGGAACGAGACCCCCGGCGATGAATCCGCCGCCTACTATGACGCGATTTATCTGGCCGCCCAAGCCCTCCGTGATGCTGAATCGCTCACCCGTTCCGCCCTGACCGGCGCGGAATATACCGGCGTGCAAGGCGAATACGTCAATGGCGTGCCGACCAGCATCCGCCTGATTGAACTCTCAGGCGGAGACTCAGCCAGCGTCGAGGCCGCCCGTTATACCGCCGGGGAGTGTGTGACCTGCCCCGACATCTTTATGGCCGATACCACCGACGAGGATGCCAGCCGCGAGGCGGTCTATACCTTTGCGCTGATTGCGGATACCGACACCGATACCGGACGCAGTATCGAACAGGCTGTAGAGTTGGCCGTGCGCGAAATCAATGACGCCGGCGGCTTGATTGGCCCACAAACCGTCCGCTACTCGCTGCGCCTTCGCACGTATGCCGCAAGCACCGCAACCGAGGCCGCCGCCGCTTTCGGTCAGGCCGTGCAAGATGGCGCGGGCGCTGTCCTCGGTTCAGACCTCAACGGCTGGGTGTTGCCCGCCCCATTCACGGCGGATACGGTGGGCGTGCCGTATCTGGTGACGGCCACCGGCCTGACCTCACCCACGCTGGCGACGGCGCGTTTCTTGCTCCAAGCCCGCGCCAATGACCTGACTCAAGCCCGTGCTTCCGTCACCTACGCCGTGGATACGTTGGAACTCACCCAGTTTGCCACGGTGGTCGCCCGTGCGGATTACGGCCTGAACGCCGCCCGTGCCGTTAAGGACGCCGCGCAAGCCACAGACGACGGCGAAGTTGTACTCAGCCTTGAACACGCGCCCGACCAATCCGACCTGAGCAACGCGGTTGGTCAAATCAGCGCACAGCGAGTCGAGGCCGTGTTCGCATGGACGACGCCCGCCGCGCTGCAAAGCCTGTTGGACTCGCTGGCCGCCGCTGATTGGAATGGCACGGTATTCTACGGCTACCTGAACGATAGCCTTGCCGCCAAACTGACCATCCCCGACGGAATCACGCTCTATGGCTCAACACCGTGGACTCCGCAAGCATCGGACTGGGGCAGCCGGACTTTCACCCGCGCTTATACCGACCTGTACGCCGAAGCCCCGTCCGACTTGTCCGCCGCCTACTACGACTCGGTTCACCTGCTCCGGCGCGCCGTTGAAGCGGTAGGGTCAGCGCCCGCCGCCGTCACGACATGGTTGCGTGAGGATGCAGATTTCACCGGCGTGCAAGGCGTCTATACCCCTGCGGCTTATGCCACTGGCGAACTGACACAATCCGTCCAACTCGTGCGTGTCGAAGGCGGCCTACTGCTTCCGGCTGACCGCTATACGGTTTGCCCGACCCTGTGCGAATAATGTGAGGGAAGAACTGGCGCACTGAAATAGGACTTACCCATATACGGCTAATGTGAAATGATTGGATATATCGTGAATCCGCCGCCGAGGGTTAAAACCCCCGTCTAATGCACTGTAAAACCCACTAAAGTAGGTTGCTTGGTTCAAGAGTCGGAAAAAAAAGAGTCCCTTTAGTGGACTTTACTTTCCCGCCGCCCGGCACTTTAGTGCTGGGCGGCGGATGAATCTGGACATTATTTATAGGTGAGTTGCATTTCACATAAGGCGTCATATTTCTGCCTGTACGGACGCCTCATGAGGCGTCCGTAACGTTTCTCGTCCTAAATATTTACCCCAAAAGTGTATTTAACTTTACAGTTAAATAAGAACGTTATATAATACAGATGTTCTACTAAATCGCAGTCCGAACAGCTCAGGAGATTTCCAGATGGGTAAAATTGTTGTCGAACTTTCAATGTCGCTAGATGGGTTTGTCGCGGGGCCGAACGACAATCAAGAGAATGGGTTGGGTGAAGGCGGGGATGCGCTGTTCGCATGGTATCAGAGTGGCGATACCCACTTCCCGCTACCGGGTACGGATATGGCGTTCAAGATTTCACAGGCCAGCGCCGACCACCTTCAAGAAGAATGGGCGCAAATCGGCGTGATGGTCGTCGGGCGACGGACGTTCGACATCACAGGCGGATGGGGCGGCTACCCTCCCGGCGGCGGGATGTGCATCGTCATGACGCATAACCCGCCACCGGAATGGATTAAGGAAGACTCGCCGTTCATCTTCATCACGGACGGCATCGAAAGCGCGATCCGTAAGGCGCGGGAAATCGCCGGAGATAAAAACATCTCCATGAGCAGCGCCAGCGTCACGCAGCAGTGCATCGCGGCTGGTTTGTTAGATGAAATCCAACTTGACCTCGCGCCCGTTTTGCTCGGTAGCGGAGTCCGGCTGTTTGATAAGTTAGGCGTGACGCCGATTCAACTTGAACAGACCAAAGTCGTTCAGGGAATCGGCGTCACCCATTTGGTCTATCGCGTCGTGAAATAATAATCCGAATAGACAGAGGGCTTGGCGCACAAGCCCTCTGTCTATTCACTTGAGACTCAGGACGCATCACTCCATTTTTGCCGGTTGCTGTTGGGTGATGCAATGGATATTGCCGCCGCCCAACAAAATCTCGCGCCCCGGCACACCGACCACCTTCCGGTCAGGGAAAACCCGCTGTAAGGTATCTAGCGCCGCAGCGTCGTGAGAGTCGTCAAAGACCGGCACGACGATTCCACCATTGGCGATGTAAAAATTGATATACGAGGCGGCCATACGTTCCCCAGCACGACGCGGTTGCACCCCCGGCTGCGTGACCACCCCAGCCGCCTCTTGCGCGGTGACGGTCAACGGATTGGGCTGATGGAGTTTGTGAATCGTCAGGCGTTCGCCACGCGCATCCGTCGCTTGACTCAGGATGTCATACGCAGCGCGGCTGATGGGGTATTGCGGGTCGGAGTCGTCATCCGTCCACGTCAATAAGACCTCGCCGGGGCGGACGAAGCAGGCCAGATTATCAATATGCCCGTCCGTCTCATCCAGATACACCCCGTCATCCAGCCAAATCACCTTCTCGACGCCCAGATAGTCGCGTAAGCGTTCCTCGGTCTGTGATTGCGTCGCGCCCGGATTGCGATTCGCATTCAGCAAACATTGGCGCGTCGTCAGGCATGTCCCCACCCCATCGACATGAATCGACCCGCCTTCCAGCACAAAATCCGCACGGTAAAGGTCAGCGCCCGCCCACGAGCAGATTTGCCCCGCCAGCGCGTCGTCATTTTCCCACGGGTGATACAATCCGCCGTTCAAGCCGCCCCATGCGTTGAATATCCAATCAACCCCGCGCAAACCCCCTTTTTCATTCGTGACAAAGATCGGGCCGACATCGCGCACCCATGCGTCATCGGTTTGGGCAGTGACTACACGAATGTTTGGGCTGAGTATTTGGCGGGCGCGTTCCGTTTGGCGCGGGCTGACGACCATGGTCACCGGCTCAAATTGGGCAATCGCTTCAGCGACGGCGACAAATGCGGCCTGCGCCGGACGCGCATCATCGCGCCAATTGTCCGGGCGCTCCGGCCAAATCATCCAACAACAGTCATGCCGCGCCCATTCCGGCGGCATATAAAATCCGTCGCGGCGCGGAGTAGAATGTAACAACATGTGAGACCTCTGGTTTCTATGACCACTCACCGCGCCGCCCCTCTCATCAAGAGGCGGCCTGTAACGCTCTCAGATTTCCATCTTCATCCGAAGATCAACTTCAGGGTAGGCGGAAGCGTGTTATCGGATTCTGCATGAGGTGGATATTATCCGCGAAAAATTTACCGCTGCCGTTTTTCATCTGTAGCACAACTTTAATTTGATTCGGCACAGCCGGCAGAACTAAGGTCTGTTCCGTGAATTCATACGGATAGGTCCCCGCCCGCACCGGCACGCGGATTTTGCCTTTTGTCCCATTCGCATAGGTGATATTGGCGATGAGCGCCCCGCCGCTGCTGATATTTTGCCCCTTAAACCATGCCGATAAGCGCAATGTGTCGCCTGCTTGCACGTTCGTCGTCATCGCCGTAGTCGTCAATTTGACCGTACTGCCCGCCGTGCCAGTGAATATCACCGCGCAGTGGTCAAATGCCCCCTTGGGCTTGGCAAGTGTGCCAATCAATTTATCACTGGTCGGGTTGGTGAATACCCAGCCGGACAAGGTGCAAGTCTCGCCACTGATAAATTCAACATTACTCAGGAGTTCCATATCGGTGGTGGGCGACGGAGTGGTCGGGGACGGCGTAGGAGTCACCGGCGTAGGAGTCACCGGCGTGGGCGATGGGGTGGGTGAACTATTATCACAGACCGCCCCAACCGGACACACCACCACCAATGTGATGGAATTGGCCGGATAACCCATCGTGAAACCGCCCGCCGAGACGGACACGCCGGATTGGATGATTTGAGAGAGATTCGCCGATGAATAACGCCAGACTTGCGCCGTCGCCAGCGGATTTACACCAGCCAACGAGAGCGTGACATCGGTTTTATCCACACTCGTCTTGTTGACGACCATAATGGTGATGGCGCCGTCAGAACTGCGCTCGGCAGCATAAACCGGTACCGTGGCTTGGGCGCTGCTGCTGGCATAGATGCGGGTATCCCCAAACTTGCTGCCCTGCCCGTCATAGTTCAGATACATGCGGAAGGCATACGCGCCCGGCTGATTAGACGATGGCGGCTCCCACAGCGTGGCAAGGTCTAGCCCTTGTTGTCCAAAGATACCGAGGATGTCTGCTTGTGCCAGCGCCCCGTTGATGTCGCTCAGACCGCCCCAGTTGTACTCGGTGATGGCGGTTTTCGTGCCGGGGTAATTGTCCGCTACCCACTGCTTCATCCGTGGGATGAGCATCACGGTATCGTTAATCCAACTTTCGTCAAGATAGGTCGGGTCCCATAGCGCCCGCGTCGAACGCAAGCGCAGCGCCGCCATAGTCGGGCTGATGTCCTCGTTCAGGTCTACATAGTTTTGGGGATAAAAATGCTCATCGACGTAATCAATCAAGCGCACGCCGTTAGCCGTCTCATACGCTTGCATCTGTTGGAGATACCACTCGATGAAGGGGGTATTTCCGTGTTGGAGGCGGTCTTGCGGGTTTTCCCACCACGACCCGCCCGCAGAGGCATCCAACGCCGAATAGAAATAAGCCGTCCAACCGAAATCAGATGGTCCCATAATCAGGGCATTAGGGTCAGCGGCCTTGACCGCCGCCGCATACGCATAGGTCAAATCGCGGTGTTCATCATAGCTGAGTGGGGTCGTCCGCACGTCGCGGTGCGTATCGTTCCACAGATACGGCTCGTTATCCAACGCATATAGCCGGATGCCGCCCGCGTTGGCCGCGCCGTAACGACTTACCAGATAATTCACCCATCCGGTCACGAACGGCGTGCCGATGACGGCGCTGGTATCACTCGCCACAGGGTTTGTGATCCTCACCCCGCCGGAGGTAATACCGTTGCCACACTGATCGCGAAACGGCTCAAACGCTTGCTGATTAGGAAAGCGCGATATTGGGAAGCCGCACAAATAATTTTCGGATTTAGGAGTCCAGCCTATCAGCGGGACGGTGATGATTGTTTGGCCGCCCCACGAGGCGTTTTGTTCGATATATTTGTTGACCGTGGATTGGTCAGGCAAGGTCGCGCCTTGATTATTCTCTTGGCGATATGGGATGACCGAGAAAAAATAATCCATCCCTTTGGCGCTGGTGTCCAACAGGTAGTTATAGCGACTGGTATCGTTGCCGCCCCACCGGTTCAGCGGCAAATGCAGTTCTGCGCCGAGCGCCGGGTCAGCATAATTCATGCCGTAAATCAGTGGGTCAATCGGAGCGCGATTTTGCGAGACATTTACCGTGAGGGTTGGCCCCGCCGCCCCGACGTTTAAGCTGAGGAGCGCGAATAAAATAAGCAGGATTGGGATGGAAATACGGCGCATAAGAACACCTTCTCAAGAAGCTCATTCTATTTAACAAATCAACATGGCGTGTGTAGGGACGCCCTTCTGGGCGTCCGCGTGTGAGTAACGCAACGCGGACGGCAAGAATCCCGTCCCTACAATACCTACCGTGGTTTGTTAAATAACAGATACCCTCATTCTACGACATTATCTGAATATTCGACCTGAACTCTGGTACCCCTTTTACCCCCGGCTGCACCGCGAACAATGCGCCCGCGTTCGCCCCATTAGAGCCTTTATCATCCCCGCCCGCCGTGGTCAAGAACATCGTGGCGTAATCATCCCCGCCAAACGTGATGTTGCTGACCTTGACCGCGCCGGGGACGTGAATCCGCGTCATCTCGCGCCCGTCGGGGTCAAACCGAATCACGCACCCGCCGTCCCATTGCGCCGACCAGATGCAGCCTTCGGCGTCTACGGTCAGACCATCCGGTACGGCATCGCCCCCGGTAAAGACCATCCACTTGGCCTGATTGGTCGGCGTGCCAGTCGCGGCGTCATAATCAAACTGCCAAATCGTCCGCGCCGGGTCGCTATCGGTATAGTACATCTGCGCCCGATTCGGGGTAAAACCCAGCCCGTTCGAGATGCCGATGTGGTCAACCACTTGAGTCAGGGTCAAATCGGCGTCCAGACGATACAGTCGCCCGCTGCGGGCTTTAGTCGGCATCGTGCCGCACAATACCCGCCCCATCGGATCGGCGATCACATCGTTGAAGCGCGTCCCCAATTCCGCCGAGATATTTTCTAAAACGGTGGTCAGAGTTTTACCAGCCAGCCGTTGAACCTTGCCGCCCGCCCCGAACAACAAGAGCGCGCCGTCGGTTTGCAGCGTGAATCCGCCGACCACATCGCCGTTGTAGACCTGTTCATAGTCTGATGCGCCCCATGCCTGACGGTAAATCACGCCGCCGGGGATGTCCGTCCAATACACCGCACGCTCATCGGGATGCCATAGCGGGTTTTCCCCGGTCTGACAGGCGGTACTGGCAATCAGTTGAGGAATCATACGTGCATTACTCCAAACTTTTCTTGAAACGATCCGGCAAGGAGACCTCAGCCGGTTGAGCGATACGCCCATACACCGCCGGTTTACGTTGAGTTAGAAGCGGGAACAGCCCGCGCCAATGATTTAGAACGCTCTGATCGAGCGTCGCGTAAATCACTTCACGGTTATAGCGCCCAGCCTGCGCGAGGATTTCGCCCGTCGGGGAGCAGATGAAGCTACCTCCGTACATCGTGATGTCGTTTTCTGTGCCGGTGCGGTTGGCCGCCGCGACATAAACGCCGTTGGCGATGGCGTGGGCGCGCATGACCGTCCGCCAAGCATCTTGGCTATCGACATTGGGCGCAGTGGGTTCACTGCCGATACAGGTCGGATAGAAGATGAATTGTGCGCCGTTGAGGGCGTAAATCCGCGCCAATTCTGGGAACCACTGGTCATAACAGGTCGGGACAGCCGTCGGCCACCCGTTGACCGTATGTACCGGATACTCCTCCCCACCGACGAAAAAGTCGGTTTCGTGATAGCCCTCGCCGCTGGGGATATGCACCTTGCACGTATAACCGATACGTGCGCCGTCTGCGCCGTAAATCACCGCCGTGTTGCGATAAATCCCGTCGTCGGCTTTCTCAAAGATGCTGCCAATCAGGGTGATTTTATGTTGGGCGGCCTGTGCGCTGAAAAACCGCGCCGAATCGCCAGTATCCAGCGATTCTGCCCACTCGAAACCAGAAGGGTCGGGTCGGCTGGGGAAATACGGGCTGAGGGTCAATTCCGGCAAACATACGACCTGTGCGCCGCCAGTGACGGCTTGCGCGATCAGGTCGGTATAGTCATCAATCATGGCGGCACGGCTGCCCAGCCAGCGAGTCTGGATGAGCGCGATGCGAATGGTTTCGTTCACGTTTAGGGATGCTCCGAGGATAGGTATCTTTTAGCATCCCCATTATACAAGAAAGCTCACCCCTATTTACTCTTCATATACGAATAGAATTTACAATTAGAACACTCATGCTATACTATGCTAACTTTAGCATTACACCCTCTAAAGGAACATTCTCATGTCAATCACCCTTACAAGATTTATTTCAGATTGGAACACTAGCATCCTACGCGAACAGCAAGGAGCATCTATACATTTTTATCAACTTTGTGAAGCGATTGGATTAAGCCCATCGGATTGGATTACTACGACAGGGGAAAAAATAGTATTTGAACAACACGTCCAAAAAACCAGTGGAGGGGTTGGACGAGCCGATGTTTGGCATCGGGGACATTTCGCATGGGAGTATAAGGGTAATGGAGGGATGATTTAAAATCCAAACGATCTTTGATCGGGGTTTTAGCATAAAACACACCCAAATAATCGTTTGAATTTGTTTCGATTTCCCCATAAGTTAAAAGACCTTGATAGTGCCTATACGCAATTACTGGCCTACCGTTCTAGTTTAGATAATCCACCATTGCTGATTGTGTGTGATTTTTTGGATTATCGTATCTATCCCCAATGGCCGAACCTCAGCGGACAACCGATTAAATTTAAGAATGATGACTTAGTGGACAGTCATTATCGAGACTTATTACGGTGGGCATTGACCGACCCAGATAAAATCCGCCAGCATTTGGAAAAGGAACGCCTAGAAAGCGAAAAACTAACCATCGCACTTGCAGGTAAATTTGCAGAATTGGCTGATTTAATGCGTCAACATCCATTAGGCCAATCACCCAAATGGGAAGCGCTACAAATTGCCCGTTTTTTGACCAAATTGGTGTTTGCCTTATTTGCGGAAGATATTGACTTATGGGGAAAGCGAAACAAATCCAAATGATTATTTGGGTGTGTTTTATGCTAAAACCCCGATCAAAGATCGTTTGGACTTTAAATCATCCCTCCATTATTACCACCATTGCCGGGTTCCCCAATTTTCCGTTACTTGGTTGAAGGTTCTCGTCATGCACCAGAAGAATTCGCCGGAGAGCTTGAACGCTTACTCCGAGCAATGAATGGTAAAACACAATATTGCAATTTGCTCCCCATCCCTTACTTCAATGGAGGGTTATTTGCCGAAAATTCTTTAGGCGCTGATGATGGGTTAGAAGTATTGAATATCACTGAAATTCCGGGCGCATTAGATATCTTGGGCGAAGCCGCTGATGCAGACTGGCGTTATGTCAACCCAACGATTTTCGGTACATTATTTGAGGGCGCTCTCGACATCAATAAAAGGGCGCAGTTAGGCGCTCACTATACCTCTGAGGCCGATATTCGATTGGTTATTGACCCTGTATTGATGACCCCACTATGGGATCAATGGAATAAAACTTACGCCGAAGCAACCCCTCTCATGCAAACATTCCTTAACCCCGGAACGTCGCCTGAAATCATCGTTCAGACGGAAACCCGCTTGCGTAACCTACGTGACACAATGCTCGCTCAGATTAAAAAGATGACCGTATTAGACCCTGCATGTGGTAGTGGAAACTTCCTGTATGTGGCCTTAAAGACACTCAAAAACCTAGAGCGCCAAATTCGTAACTTCTTTCACCCACTCGCCCCGCATGACTTCTATGATATTGTCACGCCGCGTCAATTCTTTGGGATTGAAAAAGACCCTTTTGCAGCTCGTTTAGCACATGTGGTTTTATGGATTGGCTATCTGCAATGGCGATATGAGGATCAGGGGAAACTGTATTGGGTGAGACCGCGTGAAGTACCCCATGCGTGCGCTCTCACTAACCCCATCATCCAAGACAAACTTCTGGATACCGACCCAGAGCGCGTGACCAATGATGATGCGATTTTGCGCTATGATTCGGATGGAAAGCCCTATGAACCAGCATGGCCGTCTACCTCAGTCATCGTCAGTAATCCACCCTTTTTAGGGTCACAATCTCTGTTGGCAGAGTTAGGGGGGACATATACACAGGCCTTACGAAACCTCTATCAGGGCCGTGTTCCCGGAACGGCAGACTTAGTAACGTACTGGTTTGAGAAGGCGCGGAAACACCTTGAGGAAAATAAAACTCAGAGGGTCGGGTTAATCTCAACCAACAGCATTCGCGGTGGAGCAAATCGCAGGGTGCTAGAGCGCATCCAAAAAACCGGCGATATATTTATGGCATGGTCTGATAAAGATTGGAAATTGCCCGAAAAGGGGGGGAAATCGCCAAAACTTCTACTCGTACTGTCAAAGGCGGAAAGAAAAAGAAATTAAAAGATGCCGCTGTCCGTATTTCAATTATAGGATTTACCGCAAACGCCACTGAGCCAAAAACACTCAATGGTCAAATCGTGACCAACATCAACCCAGACTTAACCTCTGGCCCAGATATGACAAAAGCAAAAAAACTAAAATCAAATACGAATATCGCTTTTCAAGGTCCCGTGAAAGTCGGTGAATTCGATATTCCTCAATCATTGGCACAAGAGATGCTGCATCACACAAATCCGTCTGGCAAAAATAATGCAGACGTACTCAAACAATATCTCAACGCCGATGATATTACCCAAAGAAGTCGTGGATTCTGGATTATTGATTTCGATAATATGACTGAAACAGAGGCACGCGATTACATCGCCCCTTTCAAGCATGTCGAAACACATATAAAACCCAAACGATTACAAAATAATGACCGTCAACGGCGCGAAAACTGGTGGAAGTTGGGGCGAAGCGGAAGTAATTATCACGAGGCGATAAAAGGATTAAGACGCCAGATTTTCACGCCTCGCGTGGCGAAATATAGGGTTTTCGTCTGGCAGCCCATTGAAATACACCCTTCAGATGCTGTCGTTGCCATCGCCCGTGACGATGACTACTTCTTTGGGGTACTACACTCTTATCTACATGAAATCTGGTCGCTACGGAAAGGCACATGGCTCGGACAAGGTAACGACCCGCGTTATACCCCAACCACAACCCTTGAAACCTTTCCGTTCCCGTACCCCATCAACCAGAAATCGGGCGGGGCGTCGCAAAATACTATTTCAAGTACAGCCGTCGCCTTACACACAGAACGCGAGGCGTGGCTTAACCCTCAAGATTTACTTGCGCTGGATGCCACTGAAAAAGCGCTCAAAGACCGTACCCTAACCAACCTCTACAACGCGGTCAGCGCTTATCGTGAAGGGAAGAATGGGCGCAACAGCAAAATCCCAGAGATAGCGCGTAAATTTGCCCCGCGCATGATGGAATTACATGACCATTTAGACAAAGCCGTTCTGTCGGCTTATGGATGGGATGATTTGGTTGGGATACTTCGCACATCATCTGGTGAAGAAACCCTGCTGAAACGCCTACTGGAAGAAAATCAGAAACAGGGCTAAATCGTCACTTCATCCCCGTCGTGGCGATCCCAGTGGTGATATATTTTTGCAAGAACGCGAACACCACCGTGACCGGTAGCGCCGTGAGGACGGTCATCGCCAGAATTAAATCCCAATCGGTGTTGAGTTCACCCCGGAACGAGTTCAATCCGACTTGAAGAGTGAAAAACTCGCTGTTTTGCAGCACGACCAGCGGCCACAAAAAGTCATTCCAGCGCCACATCACGCTAAAAATCGCCAATACCGCCAGCGCCGGACGCGCCAACGGTAACATCACCTGTAGATAAATC
>Ga0163144_10008186_pt1 | contig 22672 bp, 23 predicted proteins | sample OliLak19BULKMAT1_FD_123175 | JGI IMG/M metagenome (GOLD analysis project Ga0163144, IMG submission 123175) | Freshwater microbial mat bacterial communities from Lake Vanda, McMurdo Dry Valleys, Antarctica - Oligotrophic Lake LV.19.BULKMAT1 | ecosystem: Environmental > Aquatic > Freshwater >...
CCGGCCAGCCCGCATCCGTGCCGATATCGCGCCGTCCCATGGTGACGATCGCCTTGGTCGGATCGGGCCGCGACTGCACATACGCCCAGACCTCGAGCGCCGGCAGCAGGTCATGCGACGGCAGCCGCAGCTCGCCAGCCGCCTTGATGCGCCGATATTGCTGCTCGTAGCCCATCTGGTCATGCGCGACGTAGCAGCCGCTGCGGATGACGCGCAGCACCTGGCCGGGCAGCTTGATCGAGGCGAGCCGACGCGCCACGCGATCGAAGAAGGCGCTGCCACCCGCGGTCAGCACGATCGGCCCTTCGCGCCGGAACAACCCGCGCGCCGCGACCTGCGCCACGATCTCGCCGTAGCGCTCCAGGAACGCATCGACATCGGCCGGGTTCTTCAGCAAACCCTCGAAATTCTCGACGCCCGCCAGCCGCAGGCCCGGCGTGCGCGCAATCACCTCGGCGACGGCGAGCGCGGTCTCGAGGTCGCGGCACCCCGTGCGGCCGCCGGGATAGCCGATCTCCAGGAGCACATCGATCGCGCGATTCGCGCCGGCGCGCCGCGCACCGGCGGCGAGCATCTCGACGCCGGCGAGCGAGTCCGCGAGCACATAGAGCTCGAAGCCTGGATCGTCGCGCAGATGCGCGTAGCAGGCATCGATCGCGACGCGCTCGATCGGCTGGTTCGCCATCAACACGCGCTTGACGCCGAAATGATGCGCGACCGCGAGCTGCTGCACCGTGCCCACCGTCATCGCCCAGGCGCCGTCATGGAGCTGCAGGGCGAAGAGCTGCGGCGTCATGGTGGTCTTGCCATGCGGCGCGATGACCAGATCGTTGAGCCTGAGGAACTCCGCCATCCAGCGGCTGTTCTGGCGCAAGCGATCGATATGGAGCACCGCCGCCGGCAGCGGCAGATCACCGCGCAGCAGATTCCAGCCCTGCCGCCCGATCTCGCCCAGGCGCAAAGGCGGCGAGCCCGGCGGCATGCCCTTGGTGCGCGCGTCGAGCACGATCGCGTCGATCTCCGCGCCATGCGCGGGCGGAACGAGAACACTCAAATCCATGGCGATCCTCCAGGCCCGAAGCTTACGGCAAGCGCGACGCGTCTTGTCAATCGCAGCTTTGCCTGGTGCGCGCCGAAGCCGCAGTTCCGCCGCCGATTTCTATTGGGCCTTTCGCGCGCGCCACTGCTTCGGGATCTTCCCAAGCCGCGCTCGCGGATCGTTTCCGTCCGGCTTCCGGGGAGCGTCTCCGAGCGGCTCGACAGCTATGCGCGCACGATGGCGCGCAGCCGGGGGCGTTCGGAGCTGATCGTACCAGCGATCGAGGACTACCTGTCCTGGCGCGTCCCGCAGCAGGCCGAGCTTCGCGCGGGCCTCGCTGCTGCGGAGCGCGGCGAATTGATCGACTACGAGCAGGTCACCGCCTGGATCGAGCAGGTGCGCATCGAGCTGCGGCGCGGGATCAAGAAAGCCAAACCGTCCGTGCGCGTCGAGCGGAAGAAGCCAGCCAGCGGCTTGCGCAAGCATGCGCGCTAGGTGGGCGCGAACGGCGCTCGCACGCCTGCAGGAAGTCACCGACCATATCGCGCAGGACAATCCAGTTGCCGCCGACGCCCTGCTCGTGGAGATTCTGGATCTCGTCGAGCAGCTCCGGCGCTTCCCGCTCATGGGACGACCGGGACCTGCGCCCGATACGCGCGAACTGGTCATCCGACGCAACTACCTGATCACCTATCGGGCTTGGCACGATGAGATCCAGGTGCTGGCCATCTGGCATGGCGCGCAGAATCGGGTGGTGCGAACGCTTGGCCAGCGGCCACGCCCGAAGCGCGATGGATAGACCTTCTTCCAGACCATCGCCGCCGGCTTGGCCAGGACGCGCTCGCTGACCGTGTCATTCGATGATCGTGCGGAACTGCACGGGAATGACGATGCGCGCCCAGCACTCGCCAGCCTTGGCGTTGGGTGGCAAATCGGCGTTGTTCGTCTGCGCGAGGACCGGTGTCGTCATGGCGAGCGCTGCCGCCAATGCACCGATGGTGGCGATGTTCTGCTTGTAGCTGGACGTTCTTGAATCCCTCCTGGGCCAGTTCCGGCCGGTTGACCAGTCGCGGGCCACGCGCCCCCAGGCACGATGTCCCACCAATGAAAAGCGGCCGCGCGGAACTCCCGAACGGCCTCTCGCCGGGAATTGCTCCCGGCTGAGGGCATGAATTGATTGATGCCGGAATTTAATTCGCGGTTCCGAGACAAAGCTGTGGCTAAAGCCGGGGCTTTTTGTTGCGAAGCATCAGAGATCGGTGACAGCATTCGCCAGAACCGTGGGCGAGAGCGCCGCCGGCACGCATCTCACAGGGGGTACCAGACATGAAAATCGGAATGAGCGCCGTCGCTGCGGCATTGGTCCTGGCGCTGGCGGGCACTGCAGACGCTCAGGATCTGCCGAAGACCCAACTCAAGGTGATCGGGCTCAACAGCCCGACCGTCGCCTCGATCGTCGACGAATTGCCGTTCTGGCGCGAGACGCTGCCCAAGGCCTCGAACGGCGCGATCACCGCCGATATCACGCCGCTCGACCAGATGGGCGTCGACGACAAGACGATGCTGCGGCTCTTGCGCCTCGGCGTGATGGATTTCGCCGGCATGGACATCTCGAAGATGGCGGGCGACGACCCGCGCTTCGAAGGCTGCGACCTCGCCGGGCTGACGCTCGACGCCGACAAGGCGCGCGCCGCGTGCAACGCCTATCGCGAGGTGATCGACCGGCAGATGCAGAAGAACTGGAACGCCAAGCTGCTGGCGTTCGGCGGCAATCCGCCGCAGGTGTTCTGGTGCCGCACGGTGCTCGGCGGTCTCGAGGACCTCAAGGGCAAGAAGATCCGCGTGTTCAACAACACGATGCGCGACTTCCTCGGCGGCATCGGCGCGACGGCGGTCAGCATGGCCTTCGCCGAAGTGGTGCCGGCGCTCAACAACGGCGTCGTCGATTGCGGCGTCACCGGCTCGCTCTCGGGCAATACGGCGGGCTGGCCGGAAGTGACGAAATCGCTCTACCCGATGTCGCTGGGCTGGAGCATCAACATCATGGCCGTCAACCTGACCACCTGGAAGCGTCTCGATCCGAAGGTGCAGTCCGTCATCGAGGCGCAGGTGAAGATCTACGAGGACAAGATGTGGGCGACGCTGAAGAAGGCGGATTCCGAGGCCGACGCCTGCAACACCAACAAGCAGCCCTGCACGATGGGCAAGCTCGCCAACATCACGATCGTGCCCGTGAAGCCGGCCGAGATGGAGACGCACAAGAAGCTCGTCGAAGGCGCCGTGCTCGCCGGCTGGGCCAAGCGCTGCGGCAGCGAATGCGCCAAGGAGTGGAACGACACCGTCGGCAAGGTGCTGGGTCTCAAGGCGCCGACGAGCTGAGCCGATCGGACGCTCCTCGCCCTGGCGTGCTGGGCTCCAAGCACAGCGCCGCCGAGCGAGGAGCATTCTGAAATTGAGTCATCTGCTCTCCTTCACCCAGCGCGCCGCGCGCGGCGGGCTCTGGTTCGGCGGCGCGCTCGTCCTTATCGCGGCGATCGTCATCGGCATCGACGTGGTGATGCGCAAGTTCCTCGCACGCTCGATCGGCGGCGCCGATGAGCTCGCCGGCTACGCGCTCGCCATCGGCACGGTGTGGTCGCTGGGCGCGGCGCTGCTCGACCGCGCGCATATCCGCATCGATTCGCTGTACGTGAGACTGCCGATGGGCTTGCGCGTGGCACTCGACTTCGCCGGGCTGCTGCTGTTCGTCGGCTTCTTCGCCCTCGTCGCCTGGCATGGCTGGGGCGTGGTCGAGCAATCCTGGGTCGCCGGGTCGCGCAGCCAATCCGCACTGGAGACGCCGACGGTGATACCCCAGGCGCTGTGGTTCCTGGGGCTGATGGCGTTCCTCGGTACCGGCGCGGTGATCTTCCTCGACGCACTCGTCGCGCTGCTGCGCGGCGATCTCGGCGCCGTGGTCGGCAAGATCGGCACGCGCTCCGCCGAGGAGGAGGTCGAGGATGAGGTCCGCGACCTCAAGGCCCGCGCCGCGCGCGACGAACGGTCGATCGGGGGAGAGCGGCCATGATCGGCATCACCCTGGCGATCCTGCTCGTCCTGCTCGCCGCCGCGATCCCCGTGGCGGCCGGACTCGGCATCCTCGGCCTCGCCCTCTCGGAGATCTATTCGCGCCTGCCGCTGTCACTGGCGATGGGCGAGATGGCCTGGGCGACGTCGAACAATTTCCTGCTCGTCGCCGTGCCGTTCTTCGTGCTGCTCGGCGAGATCCTGCTGCGCTCGGGCATGGCGGAGCGGATGTACGGCGCGCTGGTGCTGTGGATGCCCTGGCTGCCGGGCGGGCTGATGCATTCGAACATCGCGGCCTGCGCGATGTTCGCGGCGACATCGGGCTCGAGCGTCGCCACCGCCGCGACGATCGGCACGGTGGCGATGGGCGAAATCGAGAAGCGCGGCTATTCCGAGCGGCTGTTCCTCGGCACGATCGCCGCGGGCGGCACGCTCGGCATCCTGATTCCGCCATCGATCAACATGATCGTCTATGGCGTGCTGACGGAAACCTCGATCCCCAAGCTCTACCTCGCGGGCGTCGTGCCCGGCGTGATTCTCGCCGGCTTGTTCAGCCTGACCGTGCTGGTCTTCTGCCTGTTCAGACCGGCCTGGGGCGGCACACGCACGACCGCGACCTGGGATGCGCGGCTGAAGGCCCTACCCGATCTGATCCCGCCGCTGGTGATCTTCCTGGCCGTGATCGGTTCGATCTACGCCGGGTGGGCGACGGCCACGGAGTCGGCGGCTCTGGGCGTGCTGGCCGCGCTCGGCGTCGCGGCCTGGCATGGGCGGCTCACCATGACGATGCTGCTGCACGCCTTCGAAGGCACGATGCGCACGACGGCGATGATCATGGCGATCCTCGTCGCGGCGTATTTCCTGAATTTCGTGATCACCTCGATCGGATTGACCACCCAGGTCAACCGCTTCATCACCAGCCTCGGCCTGTCGCCGGTCCAGCTGCTGATCGTCGTCGTGATCTTCTACATCATCCTCGGCATGTTCATGGAGACGCTGTCGATGATGGTGGCGACGGTACCGATCATCGCGCCGATCATGTTCCAGGCCGGTTACGACCCGATCTGGTTCGGGATCCTCGTGATCCTGTTGATGGAAACGGCGATGATCACGCCGCCGGTCGGGATCAATCTCTACGTCGTCCAGGGCCTGCGCAAACGCGGCAAGATCGACGATGTCATCATCGGCACCTTACCCTTCGTGGGCACGCTGATGCTGATGATGCTGATCCTGTCGCTGTTCCCCGAGATCGCGCTGTGGCTGCCGCGCGCGGCGGCGGATTGAGTTCAAATCGTCTCCACGACCGGTCGCCCCTCGGGCACATAGTCGATCCCGAGGAAGCGGGTCGCGTAGAAGGCCTGCCCTTCGTAGAGATGCCGGCCGCCGATCGCCGGGCAGCCGCGCGCGGCCGCCGCGATCATCAGCGGGCTGGGGTCGGGATTGGTGATGATGTCGAAGACGACCGTGCCGGGCGCGAGCAGCGCTGCATCGATCGGCAGCTCATCGCCCGGCTTCATGCCCAGCGGCGTGGCGTTGATGACGATCTCCTGGCCGCGCGGATCGGGCGGCGCGACGCGAACGCGGCATATCGGACAAGCGGCGCGCACGCGCGCAGCGACATCCTGCGCACGCGCGGCATCGAGATCGGCGATCGTCAATTCGACCACGCCCGCTTCGGCCAACGCAAAGGCCAGCGCGCTGCCGGCCCCGCCGACACCGACCAGCAGCACGCGGCGCCCGCGTGGCTCGTGCCCGTTCCAACGCAGGCCGAGCACGCTGCCCTTGCCGTCGAACATGTCGCCGACGAGCCGGCCATCCGCCTCGCGACGGATCGTGTTGACGGCGCCGACCAGCCTCGCCGTCGGCATCAATTCGTCCACCAGCGGCAGGATCAGCTGTTTCAGCGGCATGGTGACGACCATGCCGGCGATGTTGCGCATCGCACGCAGCCCTTCGAAGCCACGCACGACATCGGCGGCGCCGATCTCCAGCGCCACGAACACCGCGTCGGTGTGCGATTTGCGAAACAGCGCGTTGAAGAAGCCGGGCGAGCGCAGCGGCGCCACCGGCGCGCCGATGATGCAGAATACGCGCGTGGCGCCGGTGATCGGCAAAGGAGGAGTCTCGTTCATCATCGTCACGGTCCCGGCAAGAGTCCCCTGCGCATGATCGCGCGACGCACCACCCCGCGTGCTTCGCACGCTGCCCCACCTCGAGTCGAGGAGGGGCGACGAGCTGCTTCTTTGTCGTCCCTCCTCGACTCGAGGTGGGACAGGCCGCGAAGCGGACAGGATGGTGAGACGCGGCAGTGTTTCATAGCTTCTACATGCCCGCGATGATCTGGCGACCGATGACACGCGGCGATGTGCCGGCGGTCTGCGCCATCGCCGGTGTCGTCCATTCCGACTTCCCCGAGGACGAGGCGATCTTCGCCGAACGCCTCGCGCTGTACCCGGCGGGCTGTCACGTCCTCGACGACGGCGCGGAGCTCCAGGGTTATGTCGTCAGCCACCCCTGGCATCGATCGGGCTTGCCGAAGCTGAACACGCGGCTCGGCGCGCTGCCCGAAAGCGGCGATCGCCTCTATCTCCATGATCTCGCCCTGCGTGCGACGATACGCGGAACGGGCGCCGCGGCGCGCATCGTCGCGCAACTCGCGGCGCATGCCACTGCACTGGGATTCACCCGACTGGTCCTGGTGGCGGTGAATCGTTCGACCGGATTCTGGCGGCATCAGGGGTTCGAGGCCATCGACGCGCCAGGACTGGCCAAGGATCTGGCCAGCTACGGCGCCGACGCCCGGCTCATGCAGCGGCGCCTGACCGATCTCCCATCTTCCCTCCTCGAATGACATCCGGCATGGGCATGGCTCGAAAGCAAAATTCCCGGCATTGCCACTTCATTCGGGAAACGGGTTCATCGCGTAGCTCAATAGAAATGGTGGCGCCTCGTCGCTGGCGCGCTCATCGCGCTGAGGTATCGAGCCTGACCGCTTGCCCGTTACTCGCGAGCATCGCGTCGATGAGGCGGTGGACGTGCAGGGCCGAGCGGCCGTGGGTGCGCGGCGCACGGTCGGCGTCGATCGCGTCGAGGAAATCGGCGAGCAGACGCGTATTGGCTTCGTGGTTGAACGCCATCGGATCGGCGCCGCCACCGCCGCCGCCGGCCGCGCCTTCTTCGATCACCGTCCCATCCATCAATGCGACGCGCAGCTTTTCGGTCTCCAGCAGTGCGGAGCCCTTGTCGCCCGCCAGCTCGATGCGTTCGGGATAGCCGGGGAAGGCCGTCGATGTCGCGTCGATGGCGCCGATCGCGCCGCTCGCGAAACGCAGCGCCCCCGCGGCGACGTCCTCGGTATCGATCTTGCGCAGACCGCTGTTGCGATGGAACGCGCTCAGCTCGGCCACCGGGCCGGTCAGGCTGAGCATGAGATCGAGCGTGTGGATCGCCTGCGTCAACAGCACGCCGCCGCCATCGCGCGCCTTCATGCCGCGGCCGGCTTGCGCGAAATACTCGGGCGACCGCCACCAGCGGATCGACGCCGAGCACGACACGAGCCGACCGAGCCGACCCGCCGCGACGAGCTCGGCGAGCACCAGCGCGGCCTTGCGAAATCGATGTTGGAAGACGATGGCCAGCTTGACGCCGGCGCGCTCGCAGGTTTCGACCGTCTCGATGGCGCGCGCCAGCGTGGCCTCGATCGGCTTCTCCAACAGGATGTGCTTGCCCGCCGCGGCGCAACGCTGCACGAGTTCGAGATGCGCCCAGGGTGGCGTCAGGATCATCACGGTATCGATCGAGCGGTCCGCGAGGATCGCGTCGAGATCGTCGCTGATCGGCAGGCCATAGGTCTTGGCAAACGCGGCACGGCGCTCGGCGCTGCGGCTGAATCCGGCCGCAACTTCGACGCGCGCCGCGAGATCGCGCGTGGCGAGCACGTGCGGCTTCACGGCCATACCGAGGCCGATGATGGCGATACGATGCATGCTGATGACCCTCCGTTGACGGGGAGACTAGAGCGAAGCGGCGCGCACGGCGAGCATCACGCCTTGCCCAATCCGGAACGCTGATGACACACTCCGCTCCTCGAGATGGCCAAGGCTCACGAACCAACCGGCCGACCGACACAGGAGAGGGAGAGCGAGACATGACGAAACGATTTGGACTGCGCCGGCTATGGCGCGCCGGCTTGGCAGCCGGCGCGGCGATCGCGCTGTTCGGCATGACACCGGCGATGGCGCAGAAGGTGGTCAATGTCTGGCACACCGAGCCCAACGCCCGCACCAAGGCGGCGATCGACGTCATCATCGCCGATTTCGAGAAGGCCAATCCCGGCATCAAGGTGGTGCACGAGGCGCTGGCCTGGGGCGATCTCGACAAGAAGATGCAGGCGGCGCTCGCCGCGGGCGCCTTCCCGGAGATCGCGCACGGCCAGACCTATATCGAGCGCTCGCTCTCGGCCAAGGGGTTGCTGCGGCCGCTGAACGACGTCATCGCGTCGATCGGCGAGGAGGACATCTTCCCGGTCGTGCGCAAGCTCGACTACAACACCAAGGACAAGAACTACTACGGCCTCGCCCATGCGGTCGGCGTCGACCTGATCATCTACCGCAAGGACTTCATGCGCGAGGCGGGCCTCGACCCGAGCAAGGCGCCGGCGACGTGGCGCGAATGGATCGATCAGCTCAAGAAGCTGACCGACAAGTCGAAGGGCCGCTATGGCCTCAGCCTCGCGGGCCCGGGCTTCTTCATCAACGAGGACGTCTACATGTGGGTCGGCTCGAACGGCGGTCGCCTGTTCGACGAGAAGGGACGCCCGGCCTTCACCGAGAAGCCGGTGATCGAGATGCTCGAGTTCTGGAAGGAGCTCGCGGATTGCTGCTTGGCGCCGGACTGGCTGTCGCGCGGCTATCTCGACACCTTCGCCGACCTCGCCACCGGCAAGGCGGCGCAGATCGTCGGCTGGGGCCGTGGCACCGACTATTTCGACCAGTACGCGCCCGACGTGGTGGCGAAGGGCGATATCGGCGTGTTCTCGAGCAAGCCGGTCGGCCCGAGCGCCGGCGGCAAGACCTTCGTGACGCAGTTCGATTGCGAACCGTGGATGATCTTCAAGAACTCGAAGCATCCCGAGGAGGCGGCCGCCTTCTTGAAGTTCTTCCACCAGGCGGACAACTATCTGAAATACATCCAGACCGTGCCGGTGCATTTCTTCCCGATCACCAAGTCGATGCGCACGGACCCGCGCTATCTCGCGACGCCGGCGTTCCAGAAGTGGAAGTTCTGGGTCGACGCCCAGCAGGAGGTGATCGAGAAGCACGATCCCAAGCCGCTGCTGATCACGGAGTGGAAGGATCTCGACTTCCCGTTCATCGCCGAACTCGCCAACTCCACGATCCTCGTCGACATGATCACCGACGTGACCCGCAACGGCCGGCCGCCGGCCGACGCGGCGCGCCGCGCCCAGCAGCGCGCCGAGCAGCTGATCACCCAGCTCGGCTACAAGACCTGGTGAAGAGCTGAGCATTCCCCTCCTGTTCGCCGCAGGCGAATAGGAGGGGTGGCAGCGGTGCGAAGGCGCCGTTGACGGGGAGGACAGGCGCGGCTCCTGCAGTCACGCCCGTCATCCCCGGCCGCTTCGCGGCCACCCCTTATGCCGGTCCGCGGCACAGGAGGGGAGTGTGCGCCATCCCCATGACCGGCACCCCGACATCACCGAAGACGAATATTCTCGGTCCGCTCAACTTGCCGCGTCGCGAGCCGCGCGAGCGGCGCGTTCCCGAGCATTGGTGGGGCTATGTCCTGCTGGCGCCGGCCATCATCCTGGTGCTCGGGCTGATCCTCTATCCGGTCGGCTATTCGTTCTATCTGAGCCTGCATTCCAAGCACGCCTACATGCCGATCGAGACCTTCATCGGCTTCCAGAACTTCGAATGGATCTGGGAGGACGAGGATTTCTGGCGCTCGATCAAGCTCGGCTGCATCTACGCTTTCGGCTCGCTCGGTCTGCAGATTCTCGTCGGCGTCGTTGTCGCACTGCTGCTCAACGAGAGCTTCGTCGGCCGCGGCTTCGTGCGCGCGCTCGCCCTCTTCCCCTACATGATGCCGACCATCGTGGTCGTGATCCTGATGCGCTGGATCTTCAACGACAGCTACGGCGTGGCGCGCTACATCCTCGAATCGACCGGCCTGATGGCGCGTGCACCGGTCTTCTTCGAGCCCGACAACGTGATGCTGACGATGATCATCGCCAGTACCTGGACCTTCTTTCCCTTCGTCGTCATCAGCGTGCTCGCGCGGCTGCAGACGATCGACCTCGAGCTCTACGCCGCCGCCAAGGTCGACGGCGCCGGCATGCTGCGGCGGTTCTGGCACGTGACCCTGCCGCAGATCCGCAGCGTGCTCTTCGTCGTCGTGCTGCTGCGCTTCATGTTCATGTTCACCAAGTTCGACCTGATCTGGCTCTTCGCCGGCGCCGGCGGCCTGGGCTATTTCGTGCGCACGCTGCCGATCTACACCTACGTCAAGAGCTTCGGCGAGCTGCAGGTCGGCTTCGGCGCCGCGCTGTCGGTGATCATGTTCGCGATGCTCTCGGCCTTCGCGCTCGTCTACTTCAGGACGTTCCGCCGGGACGAACACGCATGAACCCGACCCTGCACCGGCTCATGGAGCGCGCGACGATCTATGGCGGCGCCGCGATCCTCGCCTTCGTCTGCGGCTTTCCGCTGTTCTGGATGGGGCTGACCTCGATCAAGCCGGATCGCGAGATCATCACCGCGACGCCGCGGATGTGGACGTCGCTGCCGCATTTCGACGCCTATCGCCGGCTCTTCGCCGAGACCAAGTTCGAGACCTATTTCTTCAACTCGATCTTCGTCGCCGGCGGCACGACGCTGCTGACAATCCTGGTGGCGGTGCTCGCCGCCTACGGCATCACGCGCTTCCGCTTCAAGGGTCGCGAGTCGATCGCGACCGTCATGTTGTTCACCTACATGTTCGCGCCGATCATGATCGTGATTCCGTTCTACATCATGATGCGCAAGCTCGGCCTGACGAACTCCCATCTCGGGCTGATGCTGTCCTACGCGAGCTTCAGCCTGCCGTTCTCGATGTGGCTGCTGCGCTCCTTCTTCCAGTCGATCCCGCTCGAGCTCGAGGAGGCGGCGATGATCGACGGCGCCTCGCGCCCGCAGGCCGTGGCGCGTGTCGTCGTGCCGATGGCGCTGCCGGGCGTGATCGCGGTGTCGATTTTCACCTTCATCGTCGCCTGGAACGACTATCTCTTCGCGCGCGTGCTGATCGGCAAGGACGAGCTCAAGACGCTGCCGATCGGCATTCAGGATCTCTACGAGTCCAGCGTCACCGACTGGGGCGTGATCATGGCCGCCGGCGTGATGATCACCATCCCGGCGCTGGTGTTCTTCGCCTCGGTGCAGCGCTACCTGATTGCCGGCTGGGGCGCGGGCGGCGTCAAGGGCTGAGCGGCCCGTCGCGCCGCATCGCGCGCAGCGCCGCGATGCGCCCATCGCGCCATGCGACGCGATCGGCGAGCCTGGACAAGGGCAGCTGCGCGCGCATCGCCTCGTCCAGCATCGCGATCAGATCGGGCGTGACGGATTTGCCGTCGACCCCAGCTTCATTCGCCATCGCATCGAAGATCGCGCCGTAGCGCGTGAGGTAATCCGCGATCCCGCCGGGTGCGTTCAGATCGACGCCTTCGAGCGGACCGAGAAAGGCCCAGCGCAGACCAAAACCATCGCTGATCAGCTTGTCGGCATCGCCTGGCGAGATGTAGCCCTCGCGGATCAGCCGGAACATCTCCAGCAGCAGCACGCCTTGCAGCCGGTTCATCACGAAGGCCGGCAGCTCGCGCTTCACGGTCACGGGCGTCTGGCCGATCGCGGTCATCAGCTGATGCGCGCGCGCGACGATTTCCGGCGGCGTCCAGGGCGCGGGCACGAGTTCGACCACGGGCAGGAGATGCGGCGGCGTCGCTGGGTGAACGACCAGGCAGCGCGCACGGCCGGCCAGCTCGGCCGCGAATTGCGACAGGCAGAAGCTCGACGTCGAACTGGCGAGCAGCGCGGACGCCGGCGCAAGACGATCGAGTTCGCCAAATGCCGCCTGCTTGGCCGCAAGGCGTTCGGGCACGGATTCCTGGACGTACATTGCGCCATCGAGCGCCTGCTCGAGATGCGCGCAAATCTCGATGCGTGACGTCACGCGGTGCGGCGGCTCGGCCGGATGAAGCGCCGCCGAAGCGGACGCCGCGGCGCTCAACCGCGATGGCAGCGCATCACGTGTCGCCTGGTCGCGATCGAAGATCCGGACCTCGTGGCCGGCACGCGCGAAGACGAGCGCCCAGGAGCTGCCGATGATGCCGGCGCCATGGATTGCGATCCTGCTCATGATCCGCGGTGCCCTTCGATCGGCCGCGCATGCGGTAGCTCGAGGCCGCGCCGGACCAGGGACTCCCAGGCCTCCTCGGGCGTGTCGACGATCTCGAACAGCTCGAGATCGTCCCGCGAGACCATGCCATGCGCGACGAGCGAGTCGAAACGCACCACGTCGTTCCAGAACTTGCGATCGAAAAGCACGACCGGCATCGCCGGCGCCTTGCCCGTCTGCTGCAGCGTCAGCAGCTCGAAGAGCTCATCCATCGTGCCGAAGCCGCCGGGAAACACCGCCAACGCATTGGCGCGCATCGCCAGGTGCATCTTGCGCATCGCGAAATAGTGGAAGCGAAAGGTCAATTCCGGCGTCGAGTATGAATTCGGCGCCTGCTCATGCGGCAGCGTGATGTTGAAGCCGATGTTCGGCGCGCCAGCTTCGGACGCCCCGCGATTGGCGGCTTCCATGATCCCGGGGCCCCCGCCGGTCGCGACGACATTTTCCCGCGGGCCGTGATCGGAGACCAGCGCGCCGCCGCGCTCGGAGAGCAATCGGCCGAATTGCCGCGCGTTCTCGTACCAGATCGACTGCGCCGCGCGACGTTTCGCTGACTCGAGGGACGCGGCGTCCTTCGCGTCGCGCAGCAACTGCTCGGCCTGCTCGGGCGACGGCGTGCGCGCGCTGCCGAACACCACGATGGTCGAATTGACGCCCCAATCGCGCAGCAAGAGTTCCGCCTTGGCGTATTCGAGCGCGAAGCGGATCGCGCGCATCTCGTCGCGGAGCAGGAAGCTCTGATCCTCGACGGGCAGCAGGTAGCTCTGCGAACGCTGCTGCGCATTCATGTCGGCCATGTCGTGCATTCTCCCGAATCGCGATGCTCGGGATCATGCCTTACTCCCAGCGCCGCGGCGCAGGGAGATCGTCGCGCGTCAGATCCGCTCCCAGATTCCCGTCTCCTCGTCGAGGCGCGCGTGCTCCAGGCCGCGGATGTCGCCGCGCGAGATGATTCCGACGAGCTTGCCGCGATCGACGATCGGTACGTGGCGATAGCCGCCGTCCTGCATCAACCGCATCGCCTCGACCGCCGTCTTGCCGGGCGGCATCGTATCCGGCGCGCGCGTCATCGCGTCGGCGAGAGTGGTGTTGGCCGCAGACTTGTTTGCGGCGAGGACACGGCAGACGGCATCACGCCCGGTGAAGATGCCGGCGAGGCGGCCCTCGGCATCGACGACCAGCACCGCCCCGACGCGGCGCTCGCGCATCGCCTCGCATGCCGCCCTCACCGACGAGGCGGCCGGAAGCGTCAACGGATTCTGGTGGCGAACGATGTCGGCAATCTCACGGTTGGTCATGGCGCGCTCCTTCTTGCATTCGGCTTTCAACTTGGAACCGCTTCGTATCGACAGGAAGGGCTGTTTCGTCGCTGCGACGCGACGACGCGGCCCCGCGCCTGGATCGTGAGTCAGGTGGACTTTCCCCGCGCCGGCCCGACTCGAGCGAGCCGAGTTCCGCCTCCAGGCCGAGCGCGCGCGCCGCATCGATCGTGATCATATTCAGCGCCTTGCCCGGTGGCAGGATGCTCGCGTCGCGGAAACGGCGACGGTGATAGTGCATGGCCTGCCACATGTGGCGGAACATGTCGTAGCTGCGATCGGGGGCGGTCCCGACGGAGCCGATCGCGTGGCGGCGTGACAGGGCGCGCATCTCGGCAGCCTGGCCCGGATAGGCCTCGGCGAGCGCAGGCGTGGCATCCGGCCGGCCCGGAAACCAGACCGGCGCGGAGATCGTGATGCGGATCGCGTTGTCATGCGCACCATGCCAGCGGTTGATCACGGTCTCGCAGGTGGCGACCTGCCGGTCGAAGCCGACTTCGTAGTGGGTCGCCTTCTCATCCTGCCAGCGCGCGAAACACTGCGGAAATGGCGGCGGCGAGGAACCGACCGCGAGCACGCTGCGCACGCCAACTTCGCGATACCCCTCGCAATGGCGGTCAGCGTAGATCGGCTCGTCGGCGCGCGAGCCATAGGCGCCGAAGATCGACAGCCCGGTCGTCACGCCTGCCTTCAGACGCTCGAGTGCGGCACGCCGCGCGTCCGCATGCCAGAACTCGGGTGTCGAGCCACGCGGATAGATCGTCTCCTCCGCTTCGGTCCAGCGCGCGCCATCGCCGCCGCCCCTTGTCTTCACCAGACCATGGCCGGCATGGGCGTGGACATCGATGAGGCCAGCAGGATCGCCGCGCCACGCGCCTGGCGATCGAGGACGTCGCGATCATTCCGCTGCACCACCAGGTGAATATCCGGGCGACGCGCAAGGGATTCACCTACAATGCGCGCAACGACGAACGCACGATGGTGATGGAGTTGCGGCCGTCGAAGTGAAAGTGCGGCAGCCAAGCTTCGTGTGAGTACATCAGGACATCGCACCGACCGACCGCTGCTCGGTGTCGGATTGGCGATCATCTTCGCGGCGATGGCGAGTCATCTGGACGTGGTGTCCAAATGGTTCACCCAATCCTATCCGGTCCTGGAACTGGTCTGGATCCGCTACACGACCCAGACGATCGTCTTGATCGCGCTGGTTCCCTGGCTCGGTTGGCGGCGCATCCTCGGCACGCGCGCGCTGAAGATGCAGATCGCGCGCGGCACCGCGCTCTGGGCGTCGGCATCGCTGTTCGTCACCGGCCTGAGCTTCCTGCCCTTCGCGACGACGGTCGTGCTGGGCCAGACCTCGCCGCTGATCGTGGCGGCGATCGCGCTGCCGCTGCTCGGCGAACGCGTCGGCCTCAAGCGCTGGGCCACGATCCTGCTCGGCTTCGCTGGCCTGGTGATCGTGGTGCGGCCGGATTTCGGCAATTTCCAATGGGCGATGCTGTTGCCACTCGGCACCGCCTGCACCTACGCGCTCTACCAGGTGATGACGCGATACGTGGCCGGCGTCGACGCCACCCTGCCCAGCCTGTTCTACACCGCGCTGATCGGCTGGCTGCTGGCGAGCATCGCCGTGCCCTTCGTCTGGCAGACGCCGACGCTGCCGCATCTGGTGATCCTGTTCGGCCACGGGGTCGGGATCGGGTTGGGGCATTTCATCCTGATCCGCGCCTTCGTCCATGCACCGGCCTCGCTGATCGCCCCGCTGGGCTATACCTCGCTGATCTGGGCAGTCATCCTGGGCTGGTTCGTCTTCAACGAGGCACCCGATGCCGGTACGCTCATCGGTGGAATGCTGATCGCCATATCGGGCATCGTGCTTGCCCGGAACGCCACCACGGAGCCGCGCAAATGAGCCGTCATCACGTGATCGAGTCGTCGCCATCCACGGTCCATTGGGGAGTCTTCGATCCGGCGCTCGAGCCGCTGATCACCGTGCAGTCCGGCGACACCGTAACCTTCAACTGCGTCTCGGGGGGACGCGATTCGATGCCGCCGCCGCCCTTCGTGATCCCGCCGGAGCTGCTGGAGATCCACGCCAAATGCACGCCGCGCGCGCCGGGCCACATCCTCACGGGACCGATCGCGATCGCCGGCGCCGAGCCTGGCGACGCCCTGGAGATCCGCGTCAAGGACATCAAGCTGCGCACGGATTGGGGCTACAACGGCTTTCGCCCGCTGCGCGGTTCGCTGCCCGAGGATTTTCCCTACACGCGCATCATCCATATCCCCGTCGATCGCGCACGCAACGTCGCCATGCTGCCGTGGGACATGGAGCTGCCGCTGTCGCCGTTCTTCGGCGTGATGGGCGTGGCGCCGCCGCCGCATTACGGCGTGGTCAGCACGATCGAGCCGCGCGAGTACGGCGGCAATATCGACCTCAAGGAAATGACGGTCGGCTCGACGCTCTATCTGCCGGTGTTCAACAAGGGCGGGCTTTTCTCGTGCGGCGACGGCCACGGCGTGCAGGGCGACGGCGAGGTCAGCCTGATGGCGCTGGAGATCTGCCTTGCCGGCACGTTCGAGTTCATCCTGCGCAAGGATCTCAGCCTGAAATTTCCGCGCGCGGAGACGCCGACGCACTGGATCACGCTCGGGTTCAACGAGGATCTGCATCAGGCCGCGAAGCAGGCGCTGCGGGAGATGATCAAGCTGCTGCAGGAGATCCGCAACATGCATCCCGCCGACGCGTATTCGCTGTGCAGCCTGGCGGTCGATCTGCGCGTCACGCAGCTCGTCGATGGCAACAAGGGCATCCATGCGATGCTGCCCAAGAGCCTGTTGCGCTGAAGCCGCCGAGCCATGACTGGTCCCTATTTTCCGCCGCCGGAGTCGTGGGCGCGCTGCGCACCGGCCGAGGCCGGGTTCGACGCCGCGCGTCTCGCCACCGCAATCGCCTTTGCCCAGACGCACGAGACGCCATGGCCGCGCGATCTGCTCACGTCCGAGGGCGAGCTCTGGTACGCCGTGTCAATGGGCGAGAAGCCGCCGATGAGCGAGCCGCTCGGCCCGGTCGAGACTCGCGACGGACCGAGCGGCGTCGTCCTGCGCGGTGGCCGGATCGCCGCCTCCTGGGGCGATGTCGCGCGGCCGCAGATCACGTTCAGCGTCGCCAAGAGCTACCTCGCGATCCTCGCGGGCGTCGCCGTGGGGCGCGGCCTGATCCCCGATCTCGATGCGCCGGTGCGCCAGAGCGTGGCAGATGGCGGGTTCGAGTCGGACCAGAATCGGACGATCACCTGGCGCCATCTGCTGCAGCAGACCAGCGAATGGGCCGGCACGCTGTTCGACCGGCCCGACAGCGTCGATCACAATCGCAGCGTCGGACTGAGCGGCAGCGAAACTCCCAAAGGCGACCGCCGCGCGATGCGGCCACCGGGCACGCATTGGGAATACAACGATGTGCGCGTCAACCGCTTCAGCCTGTCGCTGCTGCGCGTATTCGGCGCTGCCTTGCCGGACATCCTCAGGGACTCGATCATGGCGTCGATCGGCGCGTCGACGAGCTGGCGCTGGGAGGGGTATCGCAACGCGACCGTCGATGTCGGCGGCCGCAAGCTCGTCTCGGTTCCCGGCGGCAGCCATTGGGGTGGCGGCATCTTCGTCTCCGCCCTCGACCATGCCCGCATCGGCCTGATGGTCGCGCGCGACGGCGTATGGAACGGCCAGCGCCTGCTCCCCGAATTCTGGGTCCGCGCGATGACGACGCCTTGCCCGCTCAACCCAGGCTACGGCTTCATGTGGTGGCTCAATACCGATCACGTGCAGTTCAAGGCCGCGCCGACGTCCAGCTACTTCGCGATGGGCGCCGGCACGCATGTGGTCGCGATCATCCCCGACCACGACATCGTCCTCGTCGCACGCTGGATCGACAAGACGCGTATCGAGGGGCTGATCGAGCACGTGCTGGGTGCCTTCAAATGAGGATCGCCGAGTGAGCGACGACGCTCAGCGCATCGCGAATATCCGGCGCGGCATCGCGCTGGCGATCACTGCGATCGCGCTTTTCACCGGCATGATCTCGTTGGTCAAGCATCTGAGCGCGTCGTTCGCGCCGATGCAGATCGCGTTCTTCCGCTCGGTCTGCGCACTCGGCCTCTGCCTGCCGATCCTGCTCGCCGATAGCGGCCTGCGCGGGCTGCGCACAACGACTCCGGGCGCCTATGTGCTTCGCGGTTTCGTCGGGGCCGGGTCGATCGTCTCGTCCTTCTACGGCGTCTCGCTGTTGCCGATCGCGGATTGGGTGGCGATGTCGTTCATGGTGCCGCTCTTCGTCACGGCCCTGTCGGCGCCGGTGCTCGGTGAAACCGTCGGCTTGCATCGCTGGGCGGCGATCGCGCTCGGCTTCGCCGGGATCGTGATCATCGTGCCCCCGACCGGCAGCGCCTCGCTCTGGGCGCTCGCGGTCGGCATTACGGCGCAGCTTCTGGTGTCCTTCGCGCTCGTCCTCATCCGCCGCATGGGGACCGCGGAGCGCACGACGACGATCGTCTTCTACTACATGGTCGCCTTGACCTTGATGACGGCGATCGTTGCGCCACTCGATTGGCGCATGCCCAGCGGCGTGCAATGGCCGCTGCTGGCGCTGGTCGGCATCGTGGCGGGTGGCGCGCATCTGCTGATCACCGCCGCCTATCGCCTGGCCCCGGCGAGCGTCATCTCGCCGTTCGACTACACCGGCATCATATGGGCGATCCTGCTGGGGTATTTCGTCTGGGGCGAGAAGCCCGACATCAATCTGTTCATCGGCGGCGCGATGGTGATCGCCTCGGGCCTCTACGTGCTGATCAACGCAACGCGCCCCATCCCGCCGCCGGCCTGACCGTCGCGGCCGCGTAGATCGCGTCGCAGAGCGAAGTCGCCGTCGCGCATTCCTCCAGGCTCGCGAAAGGCGCATGTCCCGCGCGCAGATCCGCGAACACACGCTCGATCATCGGCGCGTAGCTCGGCTGCACGGTATCGAGCGTCGCGATCTCGCCGCTCGCGAGATGCACCACCAGCCGCCCCTTGGTCTGCTGCAGGTAGGCGCCGGTCGCGGCGATGCGCCATTCGAAATCGCCGCCGATCGATGGCGCCCAGCTATAGCCGGCCTCGATCTGCACGGCGGCGCCGTCGCACAGCGCCAGAAGCGCCGTCGCGTATTCATCGACGGCTTCGCCATAGCCGTGGCGCGTCGTGCGCGCACCGATGATATCCGGCGGCGCGCCTTGCGCGAGCATCAGACTCGCATCGGCGCCGTGCATGCCGAGATTGCGCAGCGCGCCGCCGCCGCCGATCACGGGGTCGAGCATCCACGGCACGTGATGCATCGTGCGATAGCGACCGGGCGGTCCATTGATCAGGCGGAAGCTCGCATGCATCACGCGACCGAGCTTGCCGCTCGCCTCGAGCTCGCGCAGCCGCGCCCAGATCTCGAGCAGGCGATTCGGCAGCGCGGGCGCCGCCCAGACTCCTGCCGCGCGCGTACGCCGCGCGACTTCCTGCGCCACCACCCCAGAGACGCCCATGGGCTTCTCGATCAGGAAGGGCAAGCGGCGATCGAGCACTGCCCCGAGCTCGTCGAGCGCATGGTCGTGGCGCGGCAGGAGGAACACGAAATCCGGCTTGACGCGCGCAAGCATCGCGTCGGCGTCAGGCGTGAAAACCAGCCCCAAGCGCTGACATGCCGCCAGCCCGGCCACGGCGTCGAAATCGCTGGCGCCCACCACCGGGCAGCCCAGAGTCTTGACGATCTCCAGATAGATCGGTGCGTGCCAATGCGCGACGCCGACGAAAGCAATCGAAAGCGGCATGTTCCACTCCCCTGATGATCGCGGACTATCGATGTCGACGCCGCGCGCGTCTAGAGTGGCGTCATGTCCTCCTCACCCCTCCATCGGCTGGCGGCGCTCTTCCCCCGCGGGTTCGTCGCGGCGCTGGTGCTCGTGCTGGTCTGGGAAGCCGCCGTGTGGATTTTCGCCGTGAAGGATTACCTGCTGCCGGCGCCGTCGGCGATCGTGGTCGAGCTGGTGCGGCGCTGGCCGCGCATCTTCGACGGCGCCAAGGCGACGACGCAGCAGATCGTGCTCGGCTATGCGATCGCCATCGTGGTCAGCGTGCCGCTCGCGATGGGCATCGCGTTTTCGGCATGGATGGAGCGCAACGTCTATCCGCTGATCGTCGCTTTCCAGGTGATCCCCAAGATCGCGCTGGCGCCGATCTTCGTCATCTGGCTCGGCATCGGCCTGGTCTCCAAGCTTCTGATGGTCTTTCTGCTCTGTTTCTTTCCCATGCTGGTGAACAATGTCGCCGGCTTCCGGGGCGTGAATCCCGAGGTGATGGAATTCGCGCGCTCGACCGGCGCGAATGGCTGGCGCCTGTTCCGCATGATCCGCCTGCCCTCGGCGCTGCCTTCGATGTTCACCGGATTCAAGATCGGCGCCGTCAACGCGGTGACCGGCGCGGTCGTCAGCGAGTTCGTCGCCGCCGATCGCGGCCTCGGGTATCTGCTCCAGGAATACGGCGGCAACATGCAATCAGGGGCGGTGTTCGCCACCGTTCTCCTGCTGAGCGCGATCGGCCTGTCGATCTACTATCTCGTGGAGTTCCTGGAGCGCGCCTCGATTCCCTGGCACGTTTCGCAGCGCGGGTCGGGTCGCGAGGCCGCTTCGGATCGGTAGTCGATAACCAATGGAGGGGAAAACATGAAGACGGGTTTGTGGACGCTCGCGATCGGTCTTCTGATCGCTGGCCATGCATCGGCGCAGCAGGACAGCGCGAGCATCCGGCTGAACTGGTATCTCGGCGGCTCGCACGGCGCCTTCGCGCTCGGCAAGGAGCGCGGCTACTTCAAGGCCGAGGGCATCGACCTGACGATCAACGAGGGCCGGGGATCGGTGCGCTCGGTGCAGCTCATCGGATCCAAGGAAGACACCTTCGCCATGGCCGATGCCGGCAGCCTGATGGTCGGCGCCGCGCGCGGCATCCCGGCCAAGGCCGTGATGACCGTCGTCGGCGTATCGAGCTTCGCGGTCGTCGCGCGCAAGGATAGCGGCATCACGTCGATCAAGGATCTCCAGGGCAAGCGCCTTGCGGTGACGGCGGGTGATGCGCTCACGCAGCTCTGGCCGGCGGTGGTCGCCGCCAACAAGCTCGACGCCAGCACGATCCGCCTGGTGATGATGGATGCGGCGGCGAAGATTCCGTCGGTGCTGGAGAAGCAGACCGATGCGCTGCTGGGCGGCATTTCCGATCAGCCCAATCTGATGCGCCAGCGCAATGTCGAGCCGGTGATCATCCCGTTCTACGATGTCGGCGTGAATACGATCGGCATGTCGATCATCACTCATCCCGACACGATCGCGAAGCAGGGCGATCTCGTGCGTCGCTTCGTGCGCGCGACGGCGAAATCCTACGAGGCGATGATGGCCGAACCCGCGGCGGCGGCGGCTTCGGTCAAACGCATGAAGGACGATCTCGTCGAGGCGACGCTGGTCGCCGAAGTGACCGATTCCAACGCGACGACCAAAGCCGGGCTGGCGGCCGGAAAGCGCGTCGGCTGGAACGATCCGGCGGCGTGGCAGCAGACCTTCGAGCTGATGCGCGACTATCGCGAGTTGAAGACGGACATGCCGTCGACGGCGTTCTTCACCAACGATTTCGCGGCGCAGTGACCAACGCAGCCGCGATCCGCGTCGCCGGGATCAGCAAGATCTTCCGGCGGGCGGGCCAGGAGACCCACGCGCTCGCCAGCATCGATCTCGACATCGGTGCTGGCGATTTCGTTTCGATCGTCGGGCCGTCGGGTTGCGGCAAGAGCACGATGCTGCGGCTCGTCGCCGGCCTGCTCGCGCCGAGCACGGGCCACGTCGAGATCCTCGGTCGCAAGGTCACCGGACCGGTGACGGAACTCGGCATCGTGTTCCAGAGCCCGGTGCTGCTGGACTGGCGCACATTGCTCGACAACGTGCTGGCGCAGATCGAATTGCGCGGCCATCGCCCGGACGCCTATCGGCAGCGCGCCATCGATCTGCTTGCCGCGGTCGGATTGGCCGGCTTCGAGGATCGCTACCCGCACGAGCTTTCCGGCGGCATGCGCCAGCGCGCGCAGATCGTTCGCGCCCTGATCCATGATCCGCCGCTGCTGTTGATGGACGAGCCCTTCGGTGCGCTCGATGCGCTGACGCGCGAACAGATGCGCCTCGATCTCGAGGCGCTGTGGCTCGCACAGCCCAAGACCGTGCTGTTCATCACGCATTCGATCGACGAAGCGGTGCTGCTCTCGGACCGCGTCGTGGTGATGTCCGAGCGGCCGGGCCGGATCGACCGCATCCTCGACATCGATCTGCCGCGCCCGCGCGGCCTCGAGGCGCGACAGAGCGCCGGCTTCGACGCGGCGACGAACACGATCACCGAGATCTTCCTGTCCCGCGGCATCCTGCGCCGCGGCTCGATCCTGAAGCCGAAGGCATGACGCACCAAGACGCTCTCATCCCCCCCTGTTCGCGGCACGCGAACAGGAGGGGATGAGCGGTCAGGTGATCCAAGCCGTGTTGATCTTGCGCACGACCAGTTGATCCTTCACGGCGCGCACGCCTTCGACGCGCTGGGCGAGGACGTTCATGGCCTCGCGCTGGGCCGTCGATTGCACCGCGCCGACGAGTTCGACCGCGCCATCGTTGACGAGCACCGAGATGAAGGCGTTCGGCGCCCAAGGCTGATCATGCATCTGCTTGTCGATATCCGCGCGGATCTCGCTATCGAG
>Ga0163144_10008187_pt1 | contig 22672 bp, 14 predicted proteins | sample OliLak19BULKMAT1_FD_123175 | JGI IMG/M metagenome (GOLD analysis project Ga0163144, IMG submission 123175) | Freshwater microbial mat bacterial communities from Lake Vanda, McMurdo Dry Valleys, Antarctica - Oligotrophic Lake LV.19.BULKMAT1 | ecosystem: Environmental > Aquatic > Freshwater >...
GCAGCAAAAGCACTGCCCACCTCGAGAGGGGTGACAGTCAAGGCGAATCCGTTCATATAAAGGCTACGCATCCAGGATGTAGCCTTGACTGTTGCCCCTCTCGCGAGTGGTGCAGGGCTTGAGGACTCCGCCAAGGAACTCGCAAAGCTAGGGCGAGGCCGATTCGGCGGTTTCGGCGGCAAGGGCGGCTTCGGCAAGAAAAAGGACGACGATAAGAAGTAACACACTCCAAACGCGCCGGGGACATGTGTCCCCGGCACAAATCTTCGCTTTTCTCTACTCCAAATCGTCGCGAAGCAGTTTGTTGGGGGTCATGAGACCGGCTTCTTCCAGAGCCGTTTCGATGCGCACCTTGAGTTCCCGGTTGGCCTGCTGGAGTTGCCGCCAGGCTTCCTCTTCGGCTCCCAAGTCGAGCCGGGGAAACTTGTCGTGCGTATCGACCATGAAGACCCAGCGGGCGACGTGGCGGTGGGCCATCTTTTCCACGCGCAATTTCAAATGCGGAAAATGCGCGCTGCCCAGCCGGAGCTCCATCGCATGCACCGCGCCGTCCGCTTCCTTCACTTCATTTGCGATCCCCACAGCCTTATCCGCGGGCGGAAAATAATCGGTGACTAAGGCGTCGTCCGGAATACTAAGATAACAGCGCTTGGACGCCGGAATGGCGTCGGGTCCGCCCGGGTAAGCCAGGCGGAAAAAGACACGGCACGCTCGGCCAAGTGTTTCCGCGGGAAGCGAGTTCATTGTCGGACGCCTTCAAACGCACTTGCGGTCGGGAAGGTCCATTCTTCCCCACCGTATCGGAAAGTCAATTCCGATTCTCCACTTAGGGAACGAATCCTTCCATGCATATCTTTCCAAATTCACGCTTTCTTTTCCTTTGTTCGTTGGCGACGGCACTGCCTTTTCTCATCGCGGCGCAAGGTCAGGCACAGGAAAAAGGAATCGCCCTCGATGTTCTCAGGGCTCGCCCCATCACCACCGCGGGCGGCAAAGTCGGGGAACTTTTAAGGCAATGGTGGAAGGAAGGAACCGCCGCCGGCAACGTCGGCGACTTTTACGACAATCGCGACGGCGCCCACTCCGATCTCAATACCAAGCCCTACCCGCAGCTACAGCGCTTTGAATACTCTCCGGAACAGATCAAGGCGAGATTGCATTGGGCGGCCGCGCGCGTTCTTCGGCCGGGCGTCGTCTTCGGCAACTCCTCGACCTCCGCTCCCGCGCATCTGGGGGGCAGCAATCCGCGCATGTATTACGCTTCGCCCGCCGGCCTCGATTTTCTTTATAAGCAGTACGTCGGCAACAACCTTTACATCTATCCCGAGCATCGGGATCACGATCCCGGACACAACGGCCCCGACGATGGCTTCGGCGATCTCTACCCCGCCAACACGCCCTACCTCATGATTTCGCAGGGGTCGTCGGGGACCGATCAGCCGTTCATGCGCGCCGTCCCCTTCACGCTCGCCGCCTTTCGCCCCCAAGTGAAGGCCAAGCTGATCGAGACCGGCCTGCTCATGCCGACCGTGCAAATGATCCTGCGCGCGACGAGCAAAGCGCTCAAAACCCCCGATGACTATCTCACGGGCAAGGCGCATCCCACGGTCTTCGAAGGCGCCAATGTCGACGACCTCGCCATGATCCGCATGGCGCATGGCATTCCGCTGGATTCCCTGCCGCCCATGGTGCAATTGCGCGTTCTCAAGGAAGACTCGGCCGTAGAGGGCCGCGACTTCTTCGAACCCGGCGCGCGCGAGCAATGGGCCGACACGCCCTGCGTCATTTCGCGCATCTGGCGCGGCAAGGAGGGACGGCGGACTCTGCTCGTGAGCGCGGAGAAGAGCTTCGACGTGAATGGCAAACCGCTCAAGCACCACTGGGTCGTCTTGCGCGGCGACGCCAAGCGCGTCCGCATCACGCCCAAAAACGAGGCCGGCTCCATCGCTGAAATCGCGCTCGAGTATCCCGAGCGCATGCCCATCGCGCCGGGCTCGCCCATGGAATCCAACCGCGTCGACATCGGCGTGTTCGTTCACAACGGCGTCTATTTCTCGGCGCCGGGCTTTGTCACCTTTTTCGGCCTGGACAGCGAAGCGCGCACCTATGACGAAAAGGGTCGCATCCAGGAGATCGGTTACGGCGTGCAGGAGACGCGACTGGTCGTCCACGATTGGCCGGCGTTTTTCGCGTTCCTCAAGGAATCCTCGGAACGCCGCAAGCTCCTGTCGGCCGAATTGCTGCGAAAGGAAGACGCGGACATCCTGGCTAACATCGAAGCCCAGTACGCGAAAGCGCAGCCGGAGAAACTCCGCCTCGAAGCGGCCGTCAAAAAGCTGGAGGCGGCAGGCAAGAAAGACGACCCCGCGCTACTAGACGCACGCAAGCTGCTTCAGAAAACGAACCAGGAATTGCGTAATTTGATCGCGCAGCCGGCCAAGGGCGCGAGTCGCTCGGCGTCGGCGATAACCCGCGATCTGTTCCGTCGGCTCTCGACGAGTTTGGCAGGTGAGGAGATGACGCTTTTGGCTAAATTGAAAATCGACCCCGCCATGCTCAAGCGCGTCCAGGCCGAACGCCGCCGTCTCGTGGGCTTCGGCTTGGCGACGGAAGGAAAGGACTTCACCCTCACCCCGCTTCGCAAGGGAATGCCGGGAGAGCGGGCGTTGACGAAGTACGAACAGGCGTTGCTCGATCGCTATCGAGGAGTGTTGCTCGCGGAGGGAGTGTTCGGCGACTTCCTGCGCGCGGACTTTCACGCCAATCTCGTCGATCAACGCATCCGCACTCCCCACGAATGGCGCGATCTTTATCGCTATGATGAGCGCGGCAACTATCTCGGTTGGGCGCGCTGGGACGGCGGCGGCGTTAAGCATTTCAATCGCGACGGACATCTCATTCTGAAAAAGGACAAGCAGGACCGACCCATCGAGGCGGAGTCGGTTCGCTATGTGGTAAAGGGCATGCGCTTTGGTCCGCCCACGGCGTCGCTCCAGGTCGTTCCGACGGGCGAGATCTTCACCTACGAATATCGCGACGCGGACGACGTCACCGGGACGGTGAAGTCGCGGGAACGCAAATGACTGGCGTTAGCACGACGCGCCAGCGAGTGAATTCACTCGCTTGCGCGTCGTGCTAACCGGAATCGTTTTTGCCTATTCGCTCAAACGCCGCTTGAATTCGCGCGTGGCCGCCTGGGGGTCGGGGGCGGCGCAAATAGCATGGCTGACTGCCACGCGGCGAGCGCCGGCCTGAAGCACTCGATCGAGGTTATCCAGGGTAACGCCGCCGAGCGCGAACGCGGGCAGAGTCGTCTCGTCGTGGGCCGCACGCACGAATTCCAATCCCGCCAGTGCGTGAAACACTTTCGTGTGGGACGGAAAGGTCGGCCCCACTCCGAGGTAAGTCGCCCCTTCCAACACGGCTTGCCGGACTTGATCGAGGTCGTGCGTGCTGACGCCGATCAGCGCGTCGGCGCCCAAGAAACGGAGTGCATCGCGGACGGGCAGGTCGTCCTGTCCGAGATGCACTCCGTCGGCGTCGCAAAGCAGGGCGATGTCCGGACGATCGTTGATGATAAACAGGATGTCGTATTCGCGCGTGAGCCTGCGCGCCTCGCGGGCGCGCTCCAGGAGGGCGCGGTCGTCCAGATCCTTCTCGCGGAGTTGAATTACATCGGCGCCGCCTTCCAATACTTCGCGCAGCGTGCCGATCCACGACAAGGCGCACATCTTCTCGGTGAGCAGGACGTAAAGCCGGGCCTTTGCCAGTCGCTCGCGTGCTTGGGCGCCCAGCGCCAGGGCGCGTTCCAGCGTGTAGGATTGATAGCGTAGGCGTTCCAGCGCCTGTCCGAGTGCGGGGGAATGCACTTTGCCAAACTCTTCGAGGCTGCGCAGCGCTTCCTGTAGTCGTTTGGCATTGGCGCGAACGACATGTTCCAGTGAGGCGCGTTCGTGTTCCTGCGGTGTGCTGAGGCTCACGCCCACATCGTCAAGCGTGGCCCGCGCGTGCAAGAACGAAGTCGAGAACGGCGCCAACGCCTCAACCAAGTCATGGCGCAAGGATTTGAGTTGGCGGGTAAGAAACGCGTCGTCGAGGACGAAGCGCGTGTAGTCTTCGAGAACGCGCAGGGCCTCCCGAGCGCGATTGCCGGAAGCGTCGAGAAGGCGGGCGAGATCGGGTGAGGCCGGTCCCTCGTCCAGGTGGAGGGGTTCATCGAGCGCCAACGACGGCGCCTGAAGGGGGTGCGTCGTTTGCCAGTTCTCCCAGTCGAGACCCAAGCGGATCAACTGTGCGCGAATCGTCTCGTCGAGCTCCAAGAGGGCGAGCAGGACGAGATCGGTCGTGACGGTTCCCTCCGCCGAATGCCAGGGCACGGCCCGACGGGCGAGATTGAGAATGGCCCGCACCTTGGGTTCGACGGGTAGGTCCGCGACGGTCTCCTCGCGTTCCGGAGAAAGGGCAGGAGCAATCAAGGCGCCTGGATTGATGCCGCTTTCCACCAGCAGCCGATAGGGGAGACTGTCTTCGTCCGCCAGCAACCCCTGGAACAGATGGGCGGGGGTCAGCGCGTCCACGCCTTCGGCCGCCGCCTGGCAGCGGGCGCGATACAGGGCGGTTTCCAATCCCTGGGATTGCTCGATCCGGGCCACGGCTTGAGGTCCTCGAAGAGAATCCCCTTCGGAAAGGGGCAAATCGAACTTTAAGGAAAAATCGTTTATCTCGCGCCGCAAGGCTGCGATTCCGTCCCGATTATTCTAGTTGCGCCGCCGCGCGTTCTCCCAGCTTCGCTCATTTTCTCGGTCCCCGTTTCAGATTTCCCGCCGCCGCGACGATTCATCCTGTAACAGCCTGTTGATAAAGGGGACTGGCTCCACGCGACCCCCGAGATGTCGAAAAGAAAGCCGCTTTGTGCGAGGCGCCTCTCTTCTTTTTTCAACCGACTGCCTAGGAAACCCCATTCATTAGCACGGATGCACTGTTCCAGTGTTCAGGCAATTCCCGCTGAACCTCTAAGCTCGCGCCTGGAGCGTTCGCGGAACGGGTATCGGCCGTGGAGAAACTCCCATGATGAAAATTCGCCGTGAAAAAAGAGGCTCACCCAGGCTAATGATGTTCTTGAGCGCGTTGCTCATCGGAACGCCGGGGGTAGCTCTCGCGCAGGATGGTGTGCCGGAGGCGATCGCAGCGCCCGGCATGAATCTCGACTCCTGCATCGCCCTGGCCATGCAACGCCAACCCGCATTGGCGGCAGCGCAAGCGAGCCTGTCGTCGGCTGTCATCGGGCAACAAGCGCTCAACAACATGAAATTCGCGGCTCTGTTTTCCCGCGACATTCCCATTCGCAGGCAGCAGGCCTGCCTGGGCGTGACGATCCAAAGCGCGCAGTTGCGGCAGATCGAATGGGAGACGCGTTACGCCGTCACGCGCAACTACTACTCCGTTATCTACGCACGCATGCAAGTCGAAGTCGTCGAGGGGCTGGTCAGGCGTCTGACGGAAGCACGCGATCAAGGGCAGCATCTTGTGGACAAGGGAGCGAAGGTAACGCAACTCGATGTCGACGGCCTGTCGGTGAATTTAGAGTTGATCAAGACGAAGCAAGCCGAGGCGGAAGCCGGAGTGCTCCGCGCGATTGCAGCTTTACGTGAGGCGATGGGCGTCGGCGCCGATTATCCGGTGTCGGTGGCGCTGGATACCTTGCCGCCTGTGTTCACCGGCTTGGACAAGGCACAGTTGATCGCCTCGGGGCTTGCCAATCGCGGCGAGGTCACGATGGCGTCGGCCGCCAGCGAAGTCACGGGTCTGGAAGTCGATGCTCAGAGCCGACTCTTCTTCAAAGCGACCGCCAAGACCTTCGCGGCCGGTTCGGACATCCATTCTCAACCGATCCCCACCGGCGTCAACAACGGCGAATATCGTCCCGGTGCCCTCGGCCTGGAAATGCCCGTCTTCCTCGTCGGCAAACGCCATGATCGTATGGACCGCGCGTCGGCCCTGTTCGGCCGAAGCCTCGCCGTTGTCGACAAAACGCAAAACCTGGTCGGACTGGACATCGAGGCGCAATATCTCAAGGCCATCGAAGGCGCCCAGAAAGTGGGCAATCTCGAAAAGGCCCTCCGGCTCGCCGATCCGTTGGCGCGGGACGTGCAAAAACGCTTCAACGAAGGCAACGTCAGCGGCGAGGATTTCCTCCGTGCCCGCACTCTCGTCGATCAGACGCGTGCCCTGCGCAACGAGGCCCACTACAACCACGTTCTCGGCTTGGCCGGTCTGGAACGTTCCACGGCGGGCGGCTTTGGAATTCCCCGCGCTCCTGCCCCCGCCGACGAACCGTAACCCCGATGGCGCGACGCGCCGGCGAGTCGACTCCCTCGCCGGCGCGTTCGTCTGCCTTAAGAAAAGTCTCCCGACCAAACACTCGCATCCCCCCCTTCTCCCTCCCGCTCGCAAAAAGGACTTTGCACATGAGATACCGGCTCCTTCTGGCAGGTTGTCTTGCCATCGCGTCCCTTGCCGTTTCCCTGGGCGGCGCTTCCCGCGCGCAGGCCGACAAGCCTCTCGCCAAAGATCCCGTCCAGATCGGCATGGCCCAGACCATGGTCGTCGACGTCCCCCAACCGTTCATCGACCTCTTGGGTTATCCCTTCGGCGCCCTCATGAAGGAATTCACCGGTCTCACCGGCAATCTCAAAGTCGGCGGCTCCCCCTTCGACGTCGCTCGCAATCTTGAGGATGGCAAGGTCCATTTCGCCGTGTTCCAGGGCCTGGAGTTCGCCTGGGTCCAGGCCAAGCACCCCAACATCAAGCCGCTCATGGTGGCGCTCTATCAAAACAAACAATTGCACGCCCAGCTGCTCGTTCGCAAGGACTCCGGCATTGAGAGCTTCGTCGACCTGCGCAACAAAGACGTCGCCTATCCCCAGAAGAGCAAGGAACATTGCCGCGTCTTCATGGAACGCCATTGCAACGAATGCGGCGAATGCGGGCCCAAGGCTTACTTCAACAATTTGTGCAAACCCGGCAGCGTGGAAACCGCTCTGGATCAACTCGCCGCGGGCAAGATTCATGGGGTCATCGGCGACAAGGCCGATGTCGATTTCTTCAAACGGATCAAGCCCGGCGTCTTCGCGCAACTTATGATCGTGAAGAATTCCGAGGCCTTCCCCTCCGCCGTCATCGCTTACAGCCATGGCCAAGTCGACTCCAAGCTGCTGGCCCAGTTCCGCACGGGAATGATCCGCGCCAACAAGAGCGAGCGCGGCCGCGACATGATGGGCATGTGGCGCATCACTTCCTTCGAGAACGTCCCCGAAGGCTACTTCCAAAATCTGGAAGAAATTTTGCGCTGCTATCCCGCTCCCGAGACGAAAGTGTCGATGAAGTAATCCGACTCGGACCAAAACGTACGATCGCAACGGCGGGCCGATCTTGGGAGGCGACTTCCTTCCAAGATCGGCCCGCCTTCGCGCGCACTGGAAATTCTCACCAACCGTCTCTTGCTTTTCCGTAATTTCTAAGGGACAATGCCCCTCGTTCCCTGCACTCCCCCATAGCCTCTCCGATAATCCACGCGTCTCTTCGCCCGGAGTACGTCCATGAATTACGATCTTGTCGATGAATTCCTGGGTGCGGTGCGGAAGTCGGGGCTATTGTCCGAAGGGAGCCTCGTCAGCCTGACTCAAGAATTCAAACTGCAAAGCCCGGGTTCCCAAGAAGAACTGGCCGCGAAGCTGGTGGAGCGCAATCTCCTCACACCGTTTCAGGCCGAGCGAATTCTGTTGGGGGAAGCTGAGGATTGCGTGCTCGCGGGCCGCTACCACATTCTGGAGAAGATCGGCTCGGGCGGCATGGGCAGCGTCTATCGCGCCCTGGACACCAAGCTCAATCGCGTCGTGGCCATCAAGTTGATGGCTCCGCACAACCTGAGCAATCCCGACGCCGTGGACCGCTTCAAGCGCGAGGCCCGCGCCTTGGCCCAGCTTGCCTTGCCGCAGATTGTGCAAGCCTTCGATTCCGGCGAGGATCGGGGGCGCAATTTCCTGGTCATGGAGTTCGTCAAAGGCGTGGGTCTGGATAAGCTCCTGCGTGAAAAAGGCAAGTTTCCCGCTACGATCGCCGCCGACTACATCTATCAAGCCGCCGTCGGCCTTCAGCCAGCGCACGACCGGGGCATGATTCACCGCGACCTGAAACCGGGTAACTTGCTCCTCACCTCCGAGGGGGGCGTCAAGATTCTCGACCTGGGCCTGGCCCGCTTTGTTCAGGACCAAATCCCCGATAGCGAGCGCACGCGCGAAAACATCGGCATGGGCACGCCTGATTACATGGCGCCCGAGCAGTTTCGCGACGCCCGCAGCGTCGACGTCCGCGCCGATATCTATTCGCTGGGGTGCACGCTTTACCAGCTCATCGCGGGCCTGACGCCCTTTCCCGGATCCTCGCTCTCTGAGAAAGTGTACGCCCACGAAAACAAGGAACCGCCGCCCCTGGAGGAACGATCTCCGGAGATCCCGGCCGGCCTCGCGCTCGCCGTTGCCAAGATGATGGCAAAACGTCCCGTCGACCGCTTCCAAAGCATGCGCGCCGCCGCGGAGGCGCTTGCGCCTTACGTCGCGGGATCCTCCGTTTCGTTGCCCCAAATCCGCCAGACCGCTACCTGGCAAAGCGATCAGCTATTCGGTCAACGCCGGCGTCTGCCCTGGGCCAAACTCATCGGCGCCGGCGCGGTCCTGGTCGCCGCGACGGCCGCTTTCGTTTTGCTCCTGTCCGGCTTCTGGCGCGATCCTGATCCAGTCAAAGATACTCCGCTCGCCCAAATCACTCCTCCCAGCGAATTCAAGCCCAAGTCGAAGACGCCGGAAGATAAAAAGCTGCCCGAGAAGAAAATCGAGCCATCGCCTGTCAAGACGCTGGAACCCACGAAAACTCCCACCGAAACGCCGGCCGTCGTCAAGAAGGTCGAACCGTCGCCGCCGCCGAAAAAGCCGGCCCCTCCCGAAATCGTCATGATTCCCAACGGAATCACGGTCGCCCAAGACGGTTCGGGCCAGTTCAAGTCCATCGCCGCCGCCCTCGACAAAGCGCAGGCCGGCATGACCATTCGGATACTCGATCAGGCCGCCTACCAGGAACAGATTCACATCGCCGACCCGGAAAGGCAGAAGGATATCACGCTGGACGCTCCGAAAAACGCGGTCCTAGAGATGTCGCCCTCCAACCAATTCGGCCTCAAGATCGACGGCGTTCCCGGAGTAAAAATCAAAGGACTCCACTTCCAGTCGAAGAATCATCCCGTGGACTTGTTAAAATCCATTCCGGTGTTCTGCGTTCAGGTCACGGCCGGTTCCGCCGGCGTCTCTCTGGAAAACCTCAAGGTGCGAACCACGGACAAAGTCGGCGGCATCGTGGTCTACAACGCGCCGCTGCAGGAATCCGACCCGCCCATCGTCGTCCGCGATTGCCAGTTGCAGGTCGGCGGATATGGACTGTACGTGACGGGATCCCCCACCGTCATGACCTCAAATGTCATTTTGCGCGACAACACCGTAGCCGCCATCAAAGGCATCACTTTGGAAATGACATTGAGCGATATTCAGGTTACGGGCAATTTCGTTCTCAACTGCGATATGACCAACATGGAACTGATGAACTTGGTTCCCAAGACCAAGTCCATTCTTATCGCCAATAACACATTTTATGGCGGAGGCACCAGCCTTCGCCTGTGGGATACCTTCCCGTTCGCGAAAACGCCGGTAAACGCCCTCACCATCCGCAACAATCTGATGTTCGGCTCTACGAACATGGATTTTTATTACTACAGAGCGGAAAAATCTCTCGGGGCCGACAAGGGAACGGACAGCGGCTTTTTGCTCAAGATCTGCGAGTTTGGCCAAAACTATCGCGACCTCGCCGGCGGCGAATTGCGTAACGTCACGCCGCTGGCGCCCCTGGACCGCGAAGTGACCCGCAAGGAATTCGTGTCCCTGATTTCCAGCAACGCCGACTTTCTCCGCCCCAAGAAAACCTCGCTCCTGGCGACCCAGGGGGCGGGCAAGGATGATCCGGCATTCCCTACCTACGTCGGCGCGATTCCTCCCGAGGGCGTAACGCCTTGGGATTGGAGCACGACGTGGAAACTGCGCCGTGCGGAAAAAAAGTGACAATTCATCGGCCGCTTGCGGCTTAGCGTTCGCTTCGGCCGTTTGCAAATCGGGAAGTTATTTCTCGAACGTCGCTAAGGCGACGCGTTCGGTCGGCCTCTTCAAACACCTTCCGCGGCGCAATACAATGAATCGTATTGTGGTAGCAACAGCGAGGGTTTGAATCGCCATGAAGAAAAAGTCCGTTCCGGGCTCGAAAGCGAAGACGATACTAAGGCGCAGACCATCAAGTTATTGACGGAAAGTTCTTTGATCGTCGTCGACGATGTCGGAAGGGAAATGTGGTTCACGCGCGCCGAACCGTGATGGGTGTTTCGTTTCTTGTTCACGACAGGTTGATCAGATTCACCAACTGTCGCAATCGTCCGAGGTTCTTGCGGTCGAATCGGAAGACGAGGCGCGGCAGGTGCGCCACATGCGTGTCGCCGTGTTCGCCGGGGACGGAATCGGTTTGCTCAAACGTCCCGGATTTCACGATGTCGGCGAAATCGACGCGGACTTTCTTCAGGGTCTGGTCATCCAGTTTCTTCCGCAGCCTCAGCACGAGATCGCCGCGGACGTAGCGCATGCTGTCATAGACGCGGTAAAAGCGCAACACTTCCTCGACCGCTTCGTCGACGGAATCCGTGCGCAGGAACAGGCCCATGTCCGCCGGTGAGATGAGCCCGCGCTTAAAGAGAACCTCGCGCACGAAATCGAGCCAACGATCCCAATAATCGTCGCCGGGGTGATCGACGAGGATGATCGGAAAGAGATGGCTTTTGCCCGTCTGCACCAGCGTGAGCACTTCGAAGCCCTCGTCCATGGTGCCAAAGCCGCCGGGGAAAAGGGCGACGGCGTCGCACTCCTTCACGAACAAGAGCTTGCGCGTGAAGAAGTACTTCAGGTGCATAAGCTTTTGATCGCCGTGGATGATCGTGTTGGCTTCCTGCTCGAAGGGGAGAAGGATGTTGACGCCGATGCTGTTTTCCCGGCCGGCGCCGACATGGCCCGCTTCCATGATGCCCGCCGCCGCCCCCGTGATGACCATGTAGCCCGCCTCAGCCATGCGCTTGCCGTACTCGATCGCCTGCACGCACGAAGGATGATCGAGCGGAAGACGGGCCGACCCAAAGACGGTGACTTTGCGCCGGGAGCGATACGCCGCGAAGACCTTGAGCGAATAACGCAACTCACGCAGGGCCGTCGAGAGCAGTTTGACGTCGCCGCGATTCGCTCTATCTCGTAAGAGTTTGTCGGCGGTTTCCTTGATCTGTTGGACATAATGCTCGGTGCCCAAAAGGCGCGTTTCTTCCTGCGCGGCTTCCGGGTCGTGGATGTTGTCGAACGTCGGTTCGGTTTCGGCGTCCATGGGCGCTTTTCTCAAGTGGAGAGGTTTTGGTTTCAAACAGGAATGTATCGGGGTTATGCCCGTTGCACAACCCCAGCGTAGGACAGGCTTCCAGCCTGTCTGAAAGTAATTGATTCCCGCCGGTCCGAAAGAATAGGCTGGCGCGGCAGGTTCGGACAGGCTGGAAGCCTGTCCTACGGGGGGGGGTGGGACTTTTGAAGAAAATAAGAACTGCTGAGTTGATCGGCGCGGCGATTTCGGTCCTAATAGGCAGGAGACTCAATTCCTCGGTCCCGTTTCATCCTCATTCTTTTCGGGGAGCCGGTTATGAAGCGTCGTGGTTTCACGTTGATCGAACTGCTCGTGGTCATCGCCATCATCGCCATTTTGATCGCCCTCTTGGTGCCCGCGGTGCAAAAGGTGCGCGAGTCGGCCGCGCGCACCCAATGCAGCAACAATCTCCGGCAAGTCGGCATCGCTCTGCACAGCTACCACGATACCGCCAAGCACCTCCCACAAGGCGGCACCCAGTCGCCCGCGGGCGGTTACGGCCATTCGTGGTGGGTTCTCATCCTCCCGCACATCGAGCAAGCGCCGCTTTACACCAAGTTCGACATCAAGGGAACGATCAACGGACCCCACACGGGTTTGGTTTATAACGGCACAGATGCGGAAATGATGCGAATTGACCACATTACAGAAGGGATGCGGACCGACCACAATCGCGACGAGGCGAAAAGCGTTTTTGAACTCTTGCTATGCTAGTGAAGACTTGTATACTTACGGCTACTTGGAAGATGCAGGAGTTTTTACATGGCGCGCGTTCCTTCCCCAATTCGAACACCAGCGGGACCGAACGGGAATAATGTCGTCGAGTCGCTATTTGAATCGGAAAGACCAGTTTCGACCAAATCGTCCACTCGAAAGAAAATCGCGTTCGGTTGGTATGGCGGCAAATTCAGTCATCTCCCTTGGCTGCTTCCCCAATTGCCCTATTGCAAGCAGTATTGCGAGCCTTTTGGCGGTTCCGGCGCCGTATTACTGAATCGCGTTCCGTCGCTAGTGGAAACCTTCAACGATCTAGATGGGGAAGTCGTTAACTTCTTTCGCGTCCTTCGAGTGCAAAAGGACGCTTTGATCGAAGCGATCGGCTTAACGCCGTTCTCGCGCGAAGAGTTTTTTTTGGCATGTCAACCGGCCGACGGCATAGCGGAACTGGAGCGTGCGCGCAGGTTCTTCGTGCGCGCACGCCAGGTTCGCACGGGCCTGGCGCAAACCGCGTCCCTGGGTCGATGGGCCAATTGCAAGCAGACAAGCCGAGCAGGCATGAGCGGCGTCGTGTCGCGTTGGCTTGGGAGCATCGAAGGCTTACCGGACATTGCCACGAGGCTTCTGCGAGTTCAATTTGAGAATCGTCCCGCATTGGAAGTAATTGAAATTTACGACAGTTCGGACACGTTCTTTTATTGTGACCCACCCTATCCTCACGAAAGCCGGGGCGATTCAAAGGCCTACGGCTTCGAAATGACGGACGGAGAGCACGTCCTCTTTGCCGCCCGACTTGCGAAAATCAAGGGGCTCGCGGCCGTTTCGGGCTATCGCTGTCCGCTTTACGATAAGCTCTTCGCCAAGTGGAAGCGGATCGACGCTCCCGCGAAGCGATGCCATTCCATCAAGAAGCTTCGGCAAGAGGTTCTCTGGGTCAACTATTGATGTCACGGAAAGCAGCCAACCCGCTAATCGAGAACAGCCGGGGTATTCTTCGCGAGTTTTGGGAGAATCCAAGTCTCCCGGAACGAAGCGAGATTGACATTCCGAGCGATATATCCGACGCGATCGGGCGCTCCATCAACTCAACCACGTTGACCTACCGTTATGTTTTACCGACGCAATTGCTTGCGAAGACTGCGGATCCGACCCTGGATTGTCGCGCCGTTCAAGCCGGCGCGCGTTTGCCCGGCGCTTTCGACGCGCGAAGCCTGTGCCACGGCGTCATCGTCGAGTTTGATCGAGAGCAGAACAGCGTCTTAGGCGGATCTAAGGAACCGTATCTAAATAACCCACTGCGGATTCAAGCGATAACCGACGAGTTTCGCGCGCCGCAGAAGGATAAGCAGGGATTCGACGACTTGCGAGCCGTACTCGAATTCGCGGAAAAGTTTCCTGAAGCAGCGCCTGAATTGCTCCAACTGACCCTGACGAGCATTCGACGCCGTTTGGAATCGGTGGCAATTGTCTATCCGGCCCCTAACCGTGTCAGTTTTCAACAGACGAGGGAAGTAGTCGGCCAATTCCTCGACTTTCGCAGCGGCGGCGCGCGGATGCAAGCGGTCGCTGTCGCTTTGTTTCTCGCGATTGGGGAGAGATTTCAACTTTTCGCCGCGGTCCGAGCAGGCAATGTCAATGCCGCCGATGCCCAGACAGGAGTCACAGCCGATCTGGAGTGCATTGACGGCGACGATTCCGTCGTTCTTGTCGTCGAAGTAAAGGATCGTTCTTTGACACTGCGACAAGTACAAGACAAGCTTCCCGCGATGCGAGAAAAGGGCATTCGCGAAATGAACTTCTTGGTTCAGGGAGGCGTTGAACCGGAGAGCGAGAACTCCGTCCGCGAGGGGATCGAACGACAGTTCAACACCGGCCAGAATCTTTATGTCTGCGAGTTTTTGCCTTTTCTCGACGCATGTTTGGTTTTGTTCGCCGAAGCCGGACGACGGTGTTTTCTCCTGGCGATCGGTGAGGAACTCGATCGACAGCGTGCCGATTTCGTTCACAGAGACGCCTGGCGCAATTTGCTACATGGCCTTTAGGCTTGTTCCACGCGTTACGCCTTTTCGATCTGCTTGAGAAGATGCTCGCGCAGGCCGGAGAGCATGGCGAGATTGCGTAGGAATACTTTGACGCAGGCGACGACCCAAACCAAGAGCAGGACGTAGCCGAAGAACAGAAGCATGCCGAGAACGTCGCGAGGAAGGATGGGCGCCAAGACGGCGATGAGCACGACGGCCAAGACGGGCGAGAGCAGCAAAATTGTGCCCAGGGCGCCGACGGGGATAGCTTCGGAGGATGTGCCCCAGTCGGTCACGTAGACGGCGAACTTGTGAACGAACACAAGTAGGAAGACCCACGCCAGATAGTTGCACAGGTAGTTGATGCCCAAAAACACCACAGCGAGGGCGGCGACTTCCGCGCCCGCCTGGCCGCGCCGGGCAGCGGCGTACGCGCCCAAAAGGAAGAATAGAGCGCCGACAACAAGACTGACGGCATCGAGTCCGATGGAAGTCCACAGGAACGGCTTTGCATTCGCGCCGCTGGGAACGCGTAAACAGAAGATCGAACCTATGATGCCGAGGATCGGCTTGGCGAAGAACAGGGCGATCCAGACGACGAAGTTGAGCGCAAGGAGCGCCGGCGACGCGACAAGCAGCGCCAACATGGTTAGGGCGATCGAAATCAGATAGACAAGAATCCAGGCGTAGTGCAGGGACAATCCGATGCGGATGCGATGGTAGGGATGATCGAATGTCCGCACCGGCGGCGTGCGACGGCGCTTACGCCGGCGCGGGAGATCGACGGAATCGTGCTCCTCGGGAAGCCGAGGCGGACGCGGACGGCGCGCAACTTCCGCGGTGACTGCATCAAGAGGAACGCTTGGCGCGGGAACACGAACCGTCGTATCGCATTCGTCGCAGGTCAAACGCTCGCCGATATCCTGTTCGTCCGCGCTCATCGGATGGCCGTTGGGGCATTGAAAATCGATACGCATTTTCCGCGTTGCTCCTTGCACAGACCGTCACATACGTTTCCGGCTCGTATTTTTGGTTTGAACCTATCTCGCCGGCGTTCTTCAATTGGGGGCAGTTGTCCGTCAAAGGATCGTTCCAAATGCAAGCCGCGTCCATCATCGGCTCGATTCTCGGCGTCGCGGTCGGCGATGCCCTCGGATTACCTTATGAAGGGATTTCCAGACGGCGCGGGGCGTATCGCCTTGCTCGGGCGCAATTTGTTCTTCTTGTCGGTCGTGTTGGTTCACGTCGCGCGCCGCTGTCTGCCGCCCTATTGAGCGGCCACCTGGACGGGATGCGAGCGTCGAGCGGCAATCCAGGTGACGACAAAAAGTGCGAATCCCGCGGCGGCGATCCAAATCCACCGCTCCCTGCGGCTTTGCCATTCGTCCTGGGGAATGGGCGAAATACGCGAAGCGAGCAGCACAAGATCGTCGACGTTCGTGTCAGGGGAAACGGCGAGCAATGCTCTTCGCACGGACGCGGGGAGTGGGGCGATGCCGTTCATGACCATGACGTGCATGCCCGCGCGCTCGAAGATCGCATGCGTCACTGGATCGCGGAGGGGATGGGCGCCAGGGGTGACCGGGCCAGCTTCGTTGACGATCTCTGAGATGGACACAAGGACGCGCGCATTCTTGGGGGCGGCGGGCCGATTCCGGTCTTTGGCGTTTGCCTTGCCGGGCACGAGGATCGCCCAACCGCGCAGATGCTGGAAACCGCCGACCTTGGACGAATCTTCGACGATCCAGGTTTCGGCATGGCGAAAATCGTTGAGGGCGAGATAACGGTTGTCCCTGAAACCTTTGGCGAGAAGTTCGGCAAGCGTGATCGATTGCGGCGGTTCGTGGGCATCTCGCGCGAGGGGGCGTTCTTGTTCCAGCGCGAGCAGCCAGATGAACCCGACAAGAATCATCGCGATGGCGAGTCCGCCCAAGAGGGGGATAACGAATTGGCTCCAACGCCAGCGTCGGCCGTTCTCGAAGTTGCGTTGGCGTTGTTCCTGGAAACCAAGAAGCAAACCAAGTGCGACGCAGAAAACTACGGATCCGCCGGCGACCGTGGGGCTCAGCAGGGGCAGATCGCCGATGGCGGCTTCCGCGATGCCGAAGGGGCCGGCGAGATGGAGCATCACCCCCACCGAGAAAAGATAGGTCGCGAGAACCAGGCCCCACGAAAAGTGGGCGCCGAATTCTTTCTCGCGCAGGGGCGTCGTGGCGAAATAGACCAGCCCGGCCAATCCCCCAGTGAGAAAGCAGACGCCGACAAGAAACGCTCCCGCCTGCCAATCGCCGCGAATGGCGAGGAACGCGCCGCCCAGACAGGCGATCCCCGCGAGGATTTTGCCGCCGCCCAGGAAGCAGCGCCAATACGATAGCGGCGGCACATCGGCGGCGCGAATCTTTACATTGCCGACCACGTAACCTTCGCCGAGCGCCGCATGGCGGACCAGGCACCAGCCGGGGCCGCTCTGTCCGGCGGGCGGGGCCAGCGTTTCCAGCACGACGAGTCGATCCTCCCGCGCCGTGATCCCCAGCGTCGGTCCGTCGCGGTCCGGCTTGGCGAAGAGCGTGGCCTTATCTTGGTCGAGAACGACATCTTGGAGAGCGATGAGGGAAAGCGGCAGCGCGAGGAAGCCTTTGGTTCCGGCGTCCAGCGTTGCGGCGGCCCAATCCTTGCCCGAGATCGACGTGATGGGGCCGAGCTCGATCTCACTACCCTTGGCCAATTCCGCGACGACGCGCGAACCCGCATTGCGATCGTGATACAGCGGTGCCTTCTCGTTCAGGCGGGCTTTCATGGTGAGCCGTCGTTGCCAGGAGATCAAAGGAAAGAATCAATGTCGCAGGCGCGGCGGCATCTGACAAGGGCGAGATCCCATGCGGTGAAGTGCGGCGGAGCCCCCAGCGCCAGCAAGGGCGAGCCGGTGAAGGCGCCGCGACGCATATCGGCGGAGCCCGCAGCGCTAGCAAGGGCGAGCCACATTGCGCCGCGCGGGTTCCCCTTGCTGGCGCTGCGGGCTCCCCGCGATTACGGGGTTGTCAACTTTCCGATTGACAACGCCCCTCGCAAAGCAGAAAAAACAAAGGACGCGATTCACCAACACGACTTTTCGGGAAATCATTCATGACGCGAACATTACTCTCCCTCGCCCTGTTGCTGGCGGCCGCCCCGCTTTACGCGGGCGACAAGGATCGGCCCACCCTCGGCACGATCGAACGCCTCGATCCCCGTTTCGACAAGCTCGTCCCCAAGAACGCCAAGCTCGAAATCCTTGCCAAGGGTTTCAAGTGGACCGAAGGCCCCGCCTGGATCAAGAACGGCGAATTCCTTGTCTTCTCCGACATCCCCAACAACGTCATCAACAAATGGAAGGACGGCAAGGGCATCAGCAAGTTCGTCTTCCCCGCCGGCTACAGCGGCAAGAAAGCCCGCGGCGGCGAACCCGGCACCAACGGCCTCATGCCCGACGACAAAGGCAGCCTCTACATGTGCGAGCACGGCGACCGCAAGGTGAGCAAGCTCGACCTCAAGACTAAGAAGCGCGTCACCGTCGTCGATAAGTACATGGGCAAACGCTTCAACAGCCCCAACGACCTCTGCTTCCACACCAACGGCGATATGTACTTCACCGACCCGCCCTATGGCCTGGAAAAGAACTGGGACGACCCGGCTCGCGAACTCGATTTCTGCGGTGTCTACCTACTCAAGAAGGGCGGCGATTTGGTGCTGCTCACCAAGGAAATGACCCGGCCCAACGGCATCGTCCTCTCGCCCGATGAGAAGACACTCTACGTCGCCAACTCCGATCCCAAGATCGCCATCTGGAAGAAATTCCCCGTCAAGACCGACGGCACCATCGGCGAAGGCAAGGTCTTCTTCGATTCGACCGAATGGGTCGGCAAGAAGAAGGGCCTGCCCGACGGCATGAAAGTCGACGTGGCAGGCAACCTGTTCGCCACCGGCCCCGGCGGCGTCCTCGTCTTCGCCCCCGACGGCACCCACCTGGGCACCATCGCCACCGGCGTCCCCACCGCCAACTGCGCCTTCGGCGAAGACGGCATGACGCTCTACGTGACGGCGAATGACCAGATTTGCCGCATCCGCTTGGCGACGAAGGGCAATGGGTTTTGAGTGAAGAGGAGTTTCACCTCGATTGACTGCGCGCAAGCGGCCAGCTTGTGCATGGGAAAGTGCTACGATGACGCCATGGCCGAATTCGAGTATATTCGCTGGCTGCGCGGGCAAATGCCATCGGACCCTCGGGTCGCGACAGGCGTCGGGGATGACTGCGCGGTTCTTGCCGGCGCCGGCGGCGACGATTGGCTCGTTACCACCGACATGCTGCTGGATAACGTGCATTTCGTTCTGGAAAACACGGACCCGCGCAGGATCGGCCGCAAGGCGATGTCCGTCAACCTGAGCGACATCGCCGCCATGGCGGGCAGGCCGGTGGCGGCCGTCGTCGCCGTCGGCTTGCCCAGTTCCGCCCCGGAATCCCTTGCCCGTGAACTCTTCCTGGGACTCAAAGAACGCGCGGACGAATTTCAGACCGTCATCATCGGCGGCGACACCAATTCTTGGAACGGACCTCTTACCCTTTCCGTCACGCTGCTCGGACAGAAAGGGCCGGCCGGCGCGATCCTACGCTCCGGCGCTCGGCCTGGAGATTGGCTATTCGTCACGGGTTCCCTGGGCGGCAGCATCCTGGGAAAGCATCTGGATTTCACGCCCCGTCTCCGCGAAGGCCTTCTACTCGCCAAACAAACCAGCCTGCGGGCCATGATCGATATCAGCGACGGACTCGCCGCCGACGCCAACCATATCGCCGAGGAATCCGGCTGCGGCATCCTTCTGCACGCCGAGAACGTCCCCATCGCGCCCACCGCCTTTCAGATGAACGACGACAAATCCCCCCTCGAACATGCACTGTCCGACGGCGAAGATTTCGAGCTTCTCTTCGCGGTCCCCGCCGACGAGGGCAAACGCCTCCTCGCTTTGCAGCCCTTGCCCGGCATCACCTTGCATCATGTGGGCGAGTGCGTCGCGGACGCCGGTCTGTGGCTGCGCGAAGCCGGACAGCGCAGACCGTTGCCTCCCACCGGCTACGTCCACCGCGTCGGCTAAACCCTCCGCATGCACGATTCCCCGCGCGGCGCATATCATAAGACCGAACCCGTTGGGGCGCCCTCTCCGCCGCTTGCGGCTTAGCGTTCGCATCGCCGTCGCGCATTGGGCATTCGCTACATCACGCTCCTTTCCGAATCATCCCGCCATGTTGGACAACGATCCCCTCTGGTACAAGGACGCCATCATTTATGAAGTGCACGTCCGTGCGTTTCATGACCATCTTGGCGACGGGTTTGGCGACTTTCGCGGCCTGACCCAGAAACTCGACTATCTGCAAGATCTCGGCGTCACCGCCATCTGGATTCTGCCGTTCTATCCGTCCCCTCTCAAGGACGACGGCTACGACATCGCCGACTACCGGGATCTCCATCCCCAGTATGGCAAGCTGCGAGACTTCAAGGAATTCTTGGCAGCGGCGCATCAACGCGGCTTGCGCGTCATCACCGAGTTGGTCATCAACCACACCTCCGATCAGCACGCTTGGTTCCAGGCCGCCCGCCGCGCTCCCGCCGGCAGCCCCGAACGCGATTTCTACGTCTGGAGCGACACGCCCGACAAATACAAAGAAGCCCGCATCATCTTCAAGGACTTTGAGACCTCGAACTGGACCTACGACAACGTCGCCAAGGCGTACTTTTGGCATCGCTTCTATTCCCACCAGCCCGACCTGAACTTCGACAATCCCGCCGTTTGGAACGCGCTCTTTCCCATCCTCGATTTTTGGATGGACATGGGCGTCGACGCCATGCGCCTGGACGCCATCCCGTATCTCTACGAGCGCGAAGGCACCAGTTGCGAGAACCTCCCGGAAACGCACGTCTTCTTGAAGGCGCTCCGCCAACACATGGAGCGCAAATATCCGGGACGCATGTTTTTGGCCGAGGCGAACCAATGGCCCGAGGATTCGGTCGCTTATTTCGGCAACGGCGACGAATGCCACATGGCGTTCCACTTCCCCATCATGCCGCGCCTGTTCATGTCGATTCACATGGAGGATCGCTTCCCCATCCTCGACATCCTCGCCCAAACCCCGCCCATTCCGGACAACTGTCAGTGGGCGTTGTTTCTTCGCAACCACGACGAGCTCACCCTGGAAATGGTGACGGACGAGGAACGCGACTACATGTACCGCGCCTATGCGAGCGAAAACCGGGCTCGCATCAACCTCGGCATTCGCCGGCGTCTCGCGCCGCTGTTGGGCAACAATCGCCGCCGCATCGAACTCATGAACGGTTTGCTTTACTCACTCCCCGGAACGCCCGTCCTCTATTACGGCGACGAGATCGGCATGGGGGACAACATCTACCTCGGCGACCGCAACGGCGTCCGCACCCCCATGCAATGGAGCAGCGACCGCAACGCCGGCTTCTCGCGCTGCAACCCGCAGAAACTCTATCTGCCGGTCGTCATCGATCCGGAATATCACTACGAGTCCATCAACGTCGAGGCCCAACAAAACAATCCGAACTCCCTCCTCTGGTGGACAAAACGGCTCATCGCGCTGCGCAAACGCTACAAGGCCTTCGGCCGCGGCACCCTGGAGTTTCTCCAACCTAGCAATCGCAAGGTGCTGGCGTTTCTGCGTCGCTTTCGGGACGAATGCATTTTGGTGGTCGCGAATCTGTCCCGCTTCGTCCAGCATGTGGAACTCGATCTGTCGGCCCTCTTGGGTTACGAGCCGATCGAGCTTTTCGGGCGCACCGCTTTTCCGCGCATCTCCAAGGCGCCCTATCAACTGACCCTCGGCCCGCATTCCTTCTATTGGTTTTCCCTAGAGCCGCAAAGGGTGACGGTGCGCGCGGAACTCCAGACCGGAGGCGAGGCCTGGCTGCCCACTTTGGAGGTGAATGAGACCTGGGAGGAGTTATTTCAGTTCACGGGCCGTAAACGGTTGGAGGAAGCGATTTTTCACTTTATTCAGCACAGCACATGGGCCGCAGGCGCGCCGACGCCCCTGAAGGCCGTGCATGTGCGCGAGCCGTTTCGGCTCAAATTCGCGGAAAGCGTCGGCTACGTTTGCCTGGTGCAGGCGGATTACGGCGAGGGACCGTCGCGCAGTTTTGTGTTGCCGTTGACATACCTGGAAGGCGAGGCGATTGAACGCGTGCGGCGCGATCATCCGGAGGCGCGCATCGCGCATATCAACGGCCCCTCCCAAGGGATGATCGTCGACGCGATGACCACGACCGATTTTTGCCGGGAAATCATGCAGGCGTTCGTCGTGGGCAAGACACTCCCGACCCGCCAAGGCGAGCTGGTCGCCTCGGTGTTCGTCCCTTTTCCCACGCTGCAAGTCGGCGACGATTTCACGATCCGCTTCAGCAAACACGAGCAGACGCATTCCTCCGTGATCATCAACGAGCGTTTCGTGCTCAAAGTGTTTCGCCGCATCGAGGAAGGCATCCACCCCGAAGTGGAAATGGGACGCTACTTGACCGAGAAAGCGAACTTTCCCCATTGCGCCCCCGTGTTGGGCGTCATTGATTACCGGATTCGTTCGGAAAGCACGGCGCTCGTCGTGCTGCACGGCTTCGTGCCCAATCAAGGCACCGCCTGGGAATATACGCTTGACGAACTCAGCCGCTACTTCGAATGCGTGTTGGCGCTTCCCGCCGCCGAACAGACTCCGCCCGATCCCGCGAGCCTGGCCGACCGCGACCGCCAGCCCGTCCCCCAGGCCGTCCAGGAAATGATCGGTCATTACCTCGACGACGCCCGCAAACTCGGCAAGCGCACCGCCGAGCTTCATCTCGCGTTGGCGGCCGAGAAAGAGAACCCCGCCTTCGTGCCGGAGCCGTTCAGCCAGATGTACCAACGCTCCGTTTATCAATCCATGCGCAACGTGCATCGGCGCGGCCTGGACCATCTGCAATGGGGAATGGACCGCATTCCCGAATCGATCCAAGAAGACGCCCGTAAAGTGCTCGCGCTCGGAGACGACATCCTCGAACGCTTCCGCACGATCCTCCAGCGGAAATTCGGCGGCGAGCGCATTCGCTGCCATGAAGACTTCAACCTCGGTGAGGTGCTCTTCACCGGCAAGGATTTCGTCATCATCGACTTCGAGGGAGACACCCGCCGCACTCTTACCGACCGACGCTTGAAACGCTCCCCGCTGCGCGACGTCGCCGCCATGCTCCGCTCGTTTCATTACGCCGCCGCCAGCGCCCTCTTCACCAACGGCAGCAAGCGCGGTCGAGCGCCCGGCATGATTCGCCCGGAAGATTTGGCCCTCTTACGGCCCTGGGCGGCGACGTGGTGCA
>Ga0163144_10008188_pt1 | contig 22670 bp, 14 predicted proteins | sample OliLak19BULKMAT1_FD_123175 | JGI IMG/M metagenome (GOLD analysis project Ga0163144, IMG submission 123175) | Freshwater microbial mat bacterial communities from Lake Vanda, McMurdo Dry Valleys, Antarctica - Oligotrophic Lake LV.19.BULKMAT1 | ecosystem: Environmental > Aquatic > Freshwater >...
GAGCCTGCCCCGAGGAACCCGCGCGCGCGACTAGCGAGGGGCGCCGCCAATTCCCGACGGGCACCGGATCCGCGGCCGCCAAGGCGCGGTCCAAGGCGCCACTGGGCGGCAAAGGCCGCGAGGGCGCGCGCGCGGACGTCGAGCGAGCTGTCGGGGGAGGCGAGCGCGGCGCTGAGGACGTCGCCGGCCCGCTGCTGGCGCGTGGGCACGTCCGGTGTGTCGTGCAGAAGGCGGGCGAGCAGTCCGAGCGCGTCGCGGTGGCGCCCGTCCGCGAGCGCCAGGCGCAGTGCGACCTCGACGGTCGGCGCGCAGACACCGGCGGTGAAAAACAGGTCGGTCTCGCCGATGCGCGCAAGGTCGGAAGGGAGCTGTGCGCGGGAGCGCTCCAGCTCAGCCGGGTCCGGCTGAAGCAGCTCCGCGCGTGCGAGCGCGATGCGCAGGTGCGGTGCGCGTCCACCCGCGTCGACGCGCTCGCGCGCTTCGTCCCAACGGCCCGCGCGCGCGAGGAGCTCCACTTCGACCGCCGCGATCGCGAGCTGACGCGACTCGCCCGCGTCCCGGTGGCGCTCGATCCACGCGACCGCTTCGTCGACGAGACCCATCTGCGCGTAGGCGAAAACGACGGGATGCAGCAGCCGGCGCGCGGTGACCGGATCGGTGCGCGCGAGCGCGACGGCTTCCGTGCCAAGGTCCGCGAGCACGTCGGTGATGCGCACGCTTTCGCCGCCGGCCACCGCGAACGCGCGGCGTGTCACACCGGGCGCATCCCCGGATTCACGGGGCAGCGCGACGTGGGGCACCGAGTTGATCGCAGGGGAACCCGCCAGCATGGCCTCGCGCACCTTGGCTCGTCCCACATCGAGGTCGCCGGCCAGGAACGCGAGCGCGGCTTCGATATACGCGACATCGCCGCTGCGCTCCCCACGTGGGTCGGCTCGCCGGGCATGCTGCACCGCGGTGCGCGCGAGTTCGAACTGGCGCCGCTCGAGCGCGTCGGCCGCGAGGGCGTGCCATGTGCTGGCCCGCCCTGGCGCGGCGGCCGCGCGCGCTTGCCGCAGCGCCAGAACCTCGCCCGGCGAACCCAGAGCGCGCGCGGTCCGCACGCGCACGAGGTACGCACGCGCATCGCCAGGGGAAAGCATTTCCACGCGCCGCGCCGCGCGGTCCGCCGCGGCGGGTTCGCCCGCCACAAGCGCAGCGTCCGCGCTCGCTGCAAGGGCGGCAACGCACAGTGGCTGCAACACCAGTGGCACGAATAGCGCGAGGGCGAGCGCTCCGCGGCCCCAGCGTGCGGGTTCAAGCGCGGGGCCCTCCGGTGTGTTCGGGCGCTGGAGTGCGGCGAGGGCACCCAACAAAACCCACGTCCAAAGGGGGGCAAACGTGTTTTGGCTGAGCCCGAGGTCGAGCTGGTTGGCGACGAGGATCGCCGCGCCGCCCGCGAACAGGCCCGCCGGGAGGGCCCGTGCCCTGGCCGAACGATCGGTGTATTCCGATCCCGGGGCGAGCGCGCGCCGGGCGAGTTCCCCCGCGCCGATCAGCAGCGCGACGAAGAAAACGAGCGCCGGCCAGCCCGCGCCCTCGGCGATCGCAAGCAGCAGTTGGTGCGGATGCAGGTCCTGCGGTGTGCCGTCGTAGAACGAGGGTTCGGCGTACTGCGCACGCAGGAAGGACTGGTTGGGGCCGAGGCCCGTCCAGGGGCGTTCGGAAAGCGCGGTCAGGGAAGCGCGCCACAGATGCCAGCGTTGGCCGAGAGCCGAGGGCGTGCCCGCGAGCGCGTCCAGCGCGACCTGAGCGCGGGTTCCAAGGGGGCTCGCGAGCGCCACTGCGAACGCGGCAAGCAGCGCAACGCCGCCAACGACCACACCCCGTGCACGTCGCGGCGCGCCCCACCGGAACGCCGCGAGGAACACGGCCAGTCCAGCGGCAAAACCGAGCACGCTCGCGCGGGATTGGGTGCGTTCGAGCGCCGCGAGCGCGGCGAGCACCACCAGCACACCGCCGAGCCGATGGATCCCGCGTGCACGCACCGCCGCGGCCAGCGCAAAGATCGCCGTCGACGCAAACAGCGGCCCGACGCCGTTGGGATGCATGCCGAGGCCGCGCAGGCGCGAGCCCAGCACACGATCGAGCGGCTCCGTGCGCAATGCCGCGGCGAGGTCGATCGCCACCGCGCCGAGCGCCAGCGCACCGCCCGCGACGAGGGCGCCCAGCACAAGTCCCGCGCCGCGTCGGTCGAGCCCACGCGCGAGTCCCAGCGCCAGCAGCGCGCCCGTGACGACGCGTAGACCGACGCGGTAACCAAGCGCTGTGTCCGCGCCGTTCGCAACGGCGATCCACGTCCAAATGGCGAACAACGCCGCGGCGCCGGCGATCCAGCGTGTCCAATTCGGCAGACGTACCGTGTGGCGCGGCGCGGCGGCGAGGTGCACCAGCACACCGGCGGCGAGCAGTCCGAACACACCTTCGCCGCTGCGCGAAAAGAGGTTGGCGCTGCCGGTGATAGCGACGACGAGCACGGCCGCGAGCCGCTCGTCTGGACGCCAGCGCCGCGGGCCGGCGGCGGCAAACACACCGAGCCCTGTCGCGATCGCAAGCAGCCAGAGCGCGCCATGGGGGCCGTCCGCGGACCACGCGTTGGCGGCGAAGGGGGGCAGATCGGCGGCTCCGTGCACGCCCAATGACCAGGCGAGCACTCCCGCAAACACCGCCACCGAACCGGCGCGCCGAACCGCCGCAGCGGCCAGCACACACACGAGTCCGACGAGCGCGACCAGCGGCAGGGGGTCGCTCCATGCGCCCGCCATCGGAAAGCGGCCGGATCCGATCCATGCGTGGAGGACGGCTGCACCAAATCCGAGCGCGACACCCGACCCGACGAGCGCCGCCGCGAGCGCCCAGCGTCCTGTGGTCTGCGGTGCGTGGTTCACGGTTGCTCCGGGGAGATGCGCCGCCATGCGAGCCCCACCGCGCACCAGATCGCGACGGGTGCGACCTGCAGCAGCAGTCGGTCGGGGATCGCGGTTGTGTAGAGCACCGCGAGGTCCCAGGGAGTGACGAGCAGCACGAGCGCGTAGAGCGCCCACGCGCCGACCACGACCGCGAGCGGCACCGCGAGGGGGTGGTGCAACAAAGCGCGGGGCCGCGCGAGCCGCCACGCGAGGACGGCCCCAAAGAGGACCCACACGAGGTTCCAACGCAGGGGATTCAAGCTGCTCTGCACAAAACCCATCAACACGACAGGAAAACGAGTCGCCGCTGCGCCCAGGCTGCCCGGACTGTGGTCAAAGGGCCCCGCGGTCGGTGCGTCGCCGATCCCGAGCATCCGCAGCACGGCGGCGGGGTAGTTTTCGTCGATCGACGGGATGTCGCGGCGCAGCACCATCCACGGCGCCACGGCCAGAACAAACAGCACAAGCGCCCATCCGCTCTGCTGCAGCGCACGCGCGCGCACCCAGGACCCGGGTGCAATCACGCACCGCACCGCGAACACGATGAGTGCCATCGCGCCGAGCGCGAGTCCTTCGTTTTTCATGAGTGCCGCGGCGCCCAGCAGGACGCCCGCAAGCACCCCGTCCCCCGCGCCCCCTGCGGGTTCGCCGCGCCACTCGGGATCGTGGCCCGCGGCCCGGCGCGCACCCGCCGCGGCGCGCGTCAAACACACGAGGGCGCCGAGCAACAGCGCCGCGAGGGGAAAGTCGCCCGCGCCATCCAGCGTCCAGCCATCGGGCAACTGGAACGGCCCGAGGTGGGGGAAGCGTCTTTGAGCCGTTTCCGCTCCGATCGCGAGCGCAAGCGCCGCCCGCCCGAACTCCCCGGGCTGTACGTCCAAGCTCGACACAAACGTGAGTTCGTCCTTGTCGAAATCCACCGGATTGCGCGGCAACTGCGAATAATAGAGCAGCGGCAATCCCGCGAGCGCGAGTGCGCCGATCAACGCGGGCCGCCGACCGCGCGGGCGCAACGCGGCGAACAATACCGCGATGGCCGCCGCCGCGAAGGCACCCATCAGCGCGCGCGTGGCGTCTTCGTCGAACTGTCTGCCCGCGGCGGCGACGACGGCGTGCAATGCGGGCAAACCCGGCGGATAGTCGGGGTGTGTGATGATGCGACCGATGGGCCCTTCAAGGTCGGTCCACGACGGCCCGCCAAAACCCTCGTGAGCCAGGAGTTTGCCCTTGTAGGCAAAGTGGTACACGGGATCAAAAAGGTGCATCGGCATGCTCGCCGCATAAAACACCGCAAAACCCGTGAAGCCGACGAGCGCCAGTGCGAGCACGCGGTCGAGCGTTGTCCAAGGGGGGCATTCACACCCCTCGGCAGCAGCATCGGAACGGGACTTGGCGCGTGCCCGCCGCGCCCGTGCCCCGCGGATCCATGCGCCCGCGCCCGCGAGCGCCGCCGCAAGAAGCGCAGCGCGTGTTGCAAACGGCGCGGGTGGTCCGAGCCCCGCGATCAGCGCTGTTGCGAGCACGGCCGTCGAACCGAGGCCAACAAGCAGCGCGAGCCCCGTGCGCTCGATCGCGCCGCCGGGTGTGGGGGCGCGCGCGCGTGCGGCTTCGACGAGCACGAGGCCGAGGCCAAAAGTGCCGGCCAACACAAGCAGGGTGGCAAGGGTGAACATGCTGCGGTTCAGGGCCCCTCGGGCTCACTCTCCGCCTGTCCGCTGTCAAAAAGCAGGCCGCCTGTCGGTTCCTGCCAATCGTCGGCACCCTCGGCGCCCGCGCGGGGTGGCGCGAGATCCACACGCTCCCACCCGGATGCACCGCGCTTGAAGAGCTCGACCTGCGACGCGCGGAACTGGATGCCGATCGGAATCCGCAGGATCCAATCGATGCCGCGCTCGCGGATCGCAGCTTCGTCGGCGAGGCGCTGCTCCAAGCCGAGGCTGCGTTGGTGGTGTTCGATCCAACGCGGGTAATCGACGAGCGTGCCACTCGCCCACGCGGATTGGCGCGTGTAGAAGCGGTGCGGGTAGGCGTAGTGGTTGAGGAAGAGGTGCCAGCGCGAGCGTCCCGCGGTGGTCTGGGCGCGCACCGGTTCGATCAGCACGTGGCTTTGCGGCGGCAGGGTGCGATCGAGCCGGTCGAGGAACGACGTGAACGCGGGCCGGAACCAGTTGACACCGAGCAGGCTCGCGCGCTGCTCCGCGATGCTTTTGCCCGCGCGCACGTTCCAATACCCGCGTGCGTAATGCAGGCCGAACAGGGCCGGCAGGATCGAAAGCGCGACACACGCAAAAAACAGCAAGCGGAGCGCGCGCGGCGGCGGCGCGCTGGCGCGGGTGCCCCCGCCGCGCGACCCCGGCCCATCCCGCTTCGACATCGTCGCGCTCACTCGCCGCGGCTCCCGCTTGCGGGCACCACGTCGTCGTCGGCTTCGCCCAGGTACCCCGCTTTGCGCAAATCCTCGCCCAGGGCCGCGGGAAGCGCGTCCGCGGCCACAGCAAGACGGCGTTCCGCGTCGCGGTCGAGGCCCTGCCACAGCTCGCGCGCGGCTCCCGCCCCCGCTTCGCCGTTCGGCGCACTCCGCGCGGGGATGGGCGCGAGTTCACGCGGGTCCTTTGCGAGGTCGAAATACAAAAGTCCGCGCTCGGGCTCGGGTCGGATCCATTTGTGGTTGCCGCCGTGCACACCGCGCATGTGGATGCCCAACGGGCGCACCGTCAGCTCGAGCGGAACTGGCCGCACGTCCGCCGTGCGCTGGCCTTCGAGAATCGGCCGCAGCGATCGACCGTACACCGCCGGAAACGGCAAGTCGCACCAGTCGGCGAGGGTTGGCGCAACGTCCAGCAGCGAAACGAGTCCGCCGTGGCGTGTTCCCGCCGCAATGGTGCCCGGCAAGCGGAACATCAGCGGCACCGCGAGCACTTCCTCGTAGAGCGTGCCCTTGTGGCCAAGCGCTCCACGCTCGAGGAATTCTTCGCCGTGGTCGCTCGTCACGACGACGAGGGTGTCCGCGAGGCGTCCCGCGGACGCGAGGTCGCCGAGCATGCGCTCGATGTTGTGGTCCGTGTAGCGGATCTCCGCGTCGTACAGCGCTAGGAGCCGCGCGAGATCCTGTTGTGAAAGCCGCGTGCCGTTGGATCCGAGGCCCTTGAAGTCCTGGCCGTCGATCGGACCTTCGTAGCCCGGAAAAAACCGGTCGAATTCAGCCGGCGCGTTGTAGTCGTAGTGCACGTCCCACATGTGCACGAACGCGAAGAAGCGCTCGTCGTCCAGCGCGCGCGCGAAGTCCCCGAACGCCTGGACGATCGCGGGACCTGTCAGCCCGCGATGGGAGCTGTCGTGCATGGCACCAACCGCGTTCCAGTCGCCCGGCGCGGACAGGGAAAAGAGCTCTTGGGGGCTCTCCACGATCGCCGTCGAAGCGTCCACGTACGCGTCGAATCCGCGGTCGAAGCCGAACCAGGGGTGCAGGTTCGGCCCGGACCAGATCCCGAACGTCCGCCAGCCCGCGGCGGCATAGGCCTCGGCGAGGAGGCGTCGGTCCGCGGGCAGACGGTCGGGCAGGTCGCGTACGCCGTGGACTTCGTTGGGCAGACCGGTGAGCAGCGCGAGGTGCGCGGGCAGCGTCCAACTGGTCGTGGAAACGGCGTGCTCGAACAACGCACCCTCGGCGCCGAGCAGCCGGTCGAGGGCCGGGGTGACCGGTTCAGACGGGCGGGTGGCGCTGTGGTACCCGTAGGCTCCGACGTGGTCCGCGCGCAGGCTGTCGATGCTGATGAGCACGACACCCCGAGGGCCCGCGGGCGGGGAACATGCGGTGCTCGCCGATAGGAGCAGCGCGGCACCAAGAGCGAGGGTGAGGGGGCGGGAGCGGGTCACGGGGCGGCGCCCAGGGTCGCAGCGCGCGGGTAGGGGGTCAAGCGAGCGGACGTCCGCGGCTAGGATGCGCCCCCGCGCCGCCCCCGGCGCGGGAACCGCCGGATGTCCCTGCGCTCGATCGAAAACCTCCATGACGGCGTGGCCCCCGGACCGCGTCGGCGCGCTCCCGTGGCCGGTTCGCGGAGTTTGCCGCGCGCGGCGGCGGACGCGCGGGGTGTGCGTTGGCCGTGAGCGGCCCGGGGTCGAGCGCGGGCGGTGACCCGGCGCCGGTGCCCGCGCAGCCCTCGGGCGCGTCGGCCAGCTCGCGTGCGCCCGCGCGCCCCGACGCGGCCGCGTCCGATCGCAGCGTGCCAGATCGGCTGGGACCACTCGTGCGCGACATGCAGCGCGCCCTGCGCAGTGAGTTCGGCTCTCAATCGATCTACGCGCTCTTGCCCGCGATCACACGCGACCGCGAACTGCGCCGATTGCTCGTCGAATTGCGCGGTCAACAGAAACAACACGTCGAGATCCTGCGCGGTGTGATCGAGTCCCTGGGTGGCCGAACGCCGCGCAGCCGTTGGCGCCGCTCCGTCGCCGCGTGGGCGCTGTTTGCAACCGTGCCGATCCTCGGTTTGCGTTTTTCCCTGCGGCTGTGCGAGGAAGCCGCCGCCACGGTTGCGCGCTGGCACGCGGAGTACGCCTTGCACCTCGCGGAACACGGGCACACCTCCCAGGCCATCGCGTGCCAGACGATCAGCCGCCAACGGCTCGCGCAGCATTGGGCGCTGCGCGCGTGGACCGAAAACTTCCCGAGCGGCGGTCCGCCCGGCGGTGGCGGTCAAGAGCGCGACCGCTGAGGCACCGGCGGTAAGCTGCTCCGTTGCAACCATGGCGCGCCCGAAGATCCAAGGTCAACGGTCCTGGCTTTCCCGCGTGCTTACCTGGAGGGGTACGAGGCCGACCTGATCGTGTTCGCGGGCTCGAATCCGGCCAACGACCAGCCAGTTGCGCTCAAATACCTGTACGAAGCCAAGCGCCGGGGCGCGCGCGTGATTTCGATCAAACGCGTACCGCGAGCCGGGGATCGATCCCGACCCCCAACGGGAGGCGCTCGAGCGCGCCTACCCCTTCCTGCTCGCGACGCGCCGGGGCAAGCAGTTCAACTCGATGGTGCGAAAGCACCGCGCCCAGCTCACCGGTGCCGACCGGGACCACGTCTTCGTGAACCCCGCCGCTGCACGGGAGCTCGGGGTCGGGCAGGACGATCCGATGGCAGTGGTCTCCCCGTGCGCGCGCTTCGCGGCCCGCGTTTTCCTTGGGCCGGTCGCGCGTGGCACCCTCCAGGGGTTCTGGCCGGAGGTCAATCCGCTATTGATGAGTGGCCGGCGTGACCCCGGGGGCGCTGTGCCCGACTACAACGCGCGTGTGCGCATCGAGCAACGTTGACCCCCGGCGGGGTACGCTTCGACGCCCGCTCCCGCACCCCTCGGGAGCCCTCCCCCTCACCCCCCTCCCGCGACGATCCTCCCTTGGGTGCCGACGCCGTCGTCTGTCTCGTCGTTCTGGCGCTGGTTTTTGCGCTCCTGATCACCAACCGCGTCGCCCCGGACGTGGTGCTGCTCGCGGGCCTGACCGTGCTTTTTGCGCTGCCCCTGCCCGATGGTGCGGGCGGGTGGCGCATCGGTGTGCTCACGACCGAGGATGCGCTCGCGGGCCTTTCGAATCCGGGCCTGGTGACCGTTGGCGCGCTGTTTGTCGTGGTTGCGGGTGTGCACCAAACGGGGGTGATCGATGCGCTGGCGCGCGGGGCGCTGGGGCGACCAAAAACGCTGCGGCGAGCGCTCGTTCGCATCCTGGCGCCGGTGATTGTGTTCAGCGCGTTCCTCAACAACACCCCGGTCGTTGCGATGATGATCCCGGCGGTGCGCGAGTGGGCGTCGAAGCTCGGGCTCTCGCCGTCGAAGCTGATGATGCCACTGTCGTTCGCGGCGATCTTTGGCGGGACGTGCACGATGATCGGCACGAGCACCAACCTCGTCGTCGCGGGCCTCGTCGCGAGCCAGACGGACCTGCCCCCGATCGGACTGTTCGAGATTGCTTGGATCGGCGTCCCGTGCGCGATCGTGGGCTCGCTCTACATGATCCTCGTGGGACCGCGGCTCCTGCCCGACCGCAGTTCGGCCACGGCCAAGCTGCGCGACGTGCGTGAGTACACCGCCGAAATGCTGGTGCCCTCGGCGTCGCCCCTCGCCGGCCGCACGATCGAGCAGGCGGGCCTGCGCGCCTTGCCCGGCGCGTTCCTCGTCGAAATCGAGCGCGGCGGGTTCCTGATTGCCGCGCCCGGTCCCGAGCAACGGCTCGCCGCAGGCGACCGACTGGTTTTCACGGGGGTCGTGGCGTCGATCAAGGATCTGCAGACGATCCGCGGGCTCGAGCCCGCGACAAACCAGATCTACAAGCTCGACGCCCCGCGCCAGAGCCGCTGCCTGGTCGAAGCCGTGGTTTCGAGCACCAGTCCGCTGGTCGGACGCACGATCAAGCGCGCGCGCTTTCGCACCCGCTACAACGCCGTCGTCATTGCCGTGGCCCGCGGTGGCGAGCGTTTGCGCGGCAAGGTGGGGGAAATTGCGATCCAACCCGGCGACACGCTCTTGCTCGAGGCCCAAACGACTTTCGCCGAGCGACACCGGGACGACCGGGACTTTTTCCTCGTAGCGGAGCTCGAAGAATCGAGCCCCCGCCGCCACCAGCGCGCGGGCATCGCCATCGCGATCCTGACGGGTATGGTGCTGCTCGCCGGGTTCGGGGTCCTGTCGATGCTGCAGGCCGCCCTCGTCGCGGCGGGACTGATGCTCGTGGCGCGTTGCACGTCCGTCCAAGCGGCGCGCGACAGCGTGGATTGGAGTGTTCTCGTGGTCATCGCGGCGGCGCTCGGCATTGGCACCGCGATCCAAAAGAGTGGCCTCGGAGACACCATGGTCGGGTCGTTCCTGGGCGCGGCGGGCGAAAACCCTTGGTTGACGCTCGCAGCGGTGTACCTGGGCACCACCGTGATCACGGAGATGATTTCCAACAACGCCGCCGTTGCGCTGGTGTTCCCGCTCGCCATGGGCGCGGCGGAGCGGCTCGACGCAAACCCGATGCCGTTCCTGTTCGCGCTGATGCTCGCGGGCTCGGCGAGCTTCGCAACCCCGATCGGCTACCAAACGAACCTCATGGTGATGGGCCCCGGTGGTTACCGCTTCGGCGACTACATGGTGATCGGTTTGCCGCTCAACATCCTGCTCGGCATCGTCACGGTCGGCTTGGCCCCGTTCATCTGGCCGTTCTGATGGCATCCGGGGGCGGCGCACCTTCAAACGTGGGCCTGCTCGCAGGCAGCGCCACACTCGGGCGATCCGTCGTCGTGGCGGTTGTGGCGCTTCCCGCCCTGTGCCACGCCCTCGGACACGGCACGGGAAACGGCAACGGGGACCTGTCGGGGGCGGGCGGAGCGCCCTGGATCCAAGCGCTGCTCGTCGCCTTGGCCTTCGCGCTGCCGATCGCCCTGGCGCGGCGCGACGGGAAGCGGGGCGCGGAGCGCACGTTTACGCGCGGCATTGCCCTCGCGTTCGCGCTGCCGCTCGTGCCGGTTGTGCTGCACGTCTTCCCGTTCGAGATCGAGCGTGTTCTCCTGCATGGCACGCTTGCCGCCCTCGCACTTTTTGGCGGTCTCGGCCGCGCCTGGCGCGGGCTGCGTGGCGCCCATGGTGCGGCGCGGTGGGCCGTGCTCGCACTCCTGGGGTGGGCCGCATGGTCGCTTGGTTCGGCGGCGCTCGGGTTCGGTTCCGCGTGGCCGAGCGGTGCAGGCTTTGGGACCGCGCTGTGGGGCGCGCTGGGGGAGGTGCTGTGGCGCGATGCCCTCGTGCCGCGGCCGCAGATCGAAGCGCTCCAACCCGTGCGCGCCCTGTTCCTGCGGCTTGAGGTGCTGGCAGTTGTTGCCGTCGCGCTCGGGCTCGCGCTCGAGCGCCTCGATGGCGGTCGACAGCTTCTGCGCGAGGCGGCCCGCGCATCGGCGCTCGCGCTGATCCTCGGTTTCGGGATGGCGTGGATCGAGATGGCGCGCGCGTCCCTATGGCGCGGGGAGTCGTTCTTTGCGCGGGTTGACGCTGGCCTCGGCCGCATGCACCGGCCACTGCTCGACAACAATGCGCTCGGCAGCGCGCTGCTCGTCTGGTTGCCCCTCGCCGCCGCGTTGTCCGCCGGGCACCTTGCCCATCGCTTGCTGGCGCGCCGCGCGGCGCCGGGCAGCCTCGCCGGCCGTGGAAGCGTGGCGGCGTTGGGCGCCGTTGCGTTTGCGGCGGGCGTGTTCCTTTTGACGACGTCGCGCTCGAAGGCGGCGCTGGGGGGTGCGGCGCTCGCGTTCGGTGCGACGTTCGTCGCAACCCTTGGAGCGCGGCGCATGTTGCGCTCGCCGTTTGTGCTCGTGCCGCTGATCGCGGTTGTCGCAGCGGTGGCGGCCGTTCAGGTCTTGCCCGCGCAGACGGTGGGCGCGATCGCGTCCCAATCGCGCTATGCGGAGGATGCGGTGCGCATCCTGCGTTTTGACGCGGCCATCGCTTACCTGCGCCAAAATCGTTCGGGGCCGTGGATCGGCGCGCTCGAGCTGACCGGCCGCGAGCCTCTTTTTGGGCACGGTCTTGGAAGTTTCCCGCGCGCGCTTGCGACCGTGCACGACCCAAAGCGCAAGGTCGCGTTCAATCCGCGCCACGAAAACGCCCACAACCAGGTGCTGCAGTGGAGCGCCGAGGAGGGTCTTCTGGGTGCGGCGCTGGGTGTCGCAATCGTGCTGCTCGCGCTTTGCGGCGGATGGCGCGCCACCGTGCGGGCGCGGGCGAGCGCTCCCGGTCTTTTTGACGCCGAGGCGTTCGAAAACGCCGTGGTTCCCGGCGCGCTGATCGGTCTCGCGGTCAACGTGCAGCTCGGGCACCCACTCCTGGAACATGGCGCGGCGTACCCGATTGCGCTGCTGATCGGGCTGGGGCTCGGTGGACTCGTTCGCGGCGCCGGGCCGCGGACGGACGTGCCGCGGGCTTTCGATCCGCGGCGGGCCGGTTGTCTGGGCGCCGCCCTCGCCGCGCTGGCGCTCGTCGGGTTGCCCCCGCTCGCGCTGTTTTTCCGGGAGCGCCCCCCGCTCGAGACCGCACAGGTCGGCTGTTTTCCCTGGGTGGAGCGCCGCGGTGTGCCCCCCCGCGATCGGTTGCTCTGTGACGACGCCCATTGGATCGAAGTCTGGGGCGCGGGTTCGCGGATCCTGATCCCCGTGCGCGACGTGCGGCCGGTCGGCTTCGAACGCGCGATGACGGTCGACCTGTGGATCGACGGCCAGGAGGTTTTGCGCGATGTCGTGCTGCCGGCCGCGCCGCACCGCCAAGCCGGCGCGCCGGCGTTTCTGCTCAAGGCCGACGCACCGCGCCCCATCGCGCCGGGCGAGCGCATCGCCCTGCGGCTGATCGCGCGGCCGCCGTACGCGGAGACCCTGCAGTTTGCGACGGGCCGCTACCGCATCGGGGTGCGCGCGGGCCAGGCGGCGTTTGTCGACCCGCGCTGACGCGGACCCTAAAACGGACGCCGATCAAATCGCGGGCTCATTCGCCGTCCGCAGGCAGGTTGTCGAGCGCCGTGCGTGCCGCCGGGAAGTTCGAGCGCAGGACGAGCACGGTCTGGAAGCTCCGGCGCGCGGCCGGGACATCCTGCAACTGGGCGTGGAACTTGCCGATCCAAAAGTGGGCGAGCGGGCGGATGTAGCTCGAGCTGCTTTCTTCGTCGAGCACCGCAGCCACTTCGAGCAGTTTGTCGAGCCCGCGCCGCACGAACACACGCGATTGTTCGGGAGCGAGCCAGGGTGTGGGTTGCAGATAAAAACGGCGGTACTGGTCGAGCAAGGTGCCGTATTTTGCCTCGAAGACCTCTTGGGTGATGGGTTCGCGCACGCGGATGCGTTTTAACTCTCGGCGCCAATGCTCCTTGAGCGTCAAAGGCGCCTCGGAGGCTCCCGTCAAGCCCAACGGCGACGTGGCATGGTTCCAACTGAACTTGGCCCACGGGTTGATCGCTCCGAACGCCGCCCCGGCAACGGACACGACGGCGAGGAGCGCCAGCACGGACGCGAGCGCGGTGGGTGGGCGCCAGGGGGAACCTGCGCGCTCGCGCTGGCGGATCCAAGCACCGGCAAAGAGCGCGAGGGTTGGCGCGAACACCGCGAACCAGCGCATGCCAAACGCCGATCCCCCGAGGTTTTTCGACTGGGTGAAGTAATACGCCGCAACTGCGAGGCTGCCCAGGAGGACCGCGCAAAGGAGACCGCGCGCAAACGGCGATGGCCGGCCCCAAACGGGCAATGCGGCGACAAAGCACACGAGACACGCGAGGAGCCAGGGGTGGTACAGGAACAGGCCGCTTTCACCGAACAGGCCCGTCCGAATGTAGCCCGCGACTTCGCCGGCCCGATGGGATTCGACCGCGCCGGTCAGGCTCTGCAAAAGGAACGTCGACAGGGGATAGCGGAACGCTTCGGTGTGCAGTCCAAAGGGCCGCACGTCACCCGCGACGCGGATATTGATCGCAAGGTGCAGCGCGAGCGGCGGGAGCGCGCCCAGGGCGTAGCGCGCAATCCCGAACGCACCGGCGCGGCCCCCGCCCGGATGGAGGAACACCGGGATCGCGCACGCCAGGGCAAAAAAAACCGCCGTGAGGTCGATGGTGCAGGCGAGCGACAGGAGCAGCCCCGCCGTCCACGGTCGCAACCGTTGGATGGCGAGCAGCGCCAGGAGGACAAGGCCCGCAGCAGGGCCGTGCTGATTGAGCACGAGGGCGTACGGGAAGAGGATCGTTCCACCCGCGGCAAGCCCCGTGAGGACGGCGGTCCACGCCGCGCTCAATCCCGCTCCACGCAGCAACCGCGCGAGCGCGTAGGCCCCCGCCAGCACCGGCACACCGACGAGCACGAGCGTCAGGATGCGGTAGGTCGCCGCGCTGTCGATCGACAGGTTGAAGACACCGTTCAAAAGCGCGTAGGGGCCGGCGCCAAGGAGCGCCAGCATTGGCGGCTGGTGGCTGTAATACTGCCCGTCGAAACGGACCTTGTCCCCTTGCCAGAAGTACGTGCTGTCGTCGATCGACAGGGTGCCGCGCTCGACGATCGATTCGATGGTGGCAAGGCGCGATGCGTCCGCCCAGGACCCTGCGCCGTCCTTGGTGAAGATCGCCAGCGCCAGCGCGAGCACCGCGAGGACCGCGAGCACCGGCCGGCCCAAACCGCGCTCGGCGGCTTGCGGGGCCAAACTTTGATTCGCGAGGGTCGGCGCCATCGGGCAGAGGTTCACTCGGTCGGGGGCCGGGGGCAAGGGCGAAGGTTTTTGGGAGTCGAAAGCGGGGGCCCGGTGCTCCCTCAATCCTGTCCGCGCGCGGGCCCTGCCGCCCGCGGGCTGAGGTTTTCGATGAGCGCGCGCGGGGGTTCGCGATCAAGGCGCTCGAGATACGGCCGCGGATCAAATCCCGGTTCCCTGAGGGAGCGCGCGTGAAGGTAGCGCGCAAGCGCCCACCGCGCGTTGCGCCCCATCCGCCGCTCGTCGGCTGCGCGGGCGAGCTCAAGCCACGGCGCAGGGTCGTTGTTCGAGGCGTCGCCTGCGCCCGCGTCCCGTGCGGCCGCGACGGCCGGAGCCAGGTGTTTTGCGACGGATGCCGGCACGAGGTCGCGCTCTGACTGCCATTCGGGGCGTGCGATCCACGCTGCGAGCTCCACGAAACCCCGATCGGGGTCGAAGGGTACGCCCTGTTGGGCGTACCAGGCCGAGTAGCGGGCGAGCGCGTCCGTCTGATCGCTGCGGATCCACAGCTCGGCCAGCGCGTCCGCATGGACCCGGACCCAGCCCACGTCGGCGTCGGGGGGTCGGTAGGCGGCGGGTGGGTTGGTGCCGAGGATCAGGCGGCGTGCCACGATCGCGCGCACGTCGCGCGCCGCGAACACCTGGCGCGCATAGTCAGGGTCGCGTTCCGCGCGCCACCGCTCCGGGATGATCCGCTCGAACAGCGTCGTGCGGCCGTCGACGAAGATCGGGTTGTCTTCGCCCAGGACGTAGAGCAGGTAACCGCCCCAGTCGTAGGGGTGGAACAGGTTGCCTGCCGGGCCGCATTCGGCGAGCAGCGCGGCCGCGTGGACCGGGAACAGTCGGCGGTCGGCGGCTTCGGTGTAGCGGCCCTCCAAGAAGGCATCGGTGGTGTTGGCGGCGAAGTGCGACAGGCCGAGCGGCAGCGCAGCGAGTACGGCAATCGCGCGGGGTGCGGACCGCGAGCGTCCAAGCCGCGCCCCAAACCCGGATGCACCCTGGGCGGCCGCGGTGCGCGCGCTCAACAGCAAATCGACCAGCGGCAGGCTCAGGAGCCACAGGTACCTGCGCGCGGTCAGCGCAAAAAACACACAGGCAGCGAGCAGCGCGAGGCGCTCCCATGAAGGACCCCGCCGAAGTCCGCTTGGGGCGCGGCGCGCGCGCGCGCCATCCGCGATTGCAACGCCTGCGAGCGCGAGCAGGACGAGCAGCAACACGGCGAGCCTGCCGTCGAGCGGCATGAAGCGCGGATCGCTGGGCGCAATCCACGCGGGAAACCACTCGTCGATGTAGAGCTTAGGGATCTCGCGCTTGAACAGCGCGTAGCGGTGTGGCCACCAGCCAAGGGGCGAAGCGAAGCTCGCGACGCCCGTTGCGGCGGTTGCCGCGAGCCAGCGGCCGAGGGGCCCGAATCCCGGGCGCTGGCCCAAAACGGCCCGGTCGTACAGCGCGCCGGCGGCGGCGGCGATGGCACCCAGCGCACAAAACATCGGCGCGAAAACGGCTTCGGCGTGGAGTTGCACCCACACCACCGTGACCAGCGCGAGGACCAGCGTCGTTCGTGCGCTCGGTCCGGAATTCGCTTGCGGCGTGGGCGGGAACAGCCGGTCGAGCATCCACAGGAGCACCATGCTCGACAACAAGTGCGGGCGCAGCTCCCACTTGATCGCGTACGCCGCGGCGAACACCGCCGCCAGGGCCGCCGCCCAACTGGGCCCGACACGGCGGCGCGCAATTTTCTCGAACACGAGGATCAGGGCGACGCCCAGCAGCACACCGAAGACCTTGAGTGCTCCCACACCGCCGATCGAGTCGACGAGCGAAAATAGGACCTGGCTGCCGTACTCCTGCGGCACATAGAGGTCGTCGCCCGCGGTGTGGCTGAAGGGGTCGCGCCACGGCAGCGCCAGGTTCGCGCGGAGCCAGTCGCCCACGCGCACGTGCCACCACAGGTCGCCCGACTGGACCGGTCCTCCCAGGATGGCGGCGACGATGCCGAGGACGGGCAGCAGCGCGAGGCGGTCGAGCGGCGCGGGCTGGCCCAATCCGTCGCGGGAGTGCGCGGTCATCGCGCCGGTTCCTCGATCACGACGAACCGGTTGACCCCTTCGATCGGATGTGTCGAGCGCGCTCCGGACGTCCAGCGGACTTCGATGTGTTCGGGTTCGAGTTCGCCAAGGCCAAACCACAGCTCGGGGGCGTTGCCCACGAGGTAGCTCGTCCCCGCGACGAGGCTGCGGCGCAGGATCCGCGGGCCCGCGACGACAGTGACCTCGGCGCCGATTCCATGCGTATTTTTGCCCGCTCCGCGCAGGCGCACGCCGATCCAGCGCGCGCTCAGAACCGTGTTCTCGAAAAACGCCGTCGGGCCGTTGTTCGCGGTCACCACGAGGTCGAGCGCGCCGTTCTGCGCAAAATCGCAGGCGCCGAGGGCGCGCCACGGGTTGCGGCGCGCAAAGTCCGGAGCCCACTCACCGTCCACCTGCGCAAACGACCCCTCGCCGTCGTTCTCAAACATGTGGCAAGGTTGGCCCACGCAGATACCCGTGCTTTCGTAGTCGGGGCTCGTGTAGCCGTTGGCGACGGCCAGGTCGAGGTCGCCGTCGCCGTCGAGGTCCTCGAGCACCACACCCCAGCCCGTAACCCCCAAACTCGGACGCCCGATGCCATTCTCGATGGCGAGGTCGCGGAAGCTCGGCACGCGCGTGCGCTGACTGCCAGCACCCCAAAGGTGGTTGATGTAGAGCGCGTTGGACTCAAGCTGCCAGTTCGTCAGCACGAGGTCCTCGTCGCCATCGCCGTCGACGTCACCGACGGCGACACCCATGCCGCCGCGCGGGTCGTCCATGCCGGCCGCGAAGGCCACATCCCGCAAACGCCCGTCGCCCAGGTTGTGGAACAGGCGGTTGATGCTCACGTCGTTGGCGACGTAGAGGTCGGTCCAGCCGTCGCGGTCGAAGTCGAAAAACACGGGCTGCATCCCGCGTCCCTGCGCATCGACGATGTCGAGCTCCAAGGTGGCATCGACAAAGCGCAGACTGCCCTGGGTCGATTCATTGCGCAGGTACACGTTGCGCTGGCCCGGGAACGCGTAGGGCAACATCGCGGGCGGGTCCTCGCGCAGGAAAGCACCCGCCGCGTCCGGCATCCCGGCGGGGTCGTATTCAAGGTAGCTCGCCACATAAAGGTCGAGGTCGCCGTCCCGATCCGGATCGCCGGCCGCGACTCCGGCGCTCCACAGGTTGTGCACGAGCCCGGCCTGTGCACTTTGGTCCACGAACTCGAATCCGTGGACCGCGTCGGGCGCCGCGCGGTTGTGCCACAGGGAGTCGGTCCCGTAGTTCGCAACATAAAGGTCGAGCCGGCCATCGCCGTCCCCGTCGAAGAACAGCGCTCCCATGCCGTGGCCGGTGTCGCGCGCGCCCGCCCGGCTGCCGTCGACGAACGCGAGCACAGCGCCTTGCGTGCGGTTGAGGAAGAGTCGATTGCCCTCCACTTCGCTGCCCTCGCGCCCGCCCCCTTGCACCAGGTACAGGTCGACCAGGCCGTCGCCGTTCACATCACCGAGCGCCATCCCGGGCCCCATCGTGGGGCGGATGTCGAGCTGCAGGTCGGGTCCTTCGAAGTGAACCGCGCGGAGGCCGAGCTCCGCCGCGCGTTCGGCAAATCGCGGTGTTTGCACGGCGGGATAAATGAGCGCGACACCCCGGACTCCCTGCGCCTGCGTTGCACGCGCCACAAGGGTGTACGTCTCGCCCTCGGGCGCAGCGGGTGGCGCGCGGAACAGGAGCTCCAGCATTCCGGCGCGCAGCGTGCCGGGCTCGAGCGGCGCAAAACGCTCGCGGCCGCGTTCGCGCAGCGCTGCGGGAACGCCAACGGGGGAACCCAGGCCCGCGCGGCGCCACTGCCAAGGTGTGTTTGAAAGGGGAGCCGTGCGGCGCGCCAGTTCCTCAAGGGGAAAACCATCCGCCGCGGGCACCGGCGCGGCATTCACGATCTGCAGCCCGTCCAGCGCAGCGCTGCCCTCGACAATGAACGGCGCCGCGGGGGCCGGCACGAGGAGGTGGGAATGCGCCGCGACGTGCACCGTGAGCCACGGTCGTTCCTCGGACGGAGCCCGCAGGCGCAACTCGCCGCCACTCGGCTCGCCCTCGCCCGAGCGCTGGGTGCCGCCGATCGTGAACAGGATGAAGTCGCCGCGGTCCGTGCCCGGATCCACCCACAGCGGCGCGGTTTCCACGACACCATCGGCCCGCGCGAGCGCGGGCAAAGCGCTTGCGCCCGCACCGCTTGTCTGGTCTCCGCGTGCGGCGGAGCGGGGCAACTCGACGGGGGCGATCCGATAGAGGGCGGGGCCTAGGTCCGCGGTCGGGTCCTCGGCCCACAGAACGAAGTGGTGTTCGGGGTGCGCGACACGCAGGACTTCGACCGCGAGCCGCGCATCCGGCCCGGCTTCGGCGAGGGGCACCCGCAGGGTGTGTCCGTCCCGTCGCGCGACCGAACGGGGCTGCACCGTCTGGCGCGTAGCCAGCGCGAGCACGACTGGCGGGCCCCCTACTTTGAGCGCACCCGCGGGTGCGAAATTTTCGCCGTCGTGGGCCAGCAGGACGAGCGCGTCCTGCGAATCCGTTCGACTTGCAAACGCGCCGTGATCTGTTGCGCTGCCGTGGACGGCCCCAAACACCGCGGCGAGGGCTAGCGCAAACGATCGCTGGGACATGGCGGGGATGTTAACCCGCCCGGGTACATGCCTCGGCTATGGGCAGATTCGCCCGCTCCCGTGCGGGTGAGGGCCTGTGCCAGTTGGTTTCCGCTTCAGTATTTCAAGTCGCGGAGCTCGTCGACGGAGAAGTCCTCGCTCATCTCCTGATCGACGTTGATCAGGCGGCCCGTGCCCTTGAACTGGTTGAAAACGAGTGCGCCTTTCAGGACGCGGCCGTCCTTGAAGTGCAGCGTCACGGACTCGGCGGTGCGGGCGCCAAGGAGCAGGTCGTAGAGCTGCTCGACGTCGATCGAGCGCACTTTCTTGCTGACGGATGCCATCGGTTTGCCTCGAAGGTGGGAGCCCCCGTGGGGGGCTCCGAGGGAGAAATCGGCTTAGGCGCGGGATGTTGCCCGAGCGGTGTGGTTGGTGTTAAGAATTGGCTGCGGGGGTGGCTGGGGGCCGCGTTGGGCGAGCAGGGCCACCCCGTCTAGCTGAGAGAGCTGGCCCGGTCTCCGGCGGGAAGGGCGGCGGTCGTCCCGACGAGGCGTGCGAGGTGGGGCACCAAGAGGCGCGACCAGGATTCGAGGTTCGCGCCCCTTCTGCCGAGATCACCGCGGCCAGAATCACCGCGGCCAGAATCACCGCGGCCAGAATCACCGCGGCCAGAATCACCGCCCGCGAGGTCCTCGAGTTCCAAAAGTGTCACCATTCGCCCTTCCAGCACGTCCTCTTCCCGCACAGCGATCCGCGTGCCGGGGGCGACGCACAGGACTTGGACCAGTCCTACGTGCACCGCGCCCACAGCGTTGGAATCGTCATTGATGAGACCGACCGCCCGCGTTTCGGTTGCGCCGTCGATACACAATTCTTCGTCGATCTCCCGCCGCGAGCCCGCCGCGACCGGGTTGCCGGAGCCCGCCACGGCGTCAACCGGGTTCACATGACCACCGACGCCAATCGACATCTTGTGGTGCAGCCGGGCGTCCCCGCCGCGCGCTGAACGGACGAGCAGGAGCACATGTCCCTCCCCATTCGCCACCGCAGGCGGCTGCCAAACCACCGAATAGGGGATGACCTGTTTCCACTCGGGCTCGCGCTCGGCCCGGGCACGCTCGACGAAAAAACCGTGCTCCGCGATCGCCCGATCGAACGCCGCGCGGTCCGCGCTCCCGTGCTCGTCGAAGGGCAAAAATCCCTGCGGGTAGCACTCTGGAAAGAGTGCGCGGCGGGGGACGACGAAGACAAACTCCATGGCGCGGCTTGGAAGAGCGCGGACTTTGGAAGGTGGCGCAGGGCGCCAGCTCCCGTTGGGGGCGGACCGATCCGCTCGGCCCGTGGGCGAAAGAGAATAGGGCCGTGGTGCGAATCCGTCCAGATGCTGCGGTCCGCTCCTCGGGGACCCACTACCCGTAGTGGGTTGAGCCGACCTTGTTACCCCACCTGCTGGGGTGCCCCCTCGGCCGGGCAGCCCTTCCCCCGGTTGGGACGGGGCGGGTCGGGATCGGGCGGGTCGGGTTCGCCGCGGGCGGCGCCAAAAGGTGGCCGGTCCGGAGGAGGGGGGTGACGCGAGTGGCCCTGTAAGCCGGATCCTGTTCCCGCCCAGAGGCGGGTGGCGACCATTTCTCTGGGACCGCGCTCACACGCGGCCTCGAACGCCCTACCCGGGAGCGACGCGGGTCATCGCCAAATGCTCCCCTATGCGGACTTTCTCCGGGTGGGGTTTACCCTGCCAGCCCCGTCACCGGGGCCGCGGTGCGCTCTTACCGCACCCTTTCACCCTTACCGCCCACGTGTCGCCACGCGGGAGGCGGTTTGCTTTCTGTGGCACTTTCCCTGGCCTCGCGGCCGGTTGCCGTTGGCAACCACCCTGACCCGTGGAGTCCGGACTTTCCTCCCCGACCCGGTGGTATCCCCCGCTTGAGCGGAAGACCGTCCGAGCGGAGCGGCCGCCCAGGCCACTCACGTCCCGCACCTTGTAGCACAAGGGCGCCGGATGGCTTGCCGCTCAGAGCCGCCCGCGCCTATCCTCGCGCCCCCGCCGACCGTTCGCGGTCCACGCACACCCTCAACGCTCCGCGCCCCGATCCCCATGAGCCGCACCGGCGCCTTCGTCACCAACCTCGAGCTGCGCGAATCCAACCCCGACGGCACGGAGAGGGATGGGCTCTCCCACAAGTCCGAGGGCATGTTTCTCCTGCACGTGCTGGAGCTCGCTGGCGTCGGTGAGCCCAAAGGTTCCATCACGATCCTGCACGACGCCGGGGACCACGGGGGGCGCTACGAAAGCCTCGCCGGGGAACTGGCCGCCCAGGGTTGGGCGATCGCGCTGCCGGACATGCGCGGCCACGGCAAGAGCGAGGGGCCACGCGGACATTCGTGGGGCCTTGCCGAAGTGCTGCGCGACATCGAAGCGGTGCAGGACCATCTGGCTTACCGCCTTCCGGATGCTCCTCGTCTGCTCGTCGGACAGGGCCTTGGCGCCATCTATGCGGTCGCGTACGCCGCCCAGCACCCCGACGCGGTCGGAGCGCTCGTCCTCGCAGCGCCGACGTTGGCGCCGCGCTACACCCCCCCGGTCAAACCCGGCGGATTGAAGGGGCTGTTCGCAAAACTCGGCCCGACGTCGCCGGGAAGTCTTGGACACGGTCCGGCGCACACGACGTCGGATCCCGTGGAACAGGCGGCCATCGCGGCGGACCCGCTCGTGCACGACGCCATCACGCTGCACACCCTGTCCCATCTGCCCAGGACTCTGACGCTTGTGCGCGACGCGTTTGCGCGTTTGCCGATGCCGGCGCTCGTGCTGGCGGGTGATGCGGACCCGCTGCTCGACCTCGCCGTGCTGCGCGCCTGGGTGCAATCAAAACCGGGCGCCGAACTGCGTGTGCTCGCGGGCCGCAAACACGACCTCTTCCACGAGCGGGAGTCTGATGTCCTGGTCCGCGACGTGGCGTCGTGGATCAGCGCGAAGTGCTGAGGCGCGGGCGAAATCAGCCCGGACTTGCGGGTGCGATCGGATGGGTTGCGGGTTCGCCCGAGTTCAGCCAGTCGCGCAGGATGACGAGCGCCGAGTAGCTGTCCCGCAGAGCCTGGCGCTTGGCCTTCGAGAGGCCCTCATCCACCAACAGTTCGCGCGCCGCGCGTGTGGAAAGGTGCTCGTCCCAACCCAGCACGCGCAGGTGGGGGAGCGCGGCCGCCAGTCGGCCCGCGAACCGGCGCACGTCCCGGGAACGCCCCGTGTCCTTGCCATTTCCATCGAGGGGGAGCCCGACCAGCAGCGTGTCGACGTCGCGTTCGCCGGCGAGCTTCTTGATGTGGGCGAGGATTTCGGGTCCCGCGCCGTCCAACCGCGCGGGCGGCAGGGGCGCACTGACGAGCCGCAGCCGGTCCGCGACCGCGAACCCGCTGATCCGCGTGCCGTGGTCGATCGCGAGCACTCCGCCCATGGCGCGCGAGGATAGCGCCCGGGCCGCGTAAAGCGCGGAGGGCAAGGGGTGCCGAAGCGGCGGCGCGGCCAACCCGACGGGGATCCGGCAGGAAGTTGCAACCATCGCTGCCGGCCGGCGAGCGTAAACTTGCGCTGCCAGTCGGGCCTCCCCGACGCCGCGGCGGCCGCGCCGCGCGCCACCTTTCCTGCGCCGACGGACCGCGGCGCTCGTCAAACACCCTCGATTATTCGCTCCGATGAAAAGACTCCTCACCACCGCTGCGCTCGGCGCCTGCGCGCTCGCGCTCGACCCCTCGAACGTCCAGGCCCAGAGCCTGGTCGCTCTGCACCCGTTCTCGCAGACC
>Ga0163144_10008191_pt1 | contig 22664 bp, 21 predicted proteins | sample OliLak19BULKMAT1_FD_123175 | JGI IMG/M metagenome (GOLD analysis project Ga0163144, IMG submission 123175) | Freshwater microbial mat bacterial communities from Lake Vanda, McMurdo Dry Valleys, Antarctica - Oligotrophic Lake LV.19.BULKMAT1 | ecosystem: Environmental > Aquatic > Freshwater >...
ACATCGCGCCAGAAATGTTTTTCACCGAGTATTTGCGCGACAGGTTCATGCCGTAACCGCCTCTCAATCAAGCATCCAAGCGCCGCAACGTCACGCGAATCCTGCCCGTAAAACACCAGATCCTCGGGCGACATGCGCCACGCATGCGCCGCCAGCAACCGTGCCTCGAGTGCAGCACTCGCACCCGCAACGGTGGCTAGCTTGCTGCGCGCGCTCGTGAGTTGTTGTGCAATGGATTGCGTCATCCCTGATCCCTGACCTCTGACCCCTGAACCCTCATTATTCCTTGATCTCCAACAATTTCGCCGATTGATCTTCCTTCACCAGCGCATCGCAAAACGCACTCAGTCCGCTGCCCTCAATCACCGCATCCAAATTATAGGTGGTGAGGTTAATGCGGTGATCCGTCACCCGCCCTTGCGGGAAGTTATAGGTGCGAATGCGCTCGGAACGATCGCCCGAACCCACTTGCCCCTTGCGGCTGGCGGAACGCTCCGCCTCGCGCTTTTGGTATTCCGCATCGTAGATGCGCGCGCGCAAAATTTTCAGCGCTTTTGCCTTGTTTTTATGCTGCGATTTTTCGTCCTGACACTGCACCGTCACGCCGGTCGGAATATGCACAATCCGCACCGCCGAATCGGTGGTGTTGACCGACTGGCCACCCGGGCCGGATGAGCGAAACACATCAATGCGCAAATCATTATCGTTGATGACAATATCCACTTCCTCGGCCTCGGGCAGCACCGCCACCGTTGCCGCACTGGTGTGAATTCGCCCTTGCGTTTCCGTCGTCGGCACGCGCTGCACGCGGTGCACGCCGGATTCGAATTTCAATTTCTGGAACACGTTTTTACCGCTGATGGACGCACTCGCATCCTTATAGCCGCCGAGCGTAGAATCGCTCACCTCCAGCACCTCAAACTTCCAGCCCTGCAAATCCGCGAAGCGCTGATACATGCGAAAAAGCTCCGCCGCAAACAGCGCCGCTTCATCACCCCCTGTGCCGGCGCGCACTTCCAAAATCGCGTTTTTCGCATCCGCCTCATCCTTGGGCAACAGCGCAATTTGCAAATCTTCGGTTAGTTTGGGTATCAGCACATCCAGCATCGCTTTTTCCTCGAGCGCCAGCTCCTTCATGCCCTCGTCTTTGCCATTGATCATAGCCTTCGCGTCCTCCAACTCCGCCGTCGCCTGACGCAGTGCCAGCGCCGTCTCAATGATGGGGGTGAGGTCCGAATATTCCTTGCTCAGCTTCGCATATTCGCCGCCCTTCAGCTTATCGGGCGCGGAAACCGCATCGCTTAATTCTTTATGGCGCTTTACCAGCGCATCAATTTTTTTATCGAATGACATAGGCTTTTAACTTCTCCACTACCTGTTCACGCGACAGCGTTTCCTGCGCGCCTGTTTCTAAATCTTTCAGCGTTACCGTTCCGCTTTTCAACTCATCCTCGCCAAGTATCACCGCAAATGCTGCACCCATTTTATTGGCGTGCTCGAAGCGTTTTTTGGCGTTGCCTTTATAATCCATGTGGGTGGCGATGCCTTCTGCGCGAAGCATTTGCGACAACTTCCAGCCTTCCGCCTCCGCCGCTTCACTCATCGGGATAATCGTCGCCACGGGTTTATATTGCGCAGCATGGTGGTCATCCATCAGCGCCACTAGCCGCTCCACGCCTGCCGCAAAACCAATACCCGCAATGTCTTGCCCGCCCATGAGTTTCACTAGCCCATCATAGCGCCCGCCGGCCAGCACCGTGCCTTGGGCGCCCAGCTTATCGGTGGTGATTTCGAATACCGTGTGCGAATAATAATCGAGGCCCCGCACCAGTTTTTCGCTCACCTGATACGCGACGCCTAGGTTATCCAAACCCGCTTTCACCGCCGCGAAATGCTGCGCCGCTGTGGGCGTGAAATAATCATGCAAAATAGGCGCATCTTCAAGCACATAGCGGTCGCCCTCGTTCTTGGAGTCGAGGATACGTAACGGGTTGCGCTCGAGCCGCAGGCGGCTGTCATCCGAAAGTCTATCCGCATGCTGCGAGAGATACGCCACCAGCGCCTCGCGATACGCCGCACGACTCTCGGCATCGCCGAGGGAATTAATTTCGAGAGTGACGGAATCCTTTAACCCAAGGACGCTGAGCGTCTGCATGCCGAGCGCTATCATCTCCACATCGGAACTGGGGTCGCTCGCGCCCAACAGCTCCGCACCAATTTGGTGGAACTGGCGCAAGCGGCCTTTTTGCGGGCGCTCATAGCGAAAGGCGGGCCCAGCATAAAACGCTTTGAACGGCAAATTTTGCTGCAGCCCGTTGCTGATGAAACTGCGCACAATGGCGGCGGTAAATTCCGGCCGCAGGGTAATGCTCTCACCGCCCCTATCGGTGAACGTATAGGTCTCTTTCGTCACAATGTCGGATGTATCGCCCACCGCGCGGTGGAACACTTCCGAAAACTCAAAAATCGGCGTATCCATCCGGTGAAACCCATAGAGGCGCGCCACCTCACTCCCCGATTCAATCACTCGGTGATGCTGGGTGTAGCTGTCCGGTAGCAAATCATGCGTACCGCGCACGGGTTGTAATTGGGATGCCATTAAATCAGTGGTTCTCGCTTAATTTACTCATGTCTGCTTTTGCTTGGGGTTCGCCCAACTTCACAAGGCGGCGCGGCACATGGCCAGCGGTTTCAAGCGCTTATGCCGGATTTTAGGGCGGTTGGCAAGCGTTTTAGTAACCCTTGCCCGGAACTATTAACCGCAAGGGCAATGCTTTGAAAACGCCTGCTTCTTTTGCTTTTTCAAATGCTTTACAAAAATCAGTGCCTTTCATACCCGCCCCCTCGGTTACTGCTGGCTGCTTAGCAAGCGCCTCACAAAATTCACCAATTTTTTCACAGTGCACCTCGATAAGCCTAAGCTCCTCGGCCGATGGAAGGGTAGGCGGAAGTCTCGCTTCGATACGCTTTCTCAAAACTAACTCCTGATGGGCTTCCTTGGCTGCCTCCGGTGTATCTGGGGCGCGATCACGGGGAGATAAGGGCTTCCCCATCACTTCCAGCACGCCTCCACAGCGATGCATCAATAAGCGAAGTTGCTTGGTAAGCGCATCGTAATCATGTTCTGGGCTCAGCGTATCGTATATGCGTCGAACTTGTTCTGGCAATTTTTTGAAACCGGCGTTCGTAAGGTTTTTTGGATCCAGATTACGCAATGCCAGATAGACGTCTCTCGATGCCTTTTGCACCTCTGCAGCCAACTTGCTCGCCGCTAGCGATTTTAATACATCGCTTGCCCACTCTTCGTTGCTTAAATGTTCGTTATCCATTGTCGCTCACCTTTTTCAATGAAAGCACTGGAACGATTCTGGCTGACATAGAGTATGACAGTTTTATGAAGTTTATTAAGCAGCTGACTTATCACCAAACTTCCGCGCCACATACGCCTCGAGCCGCGCTTTGAACTCCTGCGCAATCCCATCCCCGCGCAGCGTCACCACCTTCACCCCATCCTCGAACACGGGGGCAACGGGGGATTCGCCCGTGCCCGGTAGGCTGATGCCGATATGGGCGTGTTTGCTTTCGCCCGGGCCGTTCACAATGCAGCCCATGACCGCGACATTCATGGCCGCAGCGCCCGGATGCGCCTTCGCCCAAATCGGCATGCGCGCGCGCAGGTAGGCTTGAATATCCTCCGCCAGCTCCTGAAAATAGGTGCTGGTGGTGCGTCCGCAACCGGGGCAGGCAATCACCAGCGGTGCGAAATTGCGGATGCCCATGGTCTGCAGCAATTCCTGCGCCACCAGCACCTCGCGCGCGCGGTCGCCGTTGGGCTCAGGGGTGAGCGAAATACGGATGGTATCGCCGATGCCTTCTTGCAGCAACACGGCCAGCGCGGCGGATGACGCCACAATACCCTTGCTGCCCATGCCCGCCTCGGTGAGGCCAAGGTGAAGCGCATATTGGCACCGCGCCGCGAGGTTGCGATAGACCGCAACTAAATCCTGCACGCGGGATACTTTGGCTGATAGCAAAATGTTGTGCGGCTCCATACCCACCGACTCCGCAAGTGCAGCATTTTGCAAGGCGGAAACGACGAGTGCCTCGCGTGCGACTTCTTCAGAAGAAGCAGGCGACGCCAGCGCAGCATTTTCATCCATCATTTTTGCGAGCAATGCATTATCCATCGACCCCCAATTGACGCCGATGCGGATGGGTTTTTTGTTCGCACACGCAATTTCAACCATCTGCGCGAACTGCATATCCTGCTTCTCGCCAAAGCCCACATTACCGGGGTTGATGCGGTATTTCGCTAGTGCCACGGCCATTGCTGGCACAGCCGTCAGCAGGCGGTGGCCGTTGTAATGGAAATCTCCCACCAAGGGCGTGCTACAATTTTGTTGCAGCAATTTTTCATGAATCGCGGGCACCGCTTTCGCCGCCGCTTCATTGTTGACAGTGATGCGCACCAGCTCGCTGCCCGCCTCGGCCAGTTGCATAATTTGCTGCACGGTGGCAGCCACATCGGCCGTGTCGGTATTGGTCATGGATTGCACCACAATGGGTGCCGCGCCGCCGATGGGCACAGTGCCAATCAGGGTCTGGTGCGAGGTACGGCGCTTATTCATTCGGTGAGTTCCTCGGGTGCAGCATTTTCTTCCGGTTCAGAGGCACCCGCAGTGGGCTCGGGGGGTGTTTCTGACGGCGTGGGTGGCGCTTCCATAGGTGCTGGTGCAGCCAGTTCTTCTGCTGTTTCTGGCGCCAATTCAGGCACCACCGTATACTCCGAAACATCCAGCTCACCCACAAATGGCAAGCGATTACTGTGAGTGAGTTGCGATAATAACTGACTCGCCGCATCGGTATAAAAACAGCCTAGGGTCGATTCCACCATCAGGCATTCGTAATTACCCGCCGTGGGCATAATGGCGTTGCGCATGCTGGCCAGCATCGCTTCGGGCACGGGCGCAACGCTTGGCGCAATAGGCTCGCTCGCGGCGATGTCTATTTTTTTCATAAACATAGAATACCCAATTGCCCCACAGGCCAGCACCGCTAACACCGCCGCCACGCGGCCATAGGGGGCGCTTCGGCTGGGCAAGTTTGCGCGCGTTGCAGCAGGCGGGTGCACAGGATCAGAGTTTGGCGTGTTTTCACCCGCGAAACATTGCGCAATGGTTTTATTCGCATCCATTCCCAAAAACTCGGCATAGGTTTGAATGTAGCCGCGCGCATACACTTTGCCCGGCATCTGGTCATAGCGCGCTTCCTCCATCGCCGTAATGTAGCGTGGGCGAATATGGATGCGCTCGGCAACTTCCTGCGGGGTAAGGTTAAACTGCTCGCGCAACCGCAGCATCTCGCGCCCAATCTCCCGCGGGGTTTTAATTGGTAAAGAGGTTTGGTCTGTAGCGGGCGCACTCATGGCCAGATGTTTAATGAAACTAGCGCAGGAGTGCAAGGGGGAGTAACAGAGTAATATTTTGACTAGGCATGGTTAGCCTTCCATGGCGAGGCGCTTGGCTAGCAGGGGTCAGCGACCCTTGGCGCGTAGGGGACAAGGCTCCCTTCAATCAACAACTACTCCATCTCCACCCCATGATCCTTCGCAAAGCGCTCCAGCGGCAAGCGCAGGGAATGGGCGGGTTCGGTGCAGATGTATTCGAGGTACAGCGATAAATCACGCACGTTCAAGCTGCGCACCATGGCTTTCACGGGGCCAATGGCCGCCGGTGGCATGGAAAGTGCGCGCACACCGCAGCCGATGAGGGCCATCGCGTCAATCGGCCGCGTCGCCATATCGCCGCAAAACCCGAGCGCGACTTTATATTCATCCGCGGCTTTGACGATGGATTTAATGGCGCGAATAACGGCGGGGTTGAGCGTATCGTAGCGCCCGCTTACCCGAGGACTTCCACGGTCGCACGCGAACAGGAACTGGAACAAATCGTTACTACCGATGCTAACAAAATCCACCCGGCTCATCAGCTCGGGCAACTGAAACAGCAGCGACGGAATCTCGATCATCGTCCCCACACGCACCTCGGTGGGTGGGGTTATGCCTTCCTCTCGCGCGCGCGTGAGCTCCTTGGTCAGCAGCGCTTTCATCGCATCGAACTCGGCAATTTCGGCAATGAAGGGGAACATGACCGAGAGTTTTTCGCCCGCACCCGCACGCACCAACGCCCTGAGTTGCTGACGCAGAATCACCGGCCTATCCAGCCCAATGCGCGTGGCGCGCCAGCCCATGGCGGGATTTTCCTCGTCACCCACCTGAATATACGGCACCTGTTTATCGCCACCAATATCGAAGCTGCGGAAAATAACCGGCTTGCCTTTGGCTTTCTCAATCGCATCACGGTAAATTTTTTGTTGATCCCCCACACTCGGCAATTCGCGGCTGGCCATGTAGGGCAGCTCGGTGCGAAACAAGCCCACCCCGTCTACATCCGCCGCTGCGAGGTGATCGGCATGCACAAACAAACCGAGGTTGAGGTTGAGCGACACACGAATCCCATCTGCCGTCACCGGCGGCAAATCGCGCGTGGCGGCATAGGCGGCCACTTGGCTCGCGCGCGCCGCAATCTCGGCATCGGCCGCGGCTTCCACATCCTCGGGCGGGCGAATATAAATCAGCCCTTGGTCGCCTTGCACCACTACCAAATCGCCGGTGATGACTTGGTTCAGAATATTCTCCACCCGCCCCACCATCGGAATGTCCATCATGCGCGCAATAATGGCAACGTGGCTGGTGGCCGATCCTTCCGCCATAATCACGCCCTTAAGGCGGCGCGCATCGTATTCCAGCAACTCCGCTGGCCCCAAGCCATTGGCCACCAGAATAAACGCCTCGGGCAATTCGCCCAGCGCCGCACTGGGCTCCACCCCTTGCAAATGGTAGAGTAACCGCTCGGATAGATCCTCAAGGTCGTGCACGCGTTCTTGAATATAGCTGCTGGTAATTTGGTTCAGCCGCGCGTGCATTTCCTCCTGCACTTTGCGCACGGCAGCTTCGGCGGTGAGGCCGGTGCGTATGGCTTCTAAAATGCGGTCTATCCAGCCTCTATCTTGTGAAAACAGGCGGTAGCTTTCGAGGATTTCACGGTGCGCGGATCCCTCCTCCAACCCCGATTGGTCGATCAAACTATCCACCGATTGCTGCAACTCCAGCAGCGCGCCGTGCAGGCGAACCTCCTCCTCCTCGGGTGAATCGCTGACCAGTTTGGTGATCTCGATTTTCGGGCGGTGCAGCACAATGGGCGCTTTAGCAATACCGCCCGCCAGCGTCAGGCCACTCACCTGTTGCGATTGCAACGTAGGATTCTGGCCGCCGCTAATGTCATACAAATCGACAATTTTATTACCAACCGCCAGCTCCGCAATCACCATCGCCACCGCGTGCAGCACCTCAGCCGTATCCGCACTGTAGGTGCGCGGCGCTTTGCTTTGCACCACCAGCACGCCGATGGTTTTGTGGCTGTGCAACAGCGGCACGCCAATGAAGCTGTGATAAAGCTCCTCCCCCGTTTCGGGGCGATAGGCAAATTTTGGGTGGGCTTGCGGCTCGGCCAAATTTAAATCCAAACCGGTCGAGGCCACCTCACCCACTAGCCCCTCACCAAAGCGCAGGCGGGTGATATGTACTGCCGTTTGCTTGAGGCCGTGGCTGGCAAACAGCTCCAAAATATCGCCGGGCCGCGTGAAATAAATGCTGCACACATCGGCGTGCATCGCATCCGCAATCACCCGCACCAATGCGTCGAGGCGCGACTGCGCCGTACCCGCCCCCGTCGTCATCGCATCGCGCACTTGGCGCAGCAACTTAATCGGCGCGTGAATTGCCGAGTGTGCAGGGTCGATGGGGATAATGCTCGCCATATGCCGCCAGTGTGAGGTTTGCTGCGCGGCTGTTCGTTTGAAGCGTCATCCCGGCATAAAGCCGGGATGACAGCCAAAATTCTACCGCATCTATTCTTGCCCACCATAGTGCGGGCAAGCACCCCCACGCGTCAAGGTTTTTTGCGGGAAGCAGTGCAGCAAAAACATGGTGCGCTGCGAAGAGCGACTTCCCGGTAGGCCCACCTTGATAGATGGTAGTGGTTTGAGGACAAACCCATGATAAACACCCACCCCACCATCTACCAAAAAGCCTTTGAGTATTAGAGTATTATCTGCGTAAAAGTATACTGATCGATATCTCCATCAAAGCCATGCTGAAAGATGAAGCTGCGCGAGTGCACGAAACGCCCTACTACATATGGCGTACGAGCGGAGATGACAAGGTGCGCCCAAGCCATGCTGCCAATGAAGGTAGAGTTTTCGCTTGGAACAATCCGCCCGATACTGGCAACCCCGGTGAAGCACCTAATTGCAGATGCACGGCAGAGCCATACTACGGACCCTACGACCCGCCCATTGAACCAGTATATCCGGAGTTGATTTTCCTGCCATTAGCACGACTTGGAAAGATACTGGGTGCGCTCGTGAGAGCTATTCGTATGCTTGGCACGGATACGCTGACAACCGCACAGGCAAGAAATCTTGAGCGATTTGACAAGAAATTGTCCAAGGATGCTGGTAAAATTACGGTAAGTAACGGCCCAAACGGCCAACGTGTATTTACGGCCGATGTCCCTGCGCGCAACATACCTGGGTCGTTTGCACGTTATGAAAAAGTGGTGGATAGAGCAGGTAATACTGTTTCATACACAAAAACAACCTATGGTCCACGTGGCGAAGTGATTAGCCGCAAAGTGAAGTTTGGAGAATGATATGTTTAGTCGTGAAGCCTTGCTAACGCACCTGATTGAAGCAACCATTCCCACACAGATTGCCGAGGAGAAGCTGAAGAAATTTGGTTGGGATGCTAATGCGGCTAAGGCAGTACTTACTCGCATGAATATCACACATGTGTTATCGCTTTACCTTGAAGGAAAAATGACTGGCACACAGCTTGAATCTTGGGCAAACGCCATTGAAGGTCGCGACGACATTGGATTTGAAGCAGGCTACGAAAGCGTGCTGAGCGAAGCCATCCATCAGCTTGCTAACCCATTGTTAACCTTAGCCATCACAACAGAAAATATGCGCGATCTTGCAGCTCATTTAGGCGTTTAAATACCCTTGCGCCTGCGCCACCAGCTCATCCACAATCTCCTGCGCGGATTGGATGCTTGTCACCATCCCGACCGACTGGCCCGCCATCAGCGAGCCGCGCTCCACATCGCCGTCGATGACTGCTTTGCGAAGGCTACCCGCCCAAAAATGCTCGATGGCCAGTTGGCCCTCCTCGCGCGTTTGCGTGCCCGCATGCACTTTCTCCACCGTCTCCTTTTGAAACCGCGTAAATTCCTCGCTCGCTTTATTCACAATCGCGCGCACGGGGATGACGTTAAAATCGGGGTGGTATTGCACGCTCGGCATCGCGTCGCGCGCGTTGGCGTTGAGGAAGGCTTTTTTGAAATTCGCGTGCGCAATGCTCTCGCTCGCACACACAAACCGCGTGCCAAGCTGCACACCCGCCGCGCCCATTTCAAGGTAGGTTGCAATCATCTCTCCACGGCCAATGCCGCCCGCTACAAATACTGGCACATCCGTAATCACCGGCAGAATTTCCTGCGCCAGCACGCTAGTGGAAACCGGGCCAATATGCCCGCCTGCCTCCGCACCTTCGATAATCAAGGCGTCCGCGCCCATTTTCACCAGCTTTTTGCCAAGCGCGGCGGTGGGCGCAAAACACATCACCTTCGCGCCACCTTCCTTTAGGCGCGTGATGGTTGGCCCCTTGGGCACACCGCCCGCCAGCACCACATGCGTCACGTTATTGGCCACGCACACTTCCACCAACTCGGCGAGTTTGGGGTGCATGATGATGAGGTTCACGCCAAACGGTTTTTGCGTGAGGGTGCGCGTCGCTTTAATTTCCTTATCGAGCAATTCGGGCGGCATGGAACTGGCCGCAATCACCCCAAACGCCCCCGCGTTGCTGAGTGCCGAAACAAGGTTGCGCTCGCTCACCCAGCTCATCGCCCCGCCCATGATGGCATACTCGCAGCCCAGCAATTCGCGGCCACGCGCCCAGAGAGTGGCAAGTGACGAGTGACAGGTGACGGGTGATTCAGAATTCGTCATAGGTGCCTCATTGAGAATTAGTGTGACACTTGTCACCTGTCACTCGTCACCTGTCACTATTTTTCTTCCACCGCATCCAACCCATAAGCCGTGTGCAGTGCCCTGAGCGCCAACTCAATATAGCTCTCATCAATCAACACCGAGATTTTAATTTCCGAGGTCGAAATCACGATGATGTTGATATTTTTCTCCGCCAACGTGCGGAACATTTCAGCCGCCACGCCGGCATGGCTGCGCATGCCGACACCAATGACGGAGATTTTAGCGACGCCCGAATCCGTATGCACTTTCTCGCACTTTGGCATCGCGGGATCATTCTTCACCAGCTCCAGCGCGCGCGGCAGGTCGCCCTTGGTTACCGTAAATGTAAGGTCGGTTTGTTTACCGTCCTCGGTCACGTTCTGAACGATCATATCGACATTGATGCCGCGATCCGCCAGTGGGCCAAAAATGCCCGCCGAAACACCGGGTTTATTTTCCACGTTGGTGAGGGTAATGCGTGCCTCATCGCGGCTATAGGCCAGGCCGGTTACGCGTTGCTTTTCCACTAAATCCTCCTCATCCACCAAAAGTGTGCCGGGGATTTGATCCGCCGGAGTATCATCGAACGTCGAAAGCACCTGCACTTTCACGCGGTAATTCATCGCGAGTTCCACGCTGCGCGTCTGCAGCACTTTGCTGCCAAGCGATGCCATTTCGAGCATTTCCTCGTAGCCCACTTGCTTCAGCTTACGCGCCTTTTTAATGATGCGCGGGTCGCTCGTATACACCCCATCCACATCCGTATAAATATCGCAGCGTTCAGCCTTAAACGCCGCCGCTATCGCCACCGCCGAGGTATCCGACCCGCCACGCCCGAGTGTTGAAATGCGCCCCTCAGGTGTGATACCCTGAAAGCCCGCCACTACCGCCACTTCGCCGTTAGCCAGCGACGCCAGAATCGCTTCGGTGCCAATCTCGTCAATCCGCGCTTTGGAGTACATATCGTCCGACCGCAGCGGAATTTGCCAGCCCGCCCACGCCCGCGCGGGTTGGCCGATGGATTGCAATTCCAGCGCCAACAGCCCCGACGTAATCTGCTCGCCCGCCGCCACCACATGATCGGCATTGGCGCGGCTGGAGTTCTCCATCAGGCTGCTGACCTGGCTGCAATAATCGACGAGTTGGTTGGTCACGCCCGCCATGGCGGAAACCACCACAATCACCTGGTGCCCCGCATCGCGGTCGCGCTTGACGATCATCGCCACCCGCTTAATGCGCTCAATATCCGCGACAGACGTGCCGCCGAATTTCTGTACAATCAGTGCCATAGGTGGCGGGTTATAGGGGGAATGGGAGCGCGAGTAAAGTGGGGAGTGGAACGTTTTCTACTGAAATAAATGCCCCAACCTGCGATAGCGAGGATCCTCAATAAGGTCCAAGAATGTTTTAGATGTTGACCGAGATGCATTCATGCCTATTGCCTCGCTGGTTTCCAAGCGACTCTCCTTGGCTAGATGCGCGAAAATTTCTTGACCTTCATCGCTATGGTAAACGGCGAGAGGCGCGCCAATTTTGTGTATGAACTCAATGCTTTCATGACCCACAAGCCTTCTGCCCCTGACATAATGATCATTCCATACAATTTCCATGACATTAGGCCCAACCAGGACTTTGCCGTCAGCGTCTTTCAGTACAATGGTTGTACCGTTCCAAGCAACATTATGGAGCGAAACGCCGTTGGGCAGAGCCACATAGCGATAGTGGTAATGAATCAAGGCGTAGATTATATAAAGGGCGACCAGCGTGCAAAAAACTACGCACGCATACGCATAAATTCTCCACAGTTTTTTCAGTATTCCAGAAGCCATGATTTAATCTTTTCCTAGGTTTACCTGTGCATGAAATTCAGTCTGCCATGCTCCCGAAACTTTGTAAACCTTACCGCCAAGGTCTGTCCTACTTCGCCATACTTCCGATACTGCTGATGGGTCGGATGATCCATTTATAATTTCTCGAAGGTCGATAGGATCAGTAAATACATCATTGAAATAGTGATCTACCTTGCCATCTACCTTCATTATTTTAGCTCTTGTTGTTACCACACCTGTGAACACACCGCCTACGGTGCAGTCCCCATGCGGGTATGAAACTGCTTCAAAGTCATAGCTATTTTCAAATGTCCAGCCAACGCTACCATTCAGAATCTTTTTTGCCGCTTTTACAATATCGTTATTTACGCGTTGATATACACCCAAGGTATAGGCGTAATGGTTAATGACATCATGCAATTGACCAATTTCTTGCAAGACAACGTTGGTTGCAGAGCCTCGTGCATGGCTTAGAAAGTCTGCCGCTTGCCATTTATAAGCAGCATCTTGCTGCGCGTATATCAATTCTTGATACGCATACTCACTTACCTTCGGGTCATACGGCTCCGCCCAACAGCGACACCCAAAATCATCGCCGGGATTACCAGTGGGAGGTGGACTGTCCAACATGAAAATCTTGCCATTGTTAGCCGCGTGGCTTTGGCGCACTTTGCTATCACCCTGCGTGCGCCAAATATAGGCAGGCGTCGAGCGCTGCACGGTTTGCATCGCTTTGAGCGATATCTCAATCGGCGTACCTTTGCGCAAATATCGCTCGAATGCCCGTGCATACATTGGAGAATCAGTTAGAATCATGCTATACCTCATTATTGATGAGGTAGATAATGCCGACAATGAATCTTACCGGGAAGTGGGCGGTATTTACAACGCCTTCCTCATACACACCGCATCCGCCAGCGTGCCATCCGCATTCGTGTAATACCCCTTACGAATACTGAACTTCTCAAACCCTTGCCCCTCATAAAGCGTATGCGCAGCGGTGTTGTTGATGTTTACTTCCAGCATCATAAATTTCGCGCCGAGGCTTTTGGCGTTGGCTAGCGCATAATCCAACAGCATTTGGCCCACGCCATCGCGGCGGTTATCCGCCAGCACGCCCATGCTAAGTAAATCGCATTGGTCCTCAATTATCCAGCACATCACGAAGCCAACAGGTTGTTGCTGCTTATCATAAGCAAGGCCCGCAAACACGCCTGCGCGCTCGAAAAAACTCTCGAATTCGAGGTGACTCCAGCCCTTAAAAAAGCAGCCTTTATGCACCTGCGCGAGTGCTTTCGCGTGCCCACGCCCCACGGGGTGGATGTGGTAGCCATGATCAACCATTAGTTTGTTCCTTTGGTAAACACCATCGCGCGGGCGGCAATGCTGGGGTAAAGTTCCACCGCTTCATCCTTGGCAAGCGTTAGGCCCGCCGCCAGCGCCGTTTGCGTTACATACGCCGCCGAATGCCCAAAGCGGCCCGAAGCCACGTTAATGCCAAAACCCGTGCTCGCCGCATAGGGTTCAAGCGTAATAATCAGCGCCGCACCTGGCTTCATTGCCCGCGCGGCACCCACCATAACACCTGCCAATTCGCCCACAAACTGCACTACGTTCACCACCAGCACCACATCCGCACTCGCCTCCTTCATGCTGGTCGGCAGTTGGGTCATGTCGGCATCCACCAGCGCATCAAACAGTTTTTTGTCCGCATGCGTGGCTTTATTGGCCGCCGCTAACATGGCGGGCGTAAAATCCACCCCCGTAATGCTGCTTGCCCCTGCGCGCCACGGCCTTGCGGCAATGCCCGTTCCGCAGCCCAAATCTAAAATCGCGGGCACCGCCGCGCTCACGTGAGGCTTCAGTAAGTCATAGGTAATTTTTCCCGCCTGATATTTCTCGTTCGCCTCATCCAAATCATAGCCATTGGCCACGGCGCTAAAAAACCCCATCACCATATCCTTGGGCATGCGCTCGGGCTTAAGGCCCGCAGGCAGCGCTTTGGGGTCAATACTCGCCAGCATAAAAATGGCGGATTGGTTGTTGGGCGTTTGTTTTAGCGCCTTTAATAGCGCCGTTTTTGCCTGCTCGTTGCGGCCCATGCGGAAGTAGCAACTGCCCACGCTCACCGACAATAGCGGGTAATCTGCCTGCAAATACTCGGTAACGCGAAAACGAAACAGCGCATCGTTCCACTTGCCTTGCTCGGCGAACATTACCCCTAGGTCGAAGTTGGTTTTCGGCAGGTTTTTCATACGCTCGCGCGCTTGCGTCACCCATGCTTTGGGGCGACCAATCACGGCTTCTTGCAAGGCCTCGCCCGCCTCGCCAACCATGCCTGATAACGATACTCTCTTGCGCGCGGGTTTCATGCAGCCTACATACTGGTTACCCTAATGTTTTAGCACGCAGCGAAAGTCCACGCAATGCCCAGCACCACCCGCACCGCCCATAGCACCACCATCGATGACGCGGAGATCGCACGTTTCTCGGCCATTGCCGACGAATGGTGGGACGAACGCGGCAAATTTGCGCCGCTGCATAAACTCAACCCCGTGCGCCTTACCTACCTGCGCGACCAGCTAATCCGCCATTTTTCGCGCGATGGCGCATCCGCCACACCCCTCAATAATCTTTCGCTGGTCGATATTGGATGCGGCGGCGGCTTAATTGCCGAGCCCTTGGCCCGCCTTGGCGCAACCGTGTTGGGGGTGGATGCCTCAGCCACCAACATCAGCGTTGCCAGCCTGCACGCCAAAAATGCTGGTGTAACGGTGGATTACCGCGCCACCACCGCCGAACAACTTGCGCTTGAAGGCCAGCAATTCGATGTCGTCTTCGCCCTCGAAATCATAGAACATGTGGCGGATGTGAAGCTATTTTACGACGCCATCACCGCCCTTGTTAAACCCGGTGGCATCCTCATCTTGTCCACCCTCAACCGCACCGCTAAATCCTATGCGCTGGGCATTATTGGTGCGGAATACGTGCTGCGCTGGCTGCCCAAAGGCACCCATAGCTGGAGTAAGTTCATCAAACCCTCCGAAATGGCTGCCGCCATGCGTGGGCGAGGCTTTGCAGTCCATGATATAATGGGCATCACTTTCTCACCTTTTGAGTGGAAATTCTCGCTTAACGCGAAGGATATGGATGTGAATTATATGATGGTGGCGAAGAAAACGTAATTGCTAGTCAATATGCCGTCGATGCGAAAGCACCGGAATTTGTGCCCGCACCGCTTCCAGTTTTGCTACATCAAATTCCGCAAAAATCACCTCTGATATATCAGCCGATGCTTGCGCCAAAACTTCACCCCACGGATCAATAATCAGGCTGTGGCCATAGGTTTCGCGCCCACCCGGGTGCATGCCGCATTGCGCAGGGGCAATCACGTAGCACGCATTTTCAATCGCCCGCGCCTTGAGCAAAACATGCCAATGCGCCGCCCCCGTGGGCCGCGTGAAGGCGGAAGGCACCGCCAGCAGCGTGGCACCTAGGCGCGATAATTCCTGATACAGCGCCGGGAAACGCACATCGTAACAAATGCTCATCCCCAGTTTTACCACCCCCGCATGCACCGCAACCGTGCTATTTCCCGCCATCGCCTGTGCAGATTCGCGGTAATTTTGGCCATTTGGCAGCGTTACATCAAACAAATGAATCTTGTCATAAAGCGCTACAATGTCGCCCGCAGGCGACACCAAAACACTGCGGTTAAACGGCCTATCATTGCCCGCCTCCAACGCACGGATGGAGCCTATGAGCAGCCAAATACCATGCTGTTTTGCTGCGGCTTTTGTAAAAGCAATGCCTGCGTGGTTTTCCATCGCAACATCGTCCATCGCCGCCATGCCCTCGCGGCGCATGTAGAAGGTATTCTCGGGCGTCGCCACAAACGTTGCGCCTTGTGCCGCTGCTGCAGCAATCAACGGCTCCAGCGCAGCAATATTGGCGGCCATATCATCGCCGCTGGTCATTTGAATGGCTGCTAGTTTCATCACCTACTCCTTCACCGTGCGCGCTAACGCTAGCACGCGCACATCCTTTGCGCCAGCCTTCTTCAGCGCTTTTGCGCACGCATTTACCGTGGCCCCTGTCGTCACCACATCATCCACCAACACCACCACTTTATTGCGCAGCGTTTCGTAGGCTGATTCTGGCACGGCGAAGGCCCGTTTCACATTCGTCAAACGCTCCTTGCGCGTCATGCGCATTTGCGGCTTGGTGTAAATGGTGCGCTGCAGCATTTCGGGTGCGCAAGGTATGTCTGTCACACGAGATAACCCATAAGCTAGCAACGCCGATTGATTAAATTTTCGCCGTAGCAATCGTCGCCAATGCAGCGGCACGGGCACTAACATATCCGCGCCATCCAGTAGCGGTTTTCCCGCCCGCAGCATCATCGCCACATAGCGCTCTAGCCCTACCCATTGGTCATGAAATTTTAGCGCCGTCACCAGCGGTGCGCTCACCGCGTCATACACCAGCGCCGCGCGCGCCGTATCGAACGCGGGCGGGCTAACGAGGCACTCGGGGCAGCGCGTATCGGCCTCCACCGCAATCACAAACGGAATGCCGCAACAGGCGCACATCGGCGCATCAATCATCCGTAATTTCTGGAAACATGCGCCGCAAAAATTACCATCCGCCCCCACATAGGTTTGGCACGAAGGGCAGCGCGGCGGGTAGACCATATCCGCCACCAGCCGCCACGCCGCATGGGCCGCCTGAACCGAACGCATGGGCAGAGATAATGCCATTGAAACCCTCGTTTTTAATAGGCAGACGCGGCGAAGTTCGCTAATATTTCGCGCATGGAAACCGCCCCACCTATTCTGTTCGACCGCGCCCGATTACGCAAGCGCCGCGCGCGCGCATCGACAAGTTTTTTGCAGCATGGTTTTTTATGGCAGGAGGCCGCCGCCCGCGCCCATGAATCACTCTCCTACATTGCCCACAGCTTTCCGCGCGTGCTCGCGTTTGGCGGCCACGGGCTTACTTTTCCAACAGAAACACAGCTTATACACGCCGCCCTTTCCCCCATGGGCATTGCCCCAACGATCATAGCGGATGAGGAATGTTTGCCCTTTGCCGAAAACAGTTTCGATGCGGTTATCAGCCTGCTCACCCTGCAGTGGGTAAACGATTTGCCAGGCTGCCTCGCCCAAATTCGCCGCATCCTAAAGCCCGATGGATTGTTTTTTGCCATCCTGCCCGGCGGCGAAAGTTTGCGTGAATTGCGCAGCGTGTTCGCGCATGTGGAGGCGGCACGCAGTGGCGGCATCAGCCCCCGCGTCGCCCCGTTTCTGGATGTGCGCGATGGCGGCGCTTTGCTGCAGCGCGCAGGCTTTGCATTGCCCGTTGCGGACAGCGAAATATTTGATGTTTCCTACGAAAATTTATTCACCCTGATGGGTGATTTACGCGGGTGCGGCGAGGTGAATATGCTGCGCCACCAAGTGCAGCATTTTACCCCGCGCGGATTTTTTGCAGATGCCGCCGCACATTATGCTGCGCAACATTCCGATAGCGAAAACCGCATCCGCGCGACGGTCGAATTCATCACCCTCACCGGCTGGAAACCCTCCGCCAACCAGCAACAACCCGCCAAACGCGGCAGCGGCAAAGTTTCGCTGAGGGCTGTGTTGAACTAAGCGTGAATACTATCCATCAGCGCGCTCACCAGCGGCACATCCGCAGGCGGCATGGGCAGGGCGGTCATTTCGTGGGGGAATTTCCAGGTGAGGTTTTGGCCCTCCACCCCGCGCGGCATCCCCTCCCATTTGCGGCATACATAGAGCAGCATGAGGAGGTGAAAATCGTCGTACGTATGGCTCACAAATGTAAGTGGGCTAGCGCAGCGCTCACAAATTTCGATACCGAGTTCCTCACGAATTTCGCGGGTGAGTGAGGCTTCGGGCAGTTCGCCCGCTTCAATTTTGCCACCCGGAAATTCCCACAACCCCGCCATGGATTTCCCTTCAGGCCGCTGGGTGAGTAGCACACGCCCATCCGCATCAAACAGTGCGACGGCGACGACGAGAACGGTTTTCATGACCTATAGTCGGCGTTGATATCGATATAGCCATGCGTCAAGTCACAGCTCCACACCGTCGCTTGCCCACTACCAATACCAATGTTCACATCAATCGTAATATCGCGCGTTTTCATGTGCGCGGTGATGGGCGCTTCGTCGTAGCTTTCCACGCGCTCACCGTCCTTTGCAATCACCACACCGCCGATGGCGATGCTGAGCAAATCGCGGTCCACCAACTCTCCACTTTTGCCCACGGCGGCAACCACCCGGCCCCAGTTGGCATCCTCGCCCGCGATGGCGGTTTTAACGAGCGGCGAGTTGCCAATAGTGAGGCCGATATTGCGCGCGGCATCGTCGGATTCGGCGCCTTTGACAGTAATTGTGATCAGTTTTTGTGCGCCCTCGCCATCCATAGCGATGAGCTTGGCGAGTTCAATCATCAAGCTCTCCAACGCCGCCTGAAACAGTTCGTATTCGGAGGAATTTTCAGCAATCGTTGCGCCCGATTTTCCGGTCGCAAATAACAGCGCAGTATCGCTGGTTGAGGTGTCGCCATCCACCGTAATGGAGTTGAAACTTTTTGCGTTGCTTTGCTGCAGCATTATTTGCAGCACGGATGCAGAAATTTTAGCATCTGTAAACATGAAGGCAAGCATGGTTGCCATGTCCGGTGCTATCATGCCCGAGCCTTTGGCGATGCCGTTGATAGTTACGGTTGTGCCGCCCATAGGTATCGCGCGCGTGGCGGCTTTGGGGAATGTGTCCGTCGTCATAATCGCCGCCGCCGCATTCGCCCAATCATCCCCGCGCAAGCCTGTTTTTAGTGCGGGCAATGTTGCAGCAATTTTAGTGTAATCAAGCGGTTCGCCAATCACGCCGGTGGAGGCGAGCCACACTTCGTTTTTGCTGCACGGCAATGTTGCGCACACGGCCGCAACGGTTCCATCCACCGCCACCACGCCGCGCTTGCCCGTGAAGGCATTGGCGTTGCCCGAATTAACGATGAGCGCGCGGGCCGTGCCCGCAGGCAAAATACTGCGACACCAATCGACGGGGGCGCTGGGGGCTTTACTGAGAGTAAACACATCTGATGCAGTGGTGCCTTCAGCCAACGCCACTAATAACACATCCGTGCGGTTGGCATAGCGAATACCCGCTTGTGCAGTGGCGATTGCAACCCCCGCAATGGGCGGCAACAAGGGCATTGAATCCGGTGCCAGTGGCGAGCGAGGGCTTTTACCCATTAGTTTACTTTAGGTGCCGTTTCTGGCTTTGCTGGGGCAGCAACGGGATTTGCCTCAACGGGTTTTTTCACTTCCATGGGCTTAGCTGGCTCCGCTGCTTTCACCGCCGCAGCAGGTTTCGCCGCGGGTGCCGCTTTCTGCTGTTCCGGGAGATTTTTGTTAAACGGAATTTCTTTGCCCTTGGCATCAAACGCCTTCACATCCGCCGATTTTACTAGGCCGCCGATGTAATCGTTCAACTTTCTCTCCTGTAATTTACCGCGCAATTGGTCTTTCATTTCCGCAAACGTGGGGATGGCCATTTTGCGCGAATCTTCCACCTTAATGATATGGTAGCCAAACGAGGATTTAACGGGGCCAGAAACCTCGCCTTTTTTCATGGCAAACGCAGCATTAGCAAATGCAGGCTCCATTTTATCTTTGGTGAAATAGCCCAAATCGCCGCCATTTTTTGCCGATCCGGCATCTTTCGAAAAATCTTTTGTCACATCTTCGAAGCTCTTGCCTGCATCCAGCTTTTTCTTGGCTTCTTTTGCATCCACTTCCGTTGCCAGCAAAATATGGCGGGCATGGACTTCTTTTTCGTCCTTGCTCGCGGCGGCCATGGTGTCGTATTCGCGTTTCAAATCCGCTTCGGTAATCATGTCCGCCGTTTTGGTATCCAAGAACGTGCGCACCACCAGCTTGTTCTTCACATCCGCCAGTTCACGCTGCACTTTCTCGGATTTATCGACGCCTTGTTTTATCGCCTCGCCATAGAGAATTTTTTCGGCCATGGCACCGCGCAGCAAGCGCTCGCGCATATCGGGCTTAATAGTATCGAACGCGGGGGCTTGGCCCTCGGGGAACAGACCTTGCCACATACGCTGCACATCCGATGAGCTAATATCCTGCCCATTTACCTTCATTATCACATACTCATCCGCTAGCGCGGGGGCCGAAAAAGCGAGCAGTGCCATCAACGAAACAGCATGGGTAAAACGCATGGTAAACATCCTTTTCATGGGGTGAAGAAACACTGGCAGTGAATTGCCATATTTTGGCGATAGGTGCAAGGCGGTTATTCTTGGGCAGTGCGGTTGACAGGTGCGGGCTTAACCCCTATGTATCCGCGCATATTTCCTCAATCGAATGGACCCCCATGCTCGCCTCACTCGCCAAAAAAATTTTCGGAAGCTCCAACGATCGTCTGGTTGCAAGCTTGCAACGCGAAGTTAACGCCATCAACGCGCTAGAGCCCGAAATGGCCGCGCTAAGCGACGCCGAGCTGCGTGCCAAAACGGATGAATTTCGCGCCCAACTGGCCAGCGGAACCAAGCTGGATGATTTGTTGGTGCCAGCATTCGCTGTAGTGCGCGAAGCGGCCAAGCGTGTGCTCAATATGAGGCATTTCGATGTGCAGCTGATTGGCGGCATGGTGCTGCATAAAGGCATGATCTCCGAAATGCGTACCGGCGAGGGCAAAACCCTCGTTGCCACGCTGCCATCGTACCTCAACGCCCTCACCGGCAACGGCGTGCATATTGTCACCGTGAACGACTACCTCGCCGTGCGCGATTCCGCGTGGATGGGCAAGGTGCATGAATTTTTGGGCCTCACCGTCGGCGTGGTCATCAACGATATCGAGGAAACCGAACGCCGCGCGGCCTATGCCTGCGATATTACCTACGGCACCAACAACGAATACGGCTTCGATTATTTGCGCGACAATATGAAATATACCCGCGAGCAAATGGTCCAGCGCGGCTTCAATTTCGCAATTGTGGATGAGGTGGATTCCATCCTCATCGACGAAGCCCGCACCCCGCTGATTATTTCGGGCCCCACGGAAGATAACTCCGAGCTGTATGTCTCCGTTAACCGCTACATTCCGCAGCTGACCCGCGCGGATTACGAACTCGATGAAAAATCGCGCAACGTAACACTTAACGATGTGGGCGTGCCGCGTATCGAGGAGTTGCTCACTGCGGGAGGCTTACTCAAGGCGGGCAGCGGGCTGTACGATATCGAGAACGTGGCGATTGTGCACCATGTCAACCAAGCGCTAAAGGCCCACATGCTGTTTAAGCGCGATACGGATTATATTGTGAAGGATGGCAAGGTCATCATTATCGATGAGTTTACGGGCCGCATGATGGAAGGTCGCCGCTATTCCGAAGGCTTGCACCAAGCACTTGAGGCAAAGGAAAAAGTCGCTATTCAAAACGAGAACCAGACGCTGGCCTCGATTACGTTCCAAAATTATTTCCGCCTCTATACCAAGCTTTCGGGCATGACCGGCACGGCAATGACCGAAGCGGGCGAGTTTAATGATATTTACAAGCTGGATGTCATCGAAATTCCCACCAACGTGAATGTTGCGCGCAAGGACGAGCACGACGAAATTTACCGCACGAGCGAAGAGCGTGATGCGGCAGTGGTGGCCCTCATTAAAACCGCGCATGCGCGCAACCAACCTGTGCTGGTTGGCACCGTCAGTATCGATAAATCCGAATCCTTTTCGGCGCGCCTCAAAAAAGAAAAAATCCCCCACCAAGTGCTCAACGCCCGCTACCACGAGCAGGAAGCCAGCATCATCAGCCAAGCGGGCCACCCGGGCGCGGTCACCATTGCCACCAATATGGCAGGTCGGGGCACGGATATCATGCTCGGCGGCAACGCGGAAATGTTGATTAAGGACGCCACGAAAGACACCACTGACGACGCGCAGATTAAACAAATTAGCGAGCGCATCCGCGCAAAAGTCGCTGCCGACAAGGAAATTGTGCGTGCTGCGGGGGGCTTGTTTGTGATTGGTACCGAGCGCCACGAATCACGGCGGATTGATAACCAATTGCGTGGCCGTTCGGGCCGCCAGGGGGACCCCGGCGCTTCGCAGTTCTTCCTCTCGTTGCAGGATGATTTGATGCGCATTTTCGGCTCGGAGCGGATTGATTCCGTGCTGGTCAAACTTGGCCTCAAAGAGGGCGAAGCCATCATCCACCCGTGGATGAATAAAGCCATAGAGCGCGCGCAAACCAAGGTCGAACAACGCAACTACGAAATCCGCAAAACGCTGCTCAAGTTCGATGACGTGATGAACGACCAGCGCAAAGTCATCTACGAGCAGCGCATCGATTTAATGGAAGTGACCGATGTGCGCGAAACCATTATCGACATGCGCAACGATGTGAACGCCGCCCTCGTTGGCCTGCATATTCCGCCGCAATCCTATGCCGAAATGTGGGACCCTGCCGGGCTTCACACCGAAATGCTGCGTGTTTATGGCCTTAATGTACCCGTGCATGAATGGGCGGCCGAAGAAGGCATTGCGCACGAGGAAATGCTCGCGCGTGTCAACAAGGTTACCGAGGAATTATTCGCGCAAAAAGCGGCCAGCTTCCCGCCGCATGTGTATCAGCT
>Ga0163144_10008192_pt1 | contig 22663 bp, 12 predicted proteins | sample OliLak19BULKMAT1_FD_123175 | JGI IMG/M metagenome (GOLD analysis project Ga0163144, IMG submission 123175) | Freshwater microbial mat bacterial communities from Lake Vanda, McMurdo Dry Valleys, Antarctica - Oligotrophic Lake LV.19.BULKMAT1 | ecosystem: Environmental > Aquatic > Freshwater >...
AAAGGACTTCGCGGTTTTGCCGCGACCTGCGACCAAACAGTTCAACATATCAAAATCACGCCGACGTTTCTTTGTCACGCAACACGGCATCCCGCATACGGTTCGCCTTGCGGCGAAAGTCCCACCCGGCAGGCGTGACCTACTATTCAAACGCAGCCGATTTCGTCTGCGGCTGCAGCCAGTCGGTCGTTGTGACGACTCGAGCGAGAGCACCGTACGTGAAATTGACCCGCGATGTGAAGTCTATGGACGTCGTCAGGTTTCGCTGATCCGTGATTTCTGTCAACTGCCAACAGAGGCTAGCTTCTACCCAACCCTCGCAAATTACAATGTCGTTCCAATTTGCCAAAACATCACAACCCATCAGCTCGGTGGAAACCCATCAGCCAGGTGGATGGCACCGCTGATCGCGAAAGCTGCAACGAAGTAACCCCGCCACTCGTATTGGCTTAGAAATCCGAGCCAGACGCTGTTGCCCGCCGTCGGGCACAATGTTACAATAGAGCGAAACACAACATGTGTGTATCATGTGTAACAATACGTGAATCTTATGTGGTCCGGCTCGTCCGGTCAAGAGGCTGGCATGCAAAATGAGAATTTTGGGATGATCGTCCGCGAAATCGCGGCAAAACAGGGGATCAGCCAAGTGGAGTTGGCTGAGCGTTCTAAAGTATCGCGTGTTCAGATCAATCGAATTTTTGGTGGCAGCACTGGAAACGTTCGCCCAGAGACTCGACAAAAAATAGCGACCGCTTTGGGACTAAATGAGTCCAGCCTGAGTGGCATGGACGTACTTCAGCGATACAGGCAAAAGATGCGCGAGAGACACGTCGTGAAGTCGCTCGCCGGACTAGGGTTCGCGGAATTTCAAAGACAGCCGTTGAACACTTTCTATGTTCCTCCTGCGGGAATTGATGCGTCACGGGCAAAACACATTCAGGACGGAGATCTGGATGTCTGTTTGAGCGAGCCTCGCGAAAACAAGGAATATGTCCCGGCGATTGATCTGATCAAGTCGCATCGCCGAGTGGTAATTCTCGGAGTACCGGGCGCTGGAAAGACCACTTTGGTCCAATTTCTGGCGACCGGGATCGCGACTGATGGCTTGGATGCCATGGATTTGCCAATCGTCGTCCGGCTCCCTGAATTCGCGTTGGCAATGACGGAACAGCCTGACCTGACGATCCTCGACTGGGTCGTCTCCCAAGCAGAATCGATGGAGTGTTTGGATATCGTTGAGCCGCTGGAACGGCAGCTCCGCCAAGCTCATGGAACGGTCTTAACTCTCTTCGATGGGTTGGACGAAGTGCCTGGTACGGACGCTGCTGAGACGGGCGGTAAACGCTCTGGGAGCTTGCGGTCCAAGTTGATAGAGGCGATCAAGGCTTTTGTTCGGCGTTTTCCAAATCAGCGGTACGTGATTACTTCACGGCTGAGCGGCTTTGACGAATCACCTTGGACGGAACTTGACTTTCGAAAAATCGAGCTGCAGGAATACGGAGATGACCAGATACGGGAGGCGATCACGAATTGGTCAATAATTCTGTCCAACTCCAAGCACGAATCAGCGAGCAAGATTGAAAAGGACTTAACGGAATCAATTTTTGAGAATGTGCGCGTACGCCAACTGGCCGGCAACCCGCTGATTCTGACGATCCTGATCGTCATGTGGAAGGCGCGTGGCTACGCACTTCCTCGGCGACGGGTTGACTTGTACGAAAAAGTCACCGAAGTGTTCTTGGATTCGTGGGAGAAAAGCAAACGCAAAGAGCACGGGTTCCGCGAGATTGGAAATATAGACCTCGATACGCGTGAGCTACGGTGGTTAATTGCAGAGCTTGCGCTGGCAATGCAAAGAGCGGGATTATTTACTGCACACCGCTGGTGGGTCATCGACCATTTGCAAGATACTCTTTGCAATCGACTTGGTTTTGATCCTTTGACGGCGAAAAAACAGGCTGACCCGATCCTGCGCTTTATTTCAGCACGCGCGGGCTTGCTGGACGAACGACTGCCGAGCGTCTTCGCCTTTACGCATCGTACGATGCAAGAGTATTTCGCCGCAATTGGCTTAATAGAAGAATCCAATGTTGACCCAGTTTACGCGGGATTGGCACAAATCATACGACCATACCTCTTTCATCCCGAATGGTCCGAGGTCACGCGTCTAGTTGCCGCGCAAGTCAGCCTAGGTCCGGCGGAGGATTTGCTGAAACTGATCGTCGATGACTGTGACCCGACTGGACGTTTTCTTTGTCGAGGAGAGTTGCTGGCTATAAAGTGCCTTGCGGACGGAGCAACGGTTTCGGATCGAAGTTTCGTTCAGGGCATTTTTACTTCTCTTCATGGGCTCGGGAGTTATGTGTGGCTCGGTGTGACCATGGAAGCATTTGAGGCGTTGCGGATGCTTATCGGCACTCGTTACGAACAAATTGCCACGGAAACAAAGGCCGCGATTTTAGCAACTGCGAAACGCGACCTGCCAGAACGTCAGTATCGGATTCTTGTATTTTCGGCTAATGGCCCACAGTCATTTGAGTTCAACTCGTCGGCTGAAGAATCGAAGGCCCCAGTGCTGAAGCGAGCCATTGCTGCTGGCGAATTTACGGATAGCCACTATTTTCCAAACCTCCCATTGTTTGCAAGGCATTTTGACCAGTGGCAGAAGCAAGCGGCCGCCTGGCTGAAGAAGTCTGGCGTCGAAGATGATGCAAAAGTGGCGATTATCCAGCAGATGCGTTTTGCAACGCTGTTTGACGGCGATGCGGAACATCGGGATACAATCCTGGGACTGCTGTCAAGAGTTTTGCGATCCCAGAATTCCACGCCAATTCGAGCTGCTGCTGTAAGAGCCATCGGTTCGATTGATCGGGAACAGCAATCCATTGCAGACGAAGTGCGGGCGCGGCTCGAGGATCGCTCCGAGCCGCCTGAATTGCGAGGCTCGTGTGCGATGGCTTTGGAGCACGGTGCCGCAAGCAACCAGGAGTTGCGACAGATATTGATGGACATCGTGGCGGATGATTCGGAAAATGAGCGAGTTCGAAAATCCGCAGCCTATGCCCTAGAAGAGAGTGCCATCGAATCGGAGGAAGTAACAAAACTCTTGTTGTCTAAGGCATCGATTGAATCGGCAGATGCTCTTTCGAGAGCCGCTATTTTTGCGCTATCGTCCGTCGTGGACCAGCACGTCGATTTGTTCCGTAGGTGGATTGACGAAGCTTCGCTGCGATCATTCGCGGCAGCGCGAGTATTGGCGGTGCAGGTCCTTTCCGGGAATATACCGTGGGAAAACAAATTGACGCAGAAGCTGGAGAGAATCCTTTGTGCCGCTGGAAGCGGGCCGTTCGAAGATTACAAACCGTGCTTCCACATCTTGATGGAAATCAAAGGACTTGTCGATGAGCGTGAGCGTCGCGGAGGGCTTCAGCGAGAAGCCGTCATCACGGATTCGCTCCGGCCGCACGCGGCAAAAATCCGGTTTGCATTCGTTTTTGGTTCCGTGGCAAAAAATGATCAGGATCAGGACAGTGATATTGACCTGATGCTGATAGGCACTGTCTCCCAAAAGGAAATCACTCAGTCGATTAAGAAGATGCAGTCTGTTCTGGGGAGGGAAGTTAATCCAACGATCTATTCCATGCAGACGTTCAATGAGAAGTATCGTAACGGAGACCCGTTTGCCGTAGATGTGGTCAACAAACCAAAAAATTTCGTCCTTACCGATGATGCAGCCGCAACCGAAAAGGAGTTTCTCGATGAGCTTGGAAGAATGGAAGCGTATCCACTGGCTTAAAGAATCAGTTCCAACTTTGGCTGAAATTACGCAGCTATTTGCTGTGGTTGACCGTGAAATCAGTGATGCATCTATCTCGGGTTTGAGTGTCGATGGTCAGTACATGCACGCCTAAGATGCTGCTCTGAATCTCTGCACGATCGCTTTACGATCCAGTGGCTACGCGGTGATGAAAGGTCAGGGACACCACAAGAAAACGATCGAAGCACTGCCACATTGTCTTGGCAAAGACTATTCTGAAGTCGCTGATTTTATTGAAGTCGCGTCGCGTCAGCGTGGACAAGCAATGTACGACCGAACGGGTGTCGTCGAGCAAAAAGATGCTGCAGATTTACTTCAAACCGCGATCGATTTGCGAGCGGCAGTGATTCAATGGCTTGGTCGGGAGCACCCAAAACTTGTTTCCAAATCGATAAAGTAACCGCAGAGCTCATCCCGCTGATAGCCACCCGACAGATTCCAGACCGGCGCGTGACGACTTCGACAGATAAAGAGCTCAAAAACTAACCTGTCGTTGGATGGAATTATTCATGAGCTTCAGGTAGATCTCAAAAGCGTCCGTTCGATGGCAAGCCGATGCCTGCGATTCGTTACAAAATCAGCAAACAACTGGCCACGAGCTTTCGAAGTTCAAACGGTTTCGCGATAAGCAAGCGGCCTCCTGAAATCCACAACCCTTGTTGCGTTCGGTGGATGCCGAATTCATCTTCCCTTTTCGACTTCCCTTTTCGCGGCAAAAAAGGGCGTATTTGGTGGGATTTGTGGAAGATGTGCTTTTCAAAAATACCTGTGTTCTTATTGATATTTCTGTGTTTCTCGACATGGCTCTCTGAACTGGGGGCCACGAGGTCGCAGGTTCAAATCCTGTATTCCCGATTTTCACTCAAACTGCATTCCGAATCGTGTTTAACGATACCTGAGGGTGTTCCTCCGTGCGGCGAAAACTCTGCTTCAATCGTGGAAGTTCTTCCACGAAATGAAAAGGAACCCCGCACATAGCACGAAAACCGAATGTTTTTCCGTCGTATCTTCTCCACAAACAGAGTGGACAGGCTAGAGTCAGAATTCAAGGGAAGGATTATCTTCTGGGTGAATATGGTTCTGAGGCGTCCCGAATACTTTACGGTCAACTGATCGCAAAGCACGCTGGAGGCGTCCAGATTGATCCGTTTTCCGGGTCCAATCGTGGAAGTCTTCCACGAAATGAGTCTGCCAGCGCGACGCAGGTGCCGCGACGCAGGTGCCAGACACCTGACAGGCGGCGTTGTGCTGCGTGTCGTCGTCGCCCGCGGAGCCGCCGCTGCGGCAGAATCGTCCACCAGAACCGCAACGAGCCCTTCGCCGGTGATCAGGCACGCGGGCGGCTGAATTCGATTTGGATCTGCGGGCCGGGAAACCCGCTGAACACTGCCCTCCAGGAGTTTAGCCCGCGTGTACCAATCGAGTTCCGCGATTGATACAACGGGCACACCCAGAGACTTAGCTTCAGCCCGCAATTTATCGACTGTCGCGAGATACCGTTCTGCCGTTGCTTGTTCTTCATCCGTCGATGCTGTCTTTGGATCGGGCAACCGGCCGATGACCAGATACTTTGTCACGGACGTGATTCCAAAATCAATTGGACCGAGACTACTGTGAGGATCCAGGATACGTACTCGTCGCCCGTCGGCACCAACTTCAACATCCCGCACCAAAGCGACCTCGAACCACGGAACATTGCGGAGTCCATCAAGGTCAGCAAAGGCTATATGATCAACAGGTTCAATCTTTCGGACCTCAGGAAAGAAATCGCCCCATCCTTTATATGACTCTTTATTGCTGACAAAATACCCCTGACCAATTCGAGTGTTGTCCAGAACCAAAATCTCAGGCAGTGACTTGTCACGTTTCGCCAGATACTCCGATGAGATATTGTAGTCATCGAACCACAGCAGGATTGACGCCTGAGTTTCCCCGTCGGCGACTTCCGGCCCGAGCAATCGAAACGCCTCGTCCGACTGCTCAACGGTCCAGTCAGCCGGCGCGATGGCACGCAAGCGTTGAGCAAAGAGTTTCAATTCAGCGGCTTCGTCAAACCGTGTGTTTGCAACGACGTCGTCTTGTCCGCCAATCGGCTCAATCGACACCTTTGTATCCGTCTGCTTGCCTGGCTTCAGCGACACCTTTTCGAACGTGATCACATGCGTGTATGGCCGCACGATGACGTCGAAGCTCTTGACGTTTTCCGGAGGTTCCGAAAAGTCAAACCGCAATTCATTTCCGTCGGCGACGCCATCGAATGTCACGACCGAATGGCCCAGTGCCCAAAGTCGGATAGCTGCCACACCAGCCTCTCCATTGATTTCGAACGGCGAGGTCCAGATCGCAAATCCGTCGTCGAATGGTCCCGTTCGCACGATGCGAATATCATCGATCATCCGCTGAGCGGCCTGACGTAGCACCGGATCTTCGCCATGTCGTACCTCAAGGAGTTTTCCGATTGGATGGTACGACGCCGTGACTGGCTCCTGCGTTGCCATCCGCAGTTTCACCGTCGCAGTGTCCGCATCTCCGATTGAGCCCAAGCGAGTGTGAATTATACAAGGCTCGTTGACATTTGGATCGTAAACCCAGGGAAAGTAGCTCCTGGGAAGGGATGGAAAGGGAAGATCCGTCTTCACGACTTCAGATTCAATCTCAGATGCGACACTATCCAAATGTCCCACGGACTTTCCGACGTGAAACAGTTCGGCAGCATGGACCTGAACCATCGGCCCGTTGCCGCTAATTGCATCATAGGAGGCGTCACATTGAATACTACGAACGCGAGGACGGAAGATTCCCGGGCCAAACAGCCGAAACACAAGTTCACGATTATCACTGCCGCCGTGCGTTAGCCTCAGAACGTCTGAATCAAAAGGAGGACTCGTCAACCTTGACCCATCACTGCTCCACCACTCACGTTTGCCGTCTGACGTCGGTTCATCGGGCGGCGTTGAGACTGCCAATAACTGAATCGTCGGTCCGTTCTGCGTAGATGCCTGAGCGGTACGAGACGCCAGTGACTTCACTGACGCCTTCACATCCGTCTGCTTTCCCGGCTTCAGCGACACGTTCTCAAACGTCGCCACGTGCGTGTACGGTCGCAGGTGAATGGCGATCGCTTCGACGTCGGCTGGGGCGACTTTGAATGAACTGACGTTTTCAGTCCCATCACCGGAACCTCCAAACGGAAAATGCTCCTTGCCGGATTTATCGAGCAGAGTCAGCCCAACGCTGCCGAGATCGGTGCTTGAACTGAATGGATTCGTCCAGACGGCGAAACCGTCTTCGTGCGGTCCAGTGCGAAGAATCTCAACGCCCTCCAAAAGCTGCATGCATGACGAACTCTGCAACGCCGCATCGACCTGCGTATCGGCGATGCGTTTTCCGGTCGCGTCGAACTTGACGAGGACGATCGGAGCCTCGCCGAATTTCACCTCCACAGTCGCAGCGTCGGCATCTCCGATTGGCCAATGCACACTTTCGATCGTACAGCCGAATTCTGGAGTCTGGCTGCCGTGCGTTGCACCCATCGATTGGCCATTCTTTGGCATGTCGATCGGCTGTCCGTTTTGAAAGAGTTTGACCAGTGAGACATGAGTGCTTGGCTGGGATTTGCAGCCCGAAAGGCGAACAGCAAAATCACGCCCATCGGCGCTGTCCGGACCAACGCTCAACGAGCCCGGCTGAACCGGCGGCACGCTTAGCAGCTTTCCCGCTCCGCTCCACCATTCGCGTTTGTCGTTAGAAGGCAATTCGATCCGTGGCGTGGAGACGCCAAGCAATTCCACGATTGTACCGTCGGTTAACTTTGCCCGAATTCGTTCGTCTGGAACAGAATCAACGACAACCTTCACGACTGTGCTCTTGCCCGCATCAATCGAGACATTCTCAAACGTAGCCCAATGGCGATAGATGCGGAACTGATACTCGAACCCTTCGATTTGCTCCGGCGGCAAGGGGAACATTACGATCCCTTCTGTCATTCCTGTCGATGTTGCGTTTGCATCGGTTGGGTAAGCGCCACCTCCTCCCGAATTGCGATGAGGATTTCCTTCCTTGTCGATCGCGACAATTTCCAGATGGGGTTGTCTCCAGGCCGTTGGCGTTTCAAAAGTCAGTTCTGTCTCCGCGACTGGTACCAGTTTGCCATCGACTTCTTTGTTGCCTCCTGAAAGTGCATTCACTGACTTGACGACAATGTCCTCTGCGACTGAATCAAAGGCTGCATTCTCTGGCGTCGGTCGGCGTTGACCGTTTGCTTCGAGAATACGCACGGGAGAAAGCGAGTCCGTAGCAACTCCAACTCGAAGGCTGGCTGTTTGTTTTCCGGGCTGAATTTGTAGTCCTCCTGAGAACAAGACAACTTTGTCACCAGTAGCGAGTTGTTCTATTCGGCGTTCACCGGACATGTTGGCGGTAACAGCAGTCGCATCATCGCCAATGCCGCGGACCTGGAACAATGCTCGCCGCAACGGTGCGTCTCCCATGCGGACGGTTCCGCCGAGTTGGTACGCAGGTGCTGCCGACAATTTGGCTCCGTTTGGAGTCGACCATTGCTTCGGATTGTCCTCCATCGCCGCCAGAGCGGTGAACTCCACGCTGATTCCGTCAGGGAGTTCTGCGACGGCCGACACTGGTTCGGCATCCTCAAACTTATCTTCGACACCAACAGCACTCCGTATGCTGACCGCTACAATTGCCGCCATCGAACACAGACACAGGATTAACGGGAACACCAGCCAGGATCGGCTCGAGGCGTGATTTGCATCGGGGTTGACAATTCTCCGAATGCGCCCCAGCAGCGAACCATCCTTTGCCCCCAGCGCCAGCGATGTTGTCTGGCCCTGAAGCTGCTCCACCGCAAGCAGTGCGCGGCCGTAGTCAGGGGCGTTGTTGAAGAGTTTGATGACGAGATCATCGCAGCAATGTTCGCGTTCAATCCGAATGCGATGCGAGAGCCACCAGACCGCGGGATGGTAGAAGGACAACGTCTGCAGGAGGTTAATGACAAAATCGTGGCGGCGGATGTGGGCAAGCTCGTGTGCGAGGATGGCTTCCAACTGTGCCGTTGGAATGCTGGTTGCCAGGCTGACCGGCAGCAGCACGATTGGCCGCAGATATCCGACGACGAGCGGACCTTTCGCAAGCGTCGAATAGTAGACGTTCACGACCCTCCGCATTCCGAGTCGCGTGAAGACGCGCTGAAAGGCGGCGAGTACTTCTTCGCTCGGTGCTGAAAGTCCGATGCGTCGCAGTCTCCTCAGCGTGCGCCATCCCAGCAGCGGGCGCAGCGAAGAGATGAGCATGCCGATACACCAGAATCCCACGATCCATGTCAGCCATGGACGAAACAAATCGGCGACCTTGCTGGCGAGCGGCTGGGCATCAGCTCGCCGGTACTCGTCAGAGCCACTTGATCCGCTGACCAACGTTGTCGCAATTGGTACCGGAGGGCTGACGACACTCCGCTCGCCACGAGGATCATCTGGCGGCAACTTTGCACCTGCAGTGAGCCGGGCGGTGTCAGTCGTCGCTAATAATGGATTCGCCACATTTTCTGGAACCAACGATTCCCGGCTCACCTTCCCGACTTCGCCGCTCACCGGCACGACGACATAGGTCGCAATCGATGCGGCAACCATAAATCCCATCGAGGCGACCAGCAGACCGTATCGCAGAACCGATGAATCTCGATGCAGCACACGGGCAGCAAGGATCGATACCATCGCGATCAACGCGAACTGCCACAGCGAATGGACCAGCACCCAGCCCAGACGTTCGACGATTTGCGACAGTGAAGAATTGAAAGTGAAGAATGCCATCAAGGTCAGCCTTCCTGGTCAACGGCGGAGGCAAGAGCCTCCGGAGCAGTGTGTTTCGAGGCAGCAGCCTCCGAACAAGTTTGTGAAGAATTCCATGGCACCACACGAATTCCCGTGTCACTTACCTTCCATCTGATCCAGCAACCGACGCGCCTCGCCGATTTCTTCCTGCGACGCCTTGCCGCTCGACAATGCCTGCAGTACCAGACTCATTGCCGAACCGTCGTAAACCTTTTCGATCAGCTCCGCGAGAAACTTCCTGGCAGCCCGATCACGAGTGACCGCTGCGCGCCAGATGTGCGGTGTTGCGTCTTCGTTGCGTTTGACCAGGCCCTTAATCAGCATGACCGCCAGCATCTTGACGGTCGTCGAATAGTTCGTGCTTTTGACCTCCGCCAGTTTTGCGTGAATGTCTCTCACCGGACTGGGACCGAGATCCCAGAGAATCCGCAGTATTTCCAGTTCAACCGCTGTCGGCTGAGAAGATCCCAGTTCTCTCATGAGTGAAGCTCCCGAATCCCGACACGAAAAACAAAGCGAAAGGCTTCGCTGACGGAAGTGTAGCGAAACCTTTCGCCTGGTCAAGGCGAATCGGCTTTCACGTACCCAAGCGACCACCGGCTGATTTCTACCATCCTTTCAGGATGAATCGCATTCATGGCGATCGATATTGGCACGCGCACTTCATTTGTCGTTGAACCACAATCACTTCACGCGATTGTATCCATTCAGCGCAGCGACGCGGTATGCTTCTGCCATCGTGGGATAGTTGAACGCGGTGTTGATAAAGTACAGCAGTGAATTCGCGGTGCCGGGTTGAGCCATAATGGCCTGGCCGATGTGAATGATCTCTGTGGCATTGACGCCGAAGCAGTGGACGCCGAGGATCTCCAGCGTCTCGCGGTGGAACAATAACTTCAGCATCCCGACCGGGCGTCCCATGATCTGAGCCCGCGCGAGATTCTTGAACATCGAATGTCCGACTTCATACGGAACACATTCGTCGGTCAATTGACTCTCGGTCTTACCCACGCTGCTGATCTCGGGACTGGTATAAATGCCTGTGGGAATATCCTCGATGCGGAACTGCTCTGCCCCCCCTTCGCCCAGATGTCGTGCTGCGAACCGTCCCTGAATATAGGCAGCACTCGCCAACGCCGGCACGCCGATGACATCGCCGACAGCGTAGATGTGCGGCTGTGAAGTCTGAAGGTGCTGATTGACTTCGAGCTGCCCGCGATGGTTCGGTGCTATACCGACGTTTTCCAGTCCCAGACCTTCCGTATTACCGGTTCGACCGTTGGCCCACAGAAGGATGTCACTCTTCAATTGCTTGCCCGACTTCAGATGCATCACGACATGGTCATCAAACGTCTCCAGCTTCTCAAACGTTTCACTGTTGCGCATGCGAACACCGGTATCGCGCATGTGGTAGGCCAGAGCGTCACAGATTTCGTCGTCGAGGAATTCCAGCATCTTGGCGCGGGTGTTCACCAGATTGAGTTTGACCTGCAGATTTCGGAACATCGACGCATATTCACAGCCGATCACTCCCGCACCGTAAATGGTCATCGTCTTTGGTGTTTCCGGCAGATTCAGAATCGTATCACTGTCGAAAACGCGTGGATGATTGAAATCAATTTCCGGCGGCCGATACGGTCGAGAACCCGTGGCAATCACAAAATGCTTCGCGTGTGCAATCGTGGTGCTGCCATCCTGATGTTGCACATGGACTCGATTTGCGTCGAGAAAACCGGCGTCACCGTGCAGGACTTCGACGTCGTTGCGATCATAAAAGCTGCGGCGCATGCCGACCTGCTGTTCAATCACCGATTGCGCGCTGCGGCGCAGGTCGCGGAAGCTGACCGCCAGATTGACACCCAACTGCCGAAACACGGGGGCCGAGTTGACGTCCATGAGTCGATAGATAACCGCGCGAAGTGACTTGCTGGGGATCGTTCCCAAATGCGTACACGCACCGCCGATCTGCGGCAAGCGTTCGATCACACCGACACGCTTCCCCTGCTTCGTCGCTTCCATGGAAGCGCCTTCACCGCCAGGGCCGGCACCGATCACAATGACGTCAAACGTTTTTTCAACAGGCGTGTGCATGGTTGAGTCGTCAGTTGGCAGGGGTCATGCTTGGAAAAGGGGTCAGGAACCAATAGTGCGGAGCACCCTTTGGGCCATTTGGCTATTGGTTCCTGACCCCTTTTCCAAGCCTTCAGGGGTCTGATATGGGGATTCAGCTCTGATCATTCTTTCGTCAGCCCGCTATGGCGGAGCAGTGCGTTCGGGTCCGGTTCGCGGCCTCTGAAATCGCGAAAGATGTCCATGGGGTGGCGACTGCCGCCCTGGGCCAGAACCGTATCACGGAACCGCCGACCTGTCGTCGCCATGACTGCCTCATCATCCAGGCCCGCATCTTCAAACGCGCCAAAGGCATCGGCGCTTAAAACTTTTGCCCACTTGTAGCTGTAATACCCAGCCGAGTATCCGCCCGCGAAGATATGCTGGAACGAACACAGAAAGCGGCTTTCCGGCAACGGCGGCAGCAGACTCGTGATCGACAACACACGCCGTTCGATATCAAACGGCGATTCTGATCCGTGCGGGTCATATCCATAATGCAGGGCCATGTCGGTCATGCCAAGCTGCAACTGTCGCAGCATGATCGTCGCCGCGCGATACGTCTTCGATTGTCGCAGTTTCTGAAACAAGTCGTCTGGCAACGTTTCACCGGTTTGGTAATGAATGGCCAGTTGCATCAGCGTCGGTCGATGCAGACACCAGTTCTCCATGAATTGGCTCGGCAGTTCGACGGCATCCCATTCCACGCCGCTGATTCCCGCCGCATCGCGGAAATCCACAGTCGTCAGCATATGCTGCAGTCCATGTCCGAACTCGTGGAAGAGCGTTTCGACTTCCCGAAACGTCATCAGCGACGGAACATCATCCGATGGTGGCGTGCTGTTGCAAACCAGGTGAGCGACAGGCAATCGCGTGCCTCGTGGAGTCACCGAACGTGCAATGCAGTCCGCCATCCACGCTCCGCCACGTTTCTCCTGTGGACGCGAATACGGGTCCAGATAGAATCCCGCAATCTGTTGCGGCGATTCGTCAAAGACTTCATAGTAGCGCACGTCAGGATGCCAGATCGGAGCTTTGCCATCAGCCGACTTCACGGTAATACCGAAAAGCCGACGGCACAGGTCAAAGAGCCCATTGAGCACGCGGTCCAGTGAAAAATACGGACGCAACTGTTCGTCGGTTAATGCGAATCGCTGTTCACGCAGTCGCTCAGCCCAGAACGCAACATCCCAGTGCGACAACGGACCGACGTGACCATTCTGTTGAGCCAGCTCAGTAATTTCTTCCTGTTCAAGTCTGGCCACTTCGTGTGACGCTACCAGCAGCCGGTCAAACATCTGCTGCACAGCCGAAACATCCCCGGCCATCTTACGAGACAGACTCAGGTCCGCGTAACACTCGAAACCCAGCAGCGTCGCCTGTTCCTTCTTGAGCTTCAGAATCTGAATGATCAGCGGCGTGTTATCTGTGGCACCGGAACCCGCGCGTGTGATGTACGCTCGGTACAGAGTTTCACGAAGCGCACGATTGCGACAGTGTTCCATGAACGGGCCAAAGCAAGGATGATCAAGCGTAATTCGCCACGAGCCTGCTTCCGCCGTCGCGGCGGGCTTGTCTTTATTCTCTTCGGCACGAGACCACGCCGCTGCTGTCATGCGTCGCAGACTGACTGGAAGGCCTTCCGCATCGGACGTGTCTATGAGATCCAGATGAAACGCCCGAGTCGCATCGAGAAGATTATTCGAGTAGTCGGTGCTCAGTTGAGTCAGTTCCTGCTCAATCGCATTGAAGCGTTCGCGATCCTTGCCGGTGAGACTGATGCCTGACTGCTCGGCACTCTGAATCATCCGAGTGATAATTCGCTGCTGAGCCCCGCTGAAACCCGACCATTGCGATGATTCTCTCAGAGCCAGAAGTTTCGTGTAGATCGCTTCGCTCTGACGCAGTTGCAGGCTGAATTCGACAATCTTCGGCATCGCGGCATCGTGGGCTTCCCGAAGCGGATCCGAGTTCGCCACACTCAACAGATGCCCGACCGGGGACCAGCCGTATTCAAACAGCCGGTCCGCTTCTTCCATCGGATCCATCAATGCCGACCAAGACGTCTCCGTCGATTGTTCAACCTGAGCCAAAACCTCCCGGCAGCGAGCAAGCACAATTTCGACAGCGGATTCGATGTGTTCGGGAAGAATACGATCGTAAGCAGGCAGGCCATCTTTGACCAGCAGCGGATTGGCATCAGAGTTCATGAAAGACTTCGTTCGACAGTAGAAACGGCTCAGGGTGACAGACTACCAGCCCAGCACATGCGCGAAGATCAGGGGGGCAACGATGGTGGCGTCGGATTCGACGATGAACTTTGGCGTGTCGATTCCAAGCTTGCCCCACGTGATTTTTTCGTTCGGGACGGCGCCTGAGTAACTGCCGTAGCTGGTGGTGGAATCGCTGATCTGGCAGAAATAACCCCATAGCGGAATGCTGCGACGATCCAGATCCTGATGCAGCATCGGCACGACGCAGATCGGAAAGTCGCCGGCGATACCTCCGCCGATCTGGAACATCCCCAGGGAATTCTGCTGCGTGGTGGCCGTGTAGAATTCCGCCAGCCATGTCATGTATTCGATTCCCGTGCGGACCGTATGTACATTCTTCACTTCGCCACGAATCACGGCTGCTGCATACATGTTGCCGAGCGTTGAATCTTCCCACCCTGGAACAATGATCGGCAGGTTCTTTTCCGCCGCCGCCAGCATCCATGAATCCTTTGGATCAATCTGATAGTATTCTTTGTATTTGCCACTGAGCAGTACCTGATAGAAAAACTCATGCGGGAAAAATCGCTGGCTCGCGCCGTCGGCTGCGGTCCAGACTTCCAGCATCGCTGTTTCCATCCGCCGCATGGCTTCACCTTCGGGAATGCAGGTATCGGTCACGCGATTCATGTGGCGTTCCAGTAACCCCTGTTCGTCGTCGGGCGACAACTGACGATAATGAGGAACACGTTCGTAGAAATCATGCGCGACCAGGTTGAAGACGTCCTCTTCCAGGTTGGCACCGGTGCAGGAAATCAGATGAATCTTGTCCTGGCGAATCATTTCGGCCAGCGACAGTCCCAGCTCTGCAGTGCTCATCGCACCGGCCAGACAGACCATCATTTTGCCGCCCTGCTCAAGATGGGATTCATAGCCTTTGGCTGCGTCGATCAACGCGGCCGCATTGAAATGTCGGTAGTGATGATTGATAAACTGAGTTACAGGGCCGTTTTTTTTTGATGGCTGTGCCATGACGTTGGTCCAGTCGAAAATGTGGGGTAGTCCCGATACTATACTGTACCCGGATATCGATGCCACCGCTCATGGCCTTCAATCACGCGGAAACAAAACTAGTCTCTCAGATGCGATTTTTGCCGCGTCCTCCCGTAGAAAATAAACTCGCTGAAATGACAGAATCGACGACGAAAAGCGATGACACGCCGGATTCGGAAGGACTTTTCCCGGAGGCTGACGCCGACCCGCTCACCGGTGCCGAGACCGCTCTGACGGTGCCTGCATCGGGCGTGTTGCTGGGAATCGACTACGGCACGAGGCGAGTCGGAGTGGCGGTTTCTGATCGAGATCAACGATTCTCCAGTCCGCTGCACAACCATGATCGACATGGTGTCCAGGTTGATGAACGGTTCTTTCGCAAAGTTGTCGAAGAATACCGACCGGTGGGCCTGGTGGTCGGCCTGCCAATTCACTTGAGCGGCGATGAAAGTGAAAAGTCCCGCGAAGCTCGCAAGTTTGCGGAGTGGCTGGGTGCCGTCACCGGACTGCCCTATACATTTCAGGATGAACGCTTCACGTCGTTTCAGGCCGAGAAACTCCTGCTCGCGGCGGAGCTGTCCAAAAAGAAACGTAAAGAGCGAATGGACAAACTGTCCGCTCAGATTCTGTTGCAGACGTTTCTTGACACACGTATCGCAGCCTCGATGAGCCGAGCGGCAGATTAGGGACTACCAGGCCGAACAACCGGACGCTAGCGCGTGGCGGCTGATTTTATTAGCCGCAGGGCGCGAGCCCCCCGGTTTTCGACGGTAACCAGAAATTTGCCGCTCGCCTTAACGACCAGCGTGAAATTGTTTCCGCCGTCTGCAAGAATCTACCTGATTCAATGCGTTGTTCCTGAAAAAAAGTGCCGGAGTCCCGCCATGAACTGTCCCAATCGCCTTGTCATCGTTCTGTGTGCCGCCGTACATGTGGTGGCTGTTCCAGCAATCGCGGACGAACATCCGGATCGAGTCGTCCAGCTCGGGGCGCCTCAGGGAAAGATGACAACGGGGCAGTTGACCGAGAGCCATGTCTTTCCCGGCACGCGCCGCGAATACAGTGTCTATGTGCCAGCTCAGTACAATCCCGATGAACCAGCCAACCTGATGGTCTTCATGGATGGCTCGGGTTATGCGAAGACCGACGGTGCCTTCCGAGTCCCCATCGTATTCGACAATCTGATTCACCAGAAGGCGATGCCCATCACAATCGCGGTCTTTGTCAATCCGGGCACGATCGCCGCCACGAAGCCAGAAGCCGGTGATCGCAGCAATCGTTCGTTTGAATACGATTCCATGCGCGATCTGCACACGAAGTTTCTGGTCGACGAATTTCTTCCGGTGGCGTTGAAGGACCTGAAGGTTTCGTCTGATCCTGCGAAGCGAGCTGTGTGCGGGATTTCGTCGAGCGGCATTTGTGCATTTACGGCAGCGTGGGAACGCCCGGATCAGTTCGGCAAGGTGCTCAGTCACATCGGCAGTTTTACCAACATTCGCGGTGGCTGGGCTTATCCCGGACTGGTTCGCAAGACAAAAGACAACCCGAAACCGATCAAGGTGTATTTGCAGGAAGGCAACGAGGACCTGAACAATCTGCATGGCAACTGGCCGCTTGGCAATCGGGATCTTGCGGCAGCTCTGCAGTTCGCTGGCTACAAATACAAACTGGTCATGACCGACGGCGGCCACAGTGGCAAATGGGCCGGTGAGGCACTTCCCGATGCACTTCGCTGGCTGTGGGACGACAACGCCGAATCCACCAATACTCCGATTGTCGAAACCAAACCCGAGTGGCAACCGCATGCTGACGCCGTGCCGCGCGACGATGTTCCTCACGGTACAGTCGAAGACATGCCGATGTTTGAATCGACAACGTTTGAAAACACAACTCGGGACTGGGCCATCTATGTGCCTGCGCAATACCGAAAAGAAGAACCAGCAGCCCTGATGATTTTTCAGGACGGGCACAGTTATCGAGATATGAACGGTCGCTTTCGAGTCCCCGTTGTGTTTGACAATCTGATTGCTCGCGGCGACATGCCGCCCACGATTGCAGTTTTCATCAATCCCGGCCATGAAAAGTCCAAAGGGAAGCCAGACAGCCCGTGGAAGAGTTCTAACCGCAGCTTCGAATATGACAGCCTCGGTGATCGTTACGCCCGTTTCATACTTGACGAAATTATTCCGGAAGTCGAAAAGAGTTACACTCTGTCGAAGGACCCGCAGATGCGAGCCATCTGCGGTGCAAGTTCCGGCGGCATCTGTGCGTTCACTGTCGCGTGGGAGCGTCCGGACGCTTTTCACAAAGTTCTGTCCACGATCGGCAGCTTTACGAATCTGCGAGGCGGCGATGTTTACCCGTCACTGGTTCGCAAAACGGAACCGAAGCCGATTCGCGTCTACATGGCCGATACCAGTGGCGATATCGACAACGTTGCCGGAAGTTGGCCGTGGGCCAATCAACAGATGGCCTCCGCTCTGAAGTACATGGGCTACGACGTACGCTTCGACTGGGCCGAAGGCTACGCTCACAACGCGGATCATGGAGGCGCTCTGTTTCCGGACGCCGTGAAGTGGCTGTGGCGTAAGGAAACTCATACGCCCGTGCTCGACACTAGTGGCGATCTCGGCGGCGACCTGACGCTGCTGAACCTGCTGGTCCCCGGCCAGTCCTGGGAACTCGTCGCCGACAACCTCGGCTTCGCCGATGCGCTATGTACGGACAAGGACGGCAATGTCTACTACTGCGACATGAAAGCTCCGGCCGTGTATCGCATCAGTGCGGCTGATGGGACACGCACGGAGATCGCCAAAGAATCCGTCAGTGGTCTTGAGTTCGGACCGGACGGTTTGCTCTACGCCTGCCAGGGCTCAAAAAACCGAGTCCTCTGCATCAACATCACCAGCGGCGAAATTAAGACCGTGGCCGAAGGCGTGAAACCCAACGACCTCGCTGTAACAAATGATGGCTTCGTTCTGATCACGGACACAGGTGCGTCTCAGGTGACTGCGATCAATACGAAAACAGGCGAAGTGAAACCCGTTGACACCGGCATCTCCAAACCCAACGGCATCACTTTGTCCAACGACGGAGGAACACTGGCCGTCTCCGATTACGGTGGGACTCACACCTGGACCTTCCGAGTCAACGCTGAAGGAGTCCTCGACGCCAAAATGCCGACGATGCCCATGCGTCTTCCGATTGATCTGAAAGGCGAATTCAAATTCAACGAAGCCCCGCCTTACGTAGCGACCTCCCTCGGTGACGGCATGGCAGTGGATAAAGTCGGCCGTTACTACGTCACCAGCGCCCTCGGCGTCCAGATCTTCGACCCCACGGGACGACCGTGTGGCGTGCTGCCGAAAGTCGACAAAGACCAGCCGCTCACCACCTGCGTGCTCGCTGGCTCGGATCACAGCACACTGTACATCGCGCACGGCGCAAAGATTTATCGGAGGAAGCTGACGGTGGAGAAGCAAAAGTAGGTCCTTTCTGCCGGAAAGGACTTTCGCCGCATGGCGAACCTTGTATGCACGTCGCTTCGGATTGCAACCTGCCAATCGTTGCCATACGCACTCAACGGTCGCGGCAAGCAGCGAAGTCCCGCTCGGCAAGCGGGACCTACAATAATAATGCACTTCTCTACGTCCAGTTGGCGCGGTGGCAGCGTTCTCTATGCTGATAACAATCCTGCGCACCGATTCCCTTCAATTCCCCGCACCAATCACACGTATCAGGCCCTGGTCCACAAGCCATTCCAGAGACTGCTTCTGCCAAGCGTCCCACATTGGGCCCTGATAGCCGTTCAGGCCGTGGCCGCCGGAAGGGAGTTCGAGGTACTTTGACGGAATCTTTGCCGCCTGAAGAGCATCGAACAGAGCTTGGCTGTTGGAGCTCGGGACGGGAGCATCGTCTAAGGCATGGGCCAGAAACATCGGCGGTGACTTGTCAGTGACCTGCTTCTCGTTTGAGAACAAATCCATCAGTTCCTGTGATGGCGTCGCACCCAGCAGATTGGTTCGTGAACCGCCGTGAGTCTTCTCGCCCATCGTCACCACCGGATACACAAGTACCGCAAAGTCCGGGCGACTGCTCCGTCGGTCCAACGGATCGGTGGCCTGAGGATTGCCGGCATCAAAGTGAGTCGCCGCGGTAGAGGCAAGATGGCCTCCGGCGGAGAAGCCCATAATGCCGACCTGCAAAGGATTGATCTGCCACTCGGTCGCTCGGGCGCGCACAATCCGAATCGCCCTCTGTGCGTCGAGCAGCGGAACGAAGGAACGACCGGCAGGCAGTCGGTACTCCAGCACAATGCCGGCGATGCCGTGCGAGTTCAGCCATTCCGCGATCCCATGACCCTCCGCACCGGTGACCAGTCCACCATATCCGCCGCCGGGGCAGATCACGATTGCCGGGCCTCCGGCGTGGTTCGGCAGATGAACGGTGATCTTCGCTTCAGAAACTTCGAAGGTCTCGTCGCCATTGGGAGCTTTTTCAGGCCACAACCGAACGGCAAATGGTCCTTCCGCGAGCGGAACTGCGGCAGCAGCCTGTGGCGGAACCAGCAACGTCGTCAGCACCTGCGCGTAAACTCGATGGCCAAAGTCGTTCGGATGATTGACACCATTGCCGGTCAGATCCCAATCCTGCTTGCGATTCAGCATCTCTGTCCAGATGGAAGTCATATCCGCCAGGGCGATGCCGGGTTCGGTGAGTTCCTGCAGAGCCGTTCGGTACTGGGGAAACAGTTCGTGCTTCAGCGTGACCCAGTCGCGATTGCCGAGCATCGTGGCGACGAGAATGAACTCGGCCTGAGGTTGAACTTCACGCACGGCTTTGATCATCGCGAGCGTAGAGGATTTGTATTCCTCGGCACTTCGACCTGACGAATCATTCATGCCGAATGCCAGAATGACCAGGTCCGGCCTGGCGGCAACGACATCGGGAATCCGAGTCAATCCCCATGGCGTTGACGTGCCTCCCACGGCCAGGTTGGTGAGCGTGATGTCGGGGGAATATGTCTGTTTCAAGTGCTCAAGCAGCAAGTCCTGGTATGGCGGCTGATGAGGACTGCAGTTGGCCCAACCGGATGCGTTGCAACCCGTGGAGATGCTGTCACCGAGCAACACGATGGAAACAGCCTCTTTGCTTTTCAGCTTCTGAATCGTCTTTGGCAAAGCCTTCTCGTTGAACGTCGGGACGGCGGATGGCCATTGTTCGTTCACATGCCGATAGCTGATGCAGACCTGCATTTCATGGTACTCAGCCCCTGCCGCAAACAGGATCTCGCCATTGCCGTCGCGATGCGTCAGCCTGTACTTCTGTGATCCTGCCGGACGCCGCAGCTGATCCGGAGTGAACGAAGGAATTCGCGAGTCCTTCGGAAGAGTGATCTCACGCGACCCGGCTTTCACCACATAGTCGCGGCCTTCTTCAAACGTCATTCCGCCCGGCACTCGCCAATCCACCGCGCGAGTAACGCTCAGGATTTCCTGAACCGGAAACAGGAGCTGGGCTTTCGCTTCTCCCGTCGCTGGATCTTTGATGAACAGCACGGATTCGCCGTTCACCGTGTCGCCCAACCAGCACGGTTGCATCAATCCGTCATCATACGTCCACGCAGCATTCCTGGCAGGCGTCGAGTTTTCGTCAGCGACAAGTCTCGTATTGAGCGCCGATGTAGTGATGATCGCAATACAGAAAGCAAATGCGGTGAGGCTTTTCATCAGAACTCTTTCAGGTTGGTTCGCTCTATAAATAACTGTCCGATACGAACTGACTCACGAACAGATTCACCCTGACGTGCTCCAGCTCACAGCAAGTGCTCCGATGCACGCCACGATCATGACCACTCCAAACCATCCAACGACAAGCGTGATCTTACCGGATTTTGATTCACCCATGATTTTCGGATCACTGGCCAGCAGTTGCAGAGCGATGGCATGCAATGGGAGTAGGACGGCATTGACCACCTGGCTGGCGTACATCAGCGGAATAAGTGGCACGTCCGGCAGCGAAACGACGCTGACTGCAGCAACCGTCAGGCCAATGAATGCCGCATAGAAAAGCTGAAAATGATGTGCGTCGAGGTCCAGCGACGCGGGTGCACCGATTCCTTCTGCAATCGAGTAGGCTGTTGCCAAAGGAACGATCGCTGCGGCAAGCAGCGATGCGCCCAGGAGTCCCACACCGAAGAGCACGGTGGCAAATGAACCAGCCAATGGTTGCAGGGAAATTGCCACATCGCGTGCATCATTGACATGAATACCAGCCGGATGCAGTGTCGCAGCACAGGCGACGGCGATTGCGAGCCCGATAACTCCGGTCAGAATCGATCCGATGATCACGTCGATCCGCTCCAGACGCAGGTCGGACACCTTGATTTTCTTATCCACCGCATACGACTGAATGAAGGCCAGCCCCCACGGTGCAAGCGTCGTTCCCAAAGTGGCGGCGATGGCCAGCCAGCCAGCCTGATTCAGGGGAAGCTGCGGTATCAGGGAATTGCGAACCACCTGCGACCAATCCGGCTGCGCCAGAATCCCATCGATAATGTACAGCGCCAGCGTTGAGGAAATGACGAGCAGGACACCTTCGACTCGATGAAACGAGCCCAGAACGACGACCAGAGAAATCAGTATTCCAGCGGCGGGCGTACTGATCCAGGACGGGATTCCCACCAGAGATGCCGCGGCGGAAATTCCCGCGTACTCGGCACAGATGGTACCGAAGTTGGCAAACAGCAATCCGATGACAGCAAGATAGCCCATTCCGAGACCCCATCGGTCACGGATGACTGCGACAAATCCCTTGCCGGTGGCCGCACCGATGTGAACCGCGACCAGATGGAAATAGACCAGCAGCACTGTGGACGCAGGAATAATCCATAACAACCGATATCCGTGATCCGCTCCCAGCATCGAATATGTCGTAATGCCAGCGGGGTCATCATCAGACAATCCGGCGAGCAGGCCGGGGCCGAGCACCGCCAGAAAAGCCGCCAAGGCGCCCTTTCCGGTGTGCCGGGACTGAGCAAACTTCAGCGAAATGCCACGACGTCGGTGTGCAGTCGGATGGTGCCGCTTACGTTTGCTACGAGCATTCATTCTCTTCCTGATCCTTGAAGCAGATTGTGTCCAAAGACCAGAATGCCAGTCACTCAGGCAAGCGGCAGATTAGGAACTACCAGGCCGAACAACCGGACGCTAGCGCGTGGCGGCTGATTTTATCAGCCGCAGGGCGCTAGCCCCGGTTTTCGAAGGTAACCAGAAATCTGCCACTCGCCTAAGCGTTGAACCCGCCGTCAACCGTCAGCATGCCGCCAGTCAGGTAGCTTGCTGTCGGGCCTGCCACAAAGCAGATCAAGGCCGCAACTTCTTCTGCTGTTCCGTATCGTCCCAGTGCAGTCATCGATCGCATGGACGTCGCGCCAGGATTGTTTGCCTCATCATCCGGGTTCATATCGGTATCGATTGGCCCCGGCTGAACACAGTTGACAGTAATGCTTCGCGGTCCGAGATCGCGCGACCAGCCCGCGAGTAAGGCCCTGCACAGCCGATTTACTCATCGCGTAAACGGCACCTCCTGGGAATGGCATGCGATCGCCGATACAGGACCCCGTT
>Ga0163144_10008195_pt1 | contig 22659 bp, 23 predicted proteins | sample OliLak19BULKMAT1_FD_123175 | JGI IMG/M metagenome (GOLD analysis project Ga0163144, IMG submission 123175) | Freshwater microbial mat bacterial communities from Lake Vanda, McMurdo Dry Valleys, Antarctica - Oligotrophic Lake LV.19.BULKMAT1 | ecosystem: Environmental > Aquatic > Freshwater >...
CGGATGGGGCTTGCGTAGGCTCAAAGATCACGGTGGGAGCCGTCGCAGAAAGGCGGGTTCTTGGATGCCTTGCACTGGCAGAGGCTTAGCGTTGCCTTCTGCGTCACCTCGAATTTCCTCGGCTGGATTCCGGTGCCCTTGTGGGAGCCGTCGCAGAAAGGGCTGTGGCTGGTTTTCCCGCAGGCGCACCAGAAATAGGTTCCGGGCTCAAGCTCAAGCTTGATGGATTTTTTTACGCTGGGTGAGGGATCCTCCGACATGGGGAACTAGCGGTTTTCGGGTTTGTTGACGGCAATCATTTCACCGGCAGTGTCAACGGTTTTTCCAGTGAGCGGCGATGAGCTGCGTTCCTGCTGCCGGTAGTTATCGGTGGGAACCTTGTGAAGATAGGTGGCACCCAGCCAAGCGAGTAGGATGGCGGAAGATACCCCAATGAAGTTTCGGATTTTCATCAGATTGGTGGTTCCCGTGGAACACGCCGGGCTTATGACAAGTTGCTAGCCGAAAGCCAACAAAAATCGGAGAAGTTGATAATTTGTATCGATTTATGAATTCTGGCTTGCAGGGATGTGTCCTCCGGCACAACGAAGTCGCATGCAACCGTCCGCCATACTTTTCGATTTCGATGGGATTCTTGTCGATACGGAGTGGGCGATTTACCAAGCCTGGCTCAAAACCTTCCGCGACCACGGCCAGGATCTTCCGCTTTCCCTCTACACCCGGTGCATCGGCTCGGACTTCGATGCATGGTCGCCCAAGATCCATCTGGAGGATCTGACGAAGCTGGGTTTCGATTGGGTGAAAATGGATGCTGACCGGCAGGTCGGGATACGGGCAGCCCTTGAGCAAGAGGGGCCGATCAAGGGCGTGGTGGAGTTGCTTGAGAGCATCCGTAATAACGGCATCGTTGCCGCTGTCGTATCGAGTTCCTCACATAGCTGGGTGGATGGATGGCTGGAAAGGCTTGGCCTTGGTGGCTTTTTCAGTGAAGTGGTCTGCAAGGGCGATGCTCCCCGCATCAAACCGGCTCCCGATCTCTATCTTGAGGCTGCACGTAGGATCGGGGTTCCGGCTGTGGAATGTCTCGTGATTGAGGATTCTCTCAACGGGTTGATTTCCGCAAACGCTGCCGGGATGAGAACCTGGATCGTGCCGAACCGGGTCACCGCCGGGCTGGATTTCGCGCAGGCGGGCAGGGTGTTCCCCGATTTCCGGGAGCTTCGCGGGGTGCTTTTCAGTGCTTAGAGCCCGGAGGGATGGCGCATGACATGTCCTCGGCCAGGGCGTGTGCGGGTGTGCCAACGAGGGCCGGAGCGGTCGGCACCCCAGCCGGTATCGAGGCGAAGCCCGGCGACAGTCATGAAAACGTGGCCGTTGCGGCAGTAGATGGTGATCCAGTCACCCGCACCTTTCTTGCCATACTCGAAATAGCCTTTAGAGGTGAGCGAACCACGGAGCAGTCCGGATTCCCGCAGCACGTAGGAAACGGTTCCAGAGCAATCGTACCCGCTATCGTCGTGCCGGGCGTGGCCGCCACCCCATTTGTAGGGCATGCGCTGGAGCCTGTTGCCCGCAGCGATCGCCCTTTTGACGGCGGCGGGCGCGTTGCGCGGTGCGTAGGCGATGCCGTTTTTGATCATGGCGGTGCGGCCATGCTCAAAACGGTAGGAAACCGGCTGCTTTGCTTTTACCTGGTTGGAACAGGAAGAAAAGGCGCCGAGAAAAGTTGTCAGCAGCAAAATCAGGTGGAAAAGACCTTTCATGGCAGGTGTTTTACTAAATTAAGTTAAGTAATCCAAACTATTTTTAAAAATTAACGGAAATTTCCGGTTTCGAGTGCATCCACAAAAGCCCTGATCGCTTCTGCGCGGTGGCTGAGGTGTGATTTCACCTCGGCTCCCAGATCCGCCAGAGTGGCGTCATGTCCGGCCGGGATGAAAAGCGGATCGTAGCCGAATCCGCCTTTTCCAGAGGGTGATTCGGTGATGCGTCCCTCGACCGTGCCCGGAAACACCCCTTTTTCCTCACCATCCTTGGCGAGGACAAGGGTGCAGCGGAACCTGGCTTTGCGGTCGGCCTTGCCATCCATTTCGCTCATCAGCCGCTGGTTGTTGAGGGCGTGGTTGCCCTCTTCCCCGCCAAAGCTGGAAGACCAGACTCCGGGAGCGCCGCCCAGCGCATCGACCTCCAGCCCCGAGTCATCGGCAAGCACCCAGCCATCGACACATCGGCTGATCCCGAACGCCTTGAGCCTGGCGTTCTCGAGAAACGTGATGCCCGTTTCCTCAATCTCCGGGAGATCCGGGAACGAAGTGACATCCAGAACCTCGAACCGATCTCCCAGGATGTGACGGATCTCCTCGGTCTTGTGGGCGTTGCGGGTGGCAATAATGAGGCGCGGGAGATTTGTCATGCGCAAGGGACTTCCGATATTCGTCGCCTTTCGCCAAGAAATTTAGAATAAAACCCCCGTAGGAACCGCCTACCATACGATATGAAAGCCATAACACATCTCGCCGCCGTTGCTTTCGGTGCCGCCGCCCTCGCCTCAAGTGCATTTGCAAACGCCCCCGAAGGTTGGGAAACGGATGTGGATGCGGCCATCGCCCTTGCCAAGAAGGACGGGAAATCCGTCATGCTGGAGTTCACAGGTTCCGACTGGTGCCCTCCCTGCATCATGATGGGCAAGAAAGTCTTCTCGAAGCCGGAGTTCGTCAAGGCGGCCTCGAAAGACTTTGTTCTTGTCCATCTCGATTTTCCGCAAGGTGACAAAGCGCTTGCCGAAAAGAACCAACCCTACGCCGACAAGTATGAGATCGAGGGATTTCCAACCGTGGTTCTTCTGGACAAGGAAGGGAAGGAGTTCAGCCGTTTTTTTGCCTCCGAGTTTCCCGAGATCGATAAATTCCTCGCTCATCTCAAGCAATCCCTCGAAAAGAAAGAGCTGGATTAACACAACATGAAAAATTTTCTCATCGCAGCCATCACAACAGCGGTCTTCTCCATGGTAGCAATCGCCGGTGAGTCCGGCTGGCTCACTGACTACGAGGCTGCCAAGGCGCAGGCCAAGGCCGAGAACAAGCCGATCTTCATCAACTTCACCGGCACCGACTGGTGCGGCTGGTGCATCAAGCTTGAGAAGGAGGTTTTCTCCAAAAAGGAATTTCAGGACTATGCAAAGGAGCACCTCGTCCTCATGGAAGTGGATTTCCCCCGGAAGAAGGAACTGCCTGCCGAGGTGAAAGCGCAGAACAAGAAACTAGACAAGGAGTTCAAGATCGAGGGCTATCCGACGCTTTTCCTTCTGGATGCGGACGGCAAAAAGCTCTCCGGCGATGTCGGCTACCGCGAGGGCGGATCGGCTGCCTATGTGGAACACCTCAAGGGACTACTCAAGAAATAGGCTTTCCGATTATCTCCCGACCCTGCTCGCGATTTCCGCAGGCAGGGTTTTTCTTTTCATCCGGCGGGGCGTGCTGCAACTTTCCCGCCCCGCAGCCGACCATGTCCGATACCCGCAAATCTTTTCCCTTCGACGAATTCGAGCCCAAGTGGCAATCCCGATGGGACACCGAGAAAACCTTCCGCACCCCGAATCCGGGCGAGGAGGGTTTCGACGCCTCGAAACCGAAATACTACGTGCTCGATATGTTCCCGTATCCGAGCGGCGCCGGGCTCCACGTCGGCCACCCGGAAGGCTACACCGCCACCGACATCATCGGCCGCTACAAGCGGATGAAGGGCTTCAGTGTCCTGCATCCCATGGGATACGATTCCTTCGGCCTCCCTGCGGAGCAATACGCGATCAAGACCGGCCAGCATCCCGCCATCACCACGGCGGCGAACATTGAGAATTTCCGCCGCCAGCTGAAATCCCTCGGCTTCGCCTATGATTGGGATCGCGAGATCGCCACCACCGATCCGGGATACGTGCGCTGGACCCAGTGGATTTTCCTGGAGATCTACAACTCGTATTTCTGCGAGGAGGAAAACAAGGCCAAGCCTGTTTCCGAGCTGGAGGCGAAGGGCTGGTCGCGTGAGGAAATCGACAAGGTCCGTCTCGCCTACGTCGCCGATACGCCGGTCTGGTGGTCTCCTGATCTCGGCACCGTCCTCGCCAATGAGGAGGTCGAGGAATGGAAGGGCAAAGGTCACACCGTCGAGCGCCGCCCGCTGCGCCAGTGGATGCTGCGGATCACGAAATATGCCCAGCGCCTGATCGACGAACTGGACACCCTCGATTGGCCGGAGGGGATCAAGCTGCTCCAGAAAAACTGGATCGGTCGCAGCGAGGGGGCGACCGTGAAATTTCAAATTTCAAATTTCAAATCTCAAGTGGAGGTGTTCACGACGCGTCCCGACACGCTGTTCGGCGCGACCTACATGGTTCTCGCCCCCGAGCATCCCTTCGTTCCGGAAATCACCACGGAGGAGAACAAGGCGGCGGTCGAAGCATACCAGAAAGCCTGTTCATCGAAATCAGACTTGGATCGCACGGACCTGAACAAGGACAAATCCGGAGTCTTCACCGGAGCCTACGCCGTCAATCCGGTCAACGATGTCAAAATCCCCATTTGGATCGCGGACTACGTGATGATGGGCTACGGCACCGGCGCGATCATGGCCGTGCCTGCGCATGACGAGCGGGACTTCGAATTCGCGCAGCGTTTCGATCTGCCTGTCGTGCAAGTCGTGGCAGGGAGCGTGGGCGTCTCGCCCACGGATTCGAAGTATTTGGATCGGTCGCAGGAAATCCAAAAACACCGCCCCAACGCCCTCCCGCATTGGCAACAATCCGACAAACTCATTTTCGTCACCTGGCGCCTCGCCGACAGCCTCCCACAGGAGAAGCTGGCGGAGCTGGAAAAGCAGAAAACCACCTGGCTCACCGAGCATCCTCAACCATGGGACGAGGCCACCGAAGAGGAATACCACGAAACCTTTTCCAATCAGATCGACCGCTGGCTGGATGCGGGGGAGGGTGAATGCATTTTGCGTATGCCGGAGGTGGCGGAGATCGTGAAAGGCGCACTCCTCCACTTCGACAGGGAGCGTTACGTCATGGATACGTTCGTGGTGATGCCGAACCATGTGCATGTGGTGTTTCAGCTCAAAGATGGATTCGCTTTGGAGGATGTAATGCATTCCTGGAAGAGCTTCACGGCGAAGAAAATCAACGAGATGCTGGGCAGGAGCGGCGAGGTGTGGCAGCGGGATTATTGGGATCGGATGGTGAGGGGGGGGAAGCATCTGGTAAATCTGAGGAAATATTTGGGGAGGAATCCGGAGGGGGCGAAGCTTCGGGATGGGGAGTTTGTGTTGTATTTGGCGAACGTGGGCGAGACGCCCACGCTCCATGCGGGCGATGGCATCGCCGTCAACTCCGGCTTCCTCGACGGGATGCCGACAAAGCAAGCCAAGGCCGAGATGATCGCCTGGCTGGTCGAAAACGAAAAAGGCGACCGCAAGATCCAATACAAGCTACGCGATTGGCTGTTCTCCCGCCAGCGCTACTGGGGTGAGCCGTTCCCTATCCTCTGGAAGGACGGGCAACATTTCGCGGTTCCCGACGAGGATCTCCCCTTGCTCGCGCCTCCGCTGGAGGATTACAAACCCTCCGGCTCCCCCGAACCCATCCTGTCGAAAGCGAAGGAATGGGTGGAGCTGCCGGACGGCGTGACCCGCGAGACCAATACCATGCCGCAGTGGGCCGGTTCATGCTGGTATTACCTCCGCTACTGCGATCCTAGTAATTCCGGCCGCTTCATCTCGAAGGAAGCCGAGGATTACTGGTCCAGCGAAAAGCCGGGCATGGTCGATCTCTACGTCGGCGGAACGGAACACGCCGTGCTCCACCTGCTCTATTCCCGCTTCTGGCACAAGGTTCTCTTCGACCTCGGCCACGTCCGCACCACCGAGCCTTTCCAAAGGCTCGTCAACCAGGGGTTGATCATGGGCGAGGACGGGCAGAAGATGTCCAAGTCCCGCGGCAACGTGGTCAACCCAGATGATGTCGTCAAAGAATACGGAGCCGACTCCCTTCGCCTCTACGAGATGTTCATGGGGCCGCTCGAACAGGTGAAGCCGTGGCAGATGAAAGGTGTCGAAGGTGTTTACCGCTTCCTAGGCAAAGTTTGGCGTGTCGCTTTCGACGAGCAAACCGACGGGTCGCTTTCCATTTCACCGAAGGTTCAAGACGTGCAGTGCACAGACAAGGAACTGTTGCGTGTGCTCAACGATACGATCAAGAAAGTCGGTGAGGAAATCGAGTCGTTGAAGTTCAATACGGCAATTTCGTTCATGATGACGTGCACGAAAGCCTTCACGCTAACGGAAACAGTTACGCTGAACGAATTCACCCAGTTTCTAGCCATACTCAATCCCTTCGCTCCGCACTTGACGGAAGAGATCAACGCGCGCCTTTCAGATGCTTTCAACCGCCCAGCCCAATCACTTTCCGAAGTGGAATGGCCCGCCTACGACGAGCAGGCGCTCATCCGCACTGAGTGCGAACTCGTCGTGCAAGTGAACGGCAAGCTCCGCGACCGGATCTGGATGGCGATGGATGCCCCCGAGGAGGTCGCCAAGGAGAAGGCATTCGCCTCAGCCAAGGTGAATGAGCACATCGACGGGAAAACGCTACGCAAAGTCATCTACGTTCCCGGCAAGATCATGAACCTGGTGGTGGCGTAGTGGTGACCTTAGGTCGCCTCTAAGCGTGGTGCAGCAGGATGGAGTTCGCCGCAAAGTGATCTGAAAGGATATCGGAAACGATCACGATCGGGGTTCCCGGGCGAACCAGATCCAGCTCGCGGAGATGCTCGGTCGCGCGCTTGATGGTTTCCTCGATGTTCGATGCGAACGATGTCTTGAAAGCGCGGATACCGCGTGTCAGCGATAGCTGGCGGCAAACGGATTCCTTTGGTGTGAATGCGTAGAAGGCGCTTGTCCGGGGCCGCATCATTGCAACCTGATTGGCGAGCACCCCCCGCCGTGTCAGCACCACCAACCGGGCGTCCGGCAGTGAATCCGCAAGGGTCACGGCGGCACGGGCGGTCTTCTGCCGCTCGTCGCGGAGGATCACATTTTGCCCGAACCCATGGCCACCCGATCGTTCGATGCGTGAGGCGATCCGGACAAGCGCCTCGACACAGCGCTCGGGATAGCGACCCACCGAGGTTTCACCGGAAAGCATCAGGCAATCCGCCTCCTCGTAGGCGGCGTTCATCACATCGGTGACCTCGGCGCGGGTGGGGGTGGGATTGGTGATCATCGACTCCAGGAGCTGGGTGGCGACGATCACGCGGGTGCCCAGCTCATGGCAGCGTTTCACGATACGGCGCTGGAGGATGGGCAGATCCTCGAAATCCACCTCGATGCCGAGATCGCCGCGGGCGACCATGATGACATCCGCCGTCCGGATGATCGCGTCGATGTTGCGGATGGCCTCCTGATCCTCGATCTTGGCGACGATCTGTGCCTCGCCTTCGAGGGCTTCCATCGCATCGCGCAGTTCGTTCACGTGGGCGGCATCGCGGACAAAGGAACCGGCGATGAAGTCCGCTCCGCATTCGACCGCATGTGCCAGATCCTTGTGATCCTTTTCCGTCAGCGCAGGCAGGTTCAGGCGGACACCGGGAAGATTGATGTGGCGGCGGGAGCCCATCAGGCCGGGCGTGCGGACATCGCAGATGATGCGGTCATCGGCAACACGGTCGATCCGCATGAGCAGTGCGCCGTTATCGACCACCAGCGTGTTCCCCTCGGTGACATCACCCATAAGGCCGGGGTAGTTCACCGTGGTGGAAAGCGGAATCGAGGCTTCCGCATCCGCGCGGCGGAACTCCACCTTGTCGCCTTCCTTTAGTTCGTAAGAGGTTTCCAGATCGCCGGTCCGGATCGATGGGCCGGTCAGGTCGAAAAGGACAGCGATGTGTGCCTTGCGCTTCTCCGACTCGCTGCGGACAAGCTTCGTCATTTCCGCCGCCCAATCATGCTTGGCGTGGCTCATGTTGAGCCGGAACACGTTCACCCCGCCGTCGATCAGTTTCCCTATCATCTCCTGGGACTGGGTTGCGGGGCCGAGGGTTACGATGAGCTTGGTTTTGCGGGACATATTTTAAAAGTTATTGGTGATTTGAATTTTGATATAGGGGAAAGAGCAAGGGGTGTGCCGTCGGAAGGTCAGAAGGAGTGGAGGCGAAGCCCGAAGGGGACGAAACGCTCGAAATCTTTGAGGTTGCGGGTGGAGAGCGGCGCATCGGAAAGGATAGCCGTGGCGGCGATCATGCAATCCGCATGCGAGCCCCGCCGCCGCCCGGATCCGTTGAAAAGCAGGGACGCCAGCTCGGCCATTGGCTTTGTGAAATCCAGGATATTGCCGTCCAAAATTTGTGCGATTGCGTTCTTGCGGGCAGTGGTCAACGGGCCGTTGCAGAACTCCGACCATGTGATTGTGGAAACGGCGGCTAAGTTTCCCGCTTTCAGCCAAGGCAGAACCTTTCCACCAGTGATGGAAGTCGATAGGCTGATCTGGATCAGTTCGTTTGTGTCAAAGTGAAGGATCATGTGCCTCCCACCAGTAAACTTTCGCGTTTCGCTCGGCAGCTACCTCGTCCATGAAATACTTGGCCTCCTCCTCGTTCAGCCCGTTTCCCGCACGTATCCATTCCAAAGCTTCAACGGGAGTCATGCGGGCTGTTTTCAACGCTTCTCCCTCCTTAACCTTCCGTACCGCCCTGCGGACGACCTCGGACTTCGAGGTGTCCCATCTCGCCGCGAGCAAGGCGAGGGTATCAAGCGTCTCCGTATCCAGCGACATGCTGGTTCTTTTCAGCGTGGAGGGATACTTCATGTGGTAACTGGATACCACATGAAGCGAGGTGTCAAGGCGTCAACGCGATCACCCCTATTTCGATACGCGTTCCCAAAAACCTAAATACGGTCTTGGCCGGAGACTGTTTTTGAGTTGATCCGATCCATGAGCGACCGGATTTGCGATGCGATACGCCAAAATCTTGGGGATGGCCTCCGGGCGTGAGCGCGTCGCCCTGCTCTGGCTGTGGGTTGGATTCTTGGTGAGCGGGATGTGGAAGAAGTCTGGAGGGAGGAAAGCAGGTAGCTGTGTTGCTCTTGGTATCAGGTCTGGCGCTCACATTCATTTTCCTGCCTCCATTTCCACCCGGAATGGGGTGTCATGCGGCGGAGGGTTGGACTTCCTTGCGGATGGCGGCGCCCTTTTCGCGTTCGGCACGCATGAATTCGTAATCGAGCTGGAGGTTCATCCACATGCCCGGGGTGATTCCGAAGAAGCAACTGAGGCGGAGGTCGTATTCGGGGGTGCAGCGGCGCTTGCCTTGCTTCATCTGGGTGAGGTGGGGGGCGGGGATTCCGCAGCGGCGGGAGATCTCGGCTTGGGTTAAGCTGGATTCCCCGAGGGTTTCGCGGAGAGTCTCGGCGAAGAAGTTGAGCAGTGGGATCTGGGAGGATTTCGTTTTCATTGTCTAAAAAGTCAGTGGTAGCCGGTGATTCGGACGTTGGTGGCGATGCCGTTTTCCCATTGGAAGACGATGCGCCATTGTCGGTTGATGCGGATGCTCCAGAGTCCCTTGAGATTGCCGCCGAGGGATTCGAGACGATTGGAAGGTGGCTGGCGGAGTTGATCGATGGAGACGATGCGGTGAATCTGACGGAGCTTCATCAGGGCACGTGGCTGGATGTCGCGCGGGAATTTCCGGGACGATTCCCCGGGGAAAACTTTTGAGGTTTCTTTGCATGAGAAGCTTTCGATCACCTGATTGTCATCACGTTGCCTGAATTGGTAACGATGTCAAGGATGGTGTCGTCTGAGGCTGGAGATGGAGTCAGGCAGGTGGGGGCAGCCAGCGGGATAGGCGGGTAGGAATTTTCCCGCAATTTTTCTTGTCAGCTTGGAATGATAGATGCTTGGATTATTGATGATGAAAATTTGCAAGGTGAAATTCACAGCCGTTTCCATTCTTCTTCTCGCCTCCCCGGCGTTTGCCGACACCTTCGGCACCGGCGTAAACCAGTTCAACATCGACTTCGTCACCATCGGCAATGCTGGCAATGCCAATGACGGATTAACTGGAAACACTGCCTACGGAGGTGTCTCATACACCTACCGGATGGGGGTGTACGAGGTGAGCCGGGACATGATCACGAAATATAATGCGATCGGAGTCGGGCCGGCGATCACTCTAGAGGACATGACCTCCTTCGGTGGCAACGGTGCTGCGAGACCAGCGACCGGCGTATCTTGGAACGAGGCTGCACGCTTCGTGAACTATTTGAACACAAACAGCGGTTACAGCGCGGCGTATCAGTTCACCACGGGCGGAGCGAATGACAATATCGCGCTGTGGCAGTCTGGCGACACGGGCTACAATGCAGCCAATCCATTCCGCAACAGCAATGCGCACTACTTCCTGCCGAGCGAGGACGAGTGGTACAAGGCGGCGTATTACGATCCGAACAAGAGCGGTGGCGCCGGCTATTGGGACTATGCGACGGGTAGCGACACGGCACCAACGGCGGTGGCGAGCGGCACGAGCGGCGCAGTTTACAATGGACAGCCAGGACCGGCGGACATCACCAATGCGGGCGGACTGAGCGCTTACGGCACGATGGCGCAGAACGGCAACGTGTGGGAATGGGGCGAATCCGGCTTCACGGCTCCGAATGATACGGCGGGTGAGTCGCGGCTGATCCGCGGCGGTTACTGGGGCAACAGTTCCGGCGGCCTCGCGTCGTCCAACCGCGTCAACGTCAGCCCCGCGTACGAGGGCTTCGACGTGGGGTTCCGCGTCGCAGCTGTTCCTGAGCCGTCCGCATTTTTCTTAACACTCATCAGCGCGGTGTGCCTTGTTATCAGAAGAAAGCGCTGATTTCTTCCCTTTGCCCTCTGGCTCTTTGCCCTTTTCTCTATTTTTCTTAGCGAGGTAGGCAATAGGGAAATCTTGGGCTGGCAGGATGCCCCAAACAATCCCGCGAAGCGGGCGAATTTTTTTTGATGACCCCATTAGAGGCTTGTCGCCTCTAACGGGGCAAGCCGGGATAAGGCAATGGAATACGTGTATGTTCTTCTCAGCAAAGCCGATGGTCAGCTCTACACGGGTCTGACATCCGACTTGCGGCGGCGACTTGCTGAACATAATTCCGGGGAGGTTGCTTCTACAAAGCATCGGATACCATTAAACCTCGTGTACTACGAAGCCTGCCTGAGCAGGACGGACGCTGCGGCGCGGGAGAAATACCTCAAGACCGGCATGGGCAAGCGCTACTTGAAGAACCGCCTTAAGGACCCCGTTAGAGGTCTCGGGGACCTCTAACGGGGTCGACAAACGGAGCGGCGGGGGCTAGGGTGAGGTCATGAATTCGCTATTGGAGATTGAAAAAGTGCTTGAGCGGCTGCCTGAGCAAGATCAGCGGAAACTCGCGGCCTGGTTCGGAGACCATCGGCTGATGGTGGAAGCATCAGGGATGCTCGGTGGTATTTATGACGAGGAAGATGGCGGAGAAAATCAACTGATCGAGGATGAAGCGCGGTGAGATCTGGTTGGCGGATCTGGGGTATATCGGCAAGGTGCGCCCTGTGCTGATCCTGAGTGTGGAGCCGGGAGATGAAGATCGAGCCTTGGTGACCTATGTGGTCCGGACCACCAGTGCGAGGGGAACGGCCTACGAGGTGGTGCATACGGCGCGTGGCATGAAGCCGGGAGTGTTCGACGCGCAAGGGATTGGAACCACGGATCGCAGCCATTTCCTGCGTAAGCTGGGTTTCCTTGAGGAAAGGATCATGCGGCAGGTAGAGGAAAAAACGCGTGCTTGGCTGGGGCTGTGAAACGGCACAAACAACTGTGGGAGCGGGCGGGTGCGGCTTTTTTCCAGAGATGGGAGCCTCAGACATCCTGATCTAACCATGAAGAGATAGGATTCGTGGCCATCGACTGGGAAATTCATTGATCCCACTGTGGCACTTCATCCAGCATTTGGAATCGTTAGCAATAGGCCAGTGGCGACCATGATTCGCAGCCCATCGGGCTGGCACATACTAGCCCATGGCAGCGCCATGGGTTGCTTGAATAAGCGTTTGGCAGGCTGAAAGCTTGCATCATCATGATCTGATTTTCCGTTACCTTATGAGGCAGACCTTCGGCCTGCTGTGATTTTTTGGTAACTCACCTAGGGCGGCGACCGCTGGCGCGATCTTGCCCTAGGCTTGTATGCCTTGCCCCTGTGGGGCCGGAGAATGAATCACAAGCACACCCTTCCCGGATCCGTGACATCTTCTCTCTCTCTCTTAGCTCATTCAATTCCACCGAGGTCAGGATGTCTGAGCCTGCTGTAGCTTTCTCCAGGACAGCCCCGCTTCGACGGGGGGCAAGCTGAGGTATTATGAACCGGGAGACGCCAATGCCGCCGGGCGCGCAGCAGGCTGCATGGCCCCAAAGCGGCAGCAGGCTTCCGCAGTCCAAGGAGGCTGGGCCTCATTAGGCAAAGGCAGTCCCTGCCCACAACTTACAGTTACAACCTTGCGCCTGAGGGTGCTGGGGCGTTAAATCGCGGGCGGGATGACCGGGCAAAAAACGGCGGGTGAGTCGCGGCTGATCCGCGGCGGTAACTGGAACAACAGTTCCGGCAACCTCGCGTCGTCGAACCGCAACAACAACAGCCCCACGAACGAGAACAACAACGTGGGGTTCCGCGTCGCAGGCTCCTGGCCGGGAAGGGCTTTCGTGCGCTTCCTGGAAGAGCCAAGGCTTGCGGCCAGAATTGCGGAGGGCGGGTGCCTTCCGCGACCGTGCCGCACTCAGGAACCACCGGTCGTTCCGGCGGGAAATCCCGCAAGGGGTTTCCGGCGAATCAGCAGCGGCCCCGCTGCGGTGAGTAGCCTGCGAGGCGAAAGCCGTGGCGGGTGCCATGCGGATTACGTGGAGGTGTGGGGATGAGCCGAAAGCGTGTGCGTCACCGCCGGGAAGATCCGGATGCCGCATGGGGAGAAAAAGCCCGTCAACCATTCGCCTGGTCGTGGGTGTTTTTGGCGGGCGGAGCCATCGTGTTGATGCTGTTCTTCGTCTTCCTGTCGTGGCCGGGTCCAAAGCGCGAGCCGGGAAGGCAAACTGCGCCGGTTGTCGAGGGCGATGCCGGGTTGGAGGCTGATAGGGAGGTGCGGGATGGGATCGATGCAGCCGAGAAGGTGGCACGGACTTTTCTGGCTGAGGGCGCCCCGTATGAGAGGCTGCGCTGGGTGCGCGACGCGGATGATGTGCTTCTGCGTATGGACGGCTATCCCAAGGAGGCGCGTGAAGCTCCGGGAGAGATCGAGAAGATGATCGGGCATGTGAGCGAGGATGGCAGGGCGGTGACGGCCTTTGCGGTCACCATGCCGTCGGGGGAGCCACGGCTGCTGGAAGTGGTTGAGACGGATGATGGGCCGAAGGTGGATTGGGATGCGTATGCGCGGTATGGCACGGCAAGCTGGGAGGATCTTTTGTCCGGCAAGGCGGAACGGGCGGTGGTGCGGGTGTTCTGCGAACCTTCGTCGGAACGACCTGCGCCCTTCGGAAATCAGGCGGAGTGGACTGCCTTTCGCCTGAGCAGTCCTGACCTGCCGCAGGCGGCGCTGGGTTTCGCGCAGGTGGGAAGCGTCCGGGAGGCGATGATGAAGAAGGTGATTATTGGAACGCCGAGGTATCGCCAGCGCTTCACCTTGGAGATTTTGCGCCACGAGGGAAAGGACGAGCCGCTCTTCGAGATCACCCGCTGCCTGGCGGTGGGGTGGATTCTCGGTGAGCGGGACGTGGAGGAAGACTGGCGGAAGAAGGGCGAATGAGCGGCGCTGCCTGCTCTACCGGTGCGTGTAAGGATTTGTGATTGCCGGCAGTGCTTTCGAGGAGCAGCAGGCGGGACGCCCAATACTGTCAGATTAAGGGTTTTCAACCGCAGATGAACGGGATGCACGCAGATGGAAATCCAAGAATATCCCTCTATTTATCTGCGTTAATCCTGTTCATCTGCGGTTAATTCTTCGGTCTTCATGCTTAAACTGACGGTATTGGGCGGGACACCCACAGGTCGAAATAGCCGGGACGGCTATTTTACTTTTTCTTGCCGAGAGCGCGCCCATCATCGGTGCAGCCTGCTTTTAACCCTGTTCGATGGTCTTTTCCGTCGCTGCGTCGATGACGGCGAAGCGCTCGCGGTTGAGGGTGGGGTCGGAGCGGAAGATGAGGCGGCCGGAGTGTGAGCGCTCGAGTTCCACGAGGACTTTTGCATCCTCCTGCTTGAAGCGGTTGAGGACGTCCGAGTTCACGATCACGATCAGGTCTCCGACCTGGCCACGCTGGGTCTGGATGACGGTGTTGAGGCGGCGCTGGATCTCGATGGACATGGTCATCGGGGTCTTCACGCGGCCGCGGCCCTGGCAGTAGGGGCAGGGTTCATACATCGAATCGCGGAGCGATTCGTTGAGGCGCTGGCGGGTCATTTCCATGAGGCCGATGGCGGAAATCTGGAGGATCTGGGTCTTGGCCTTGTCGCGCTTGACGCGGTCTTTCATCGCCTTGTAAACGGCCATCTGGTCGCGGCGGTGGCGCATGTCGATGAAATCGACGACGACCAATCCGCCGATGTTGCGGAGGCGGAGCTGGCGGGCGACTTCCTCAGCGGACTCGATGTTGGTCTGGAGTATCATCTTGTCCACATCCTTGGAGCCGCGGTTGCGGCCGGTGTTGACATCCACGGAAATGAGCGCCTCGGTCTCGTCGATGACGATGTAGCCGCCGCATTTCAGCCAGACCTGGCGGGAAAACGCCTCGTCGATCTGCTTCTGGATGTTGACGCGTTCGAAGATCGGCTGGTTGGCGGTCGGGAGGTGGTGGATGCGTCGCTTGGCGCGGCGGGAGATTTTCCCGGCGATCTCGCGGATCAGCTCGGTGGTTTCCGCATCGTCGCAGAGCACCTGATCGACCTCTTCGGTGAGGAAGTCGCGGGCGGTGCGCTCGATCAGGTTCGGCTCCTGGAAAACGCAGCAGGGGGCGGGGTTGTTGGCGCGGCGCTGGTCGATGGAGTCCCATTGTTCCAGCAGCATCGCGAGATCGCGGACGAAGTGGCGGGCGCGGGTGCCCTGGGCGACGGTGCGCATGATGATGCCCATGCCTTCCGGGACGGAGAGTTTCTGGACGATGTGGCGGAGTCGCTGGCGCTCCTTCGGATCCTCGATCTTGCGGGAAATCCCGAACTGCTCGGTGAAGGGCATGAGGACGAGGTAGCGGCCGGCGAGGGAGATGTTGGTGGTGACACGCGGCCCCTTGGTGCCGATCGGGCCTTTGGAAACCTGGATGACGATTTCCGAGCCGATCGGATAGATCGAAGGGATATCCTTGGACGTGATTTTCTTCTGGGCCTTCTTCTTGCCCTCGCGCTCGATCTCCTCAAGGCCGCCGTCGAGGGCGGCGGGGATGGCGTCCCAGAAGTGGAGGAAGGCGTTCTTATCAAGCCCGATGTCAACGAACATGGCTTTCAGGCCCTGCTCGATGTTTTTCACCCGGCCCTTGAAGATGCCTCCGACGATGTTCTGGTCGCCTTCGCGCTCAACGGTGTATTCCTCGAGGACTCCGTCCTCCAGGAGGGCCACGCGGCGCTCAAGCTTCTCTACGTTTACGATGATGGTGGTGCCTTGGGATGGATCGGCGGTGCCGATGCCTAACAGTCTTTTGATTTTCTGGATCACGTTATGTGTGTTGGTTGGAAATTGTTTTCTTTGTTGCTGGGTTGGAAACGGTTCACTCCTGGATGGGGGTGGCGCGCGGGATCACTTGGCCCTCGCGGTCCGTTTCCTGGGTGATTGTCGGTTTTGGTGTGACTTTGACCGGCTTTGCATCCACAGCGGGGGTCGGCAGGATCTCGGCGACCTCATCGCCGGTTTCCCCGATGTCTTCCGGGTCTGTGGAAGTGGTGGCTTCGGCGGGTGGGGCGGAGATTTCCGAGGCCTCGATGGAGGCGAGTATGTCCTTGAGAGGTTCGATGGCCTCGATGGTCTTGAGGTGGCCGACATATTCCGTCTGCGGCTTGAGGGGCAGGCGCATGCCTTTTTCCTGGGCGAAGATGCCGGTGTAAACCGTGTTGACGAGCGGCCCGCAGACGGCGCCTCCGGATTTGCCCGCCTGGACCAGGATCACCATTGCGTAGCGGGGTTCGTCAAAGGGGGCGAAGGACATGACCCATGAGTTGTTGGACTTCTGGCCGTTGTCGGTGGTTTGCGCGGTGCCGGTTTTCGCGCAGATCTCGATATCATCCATGCGGACTTTGCCGGCGGTGCCGCCGGGTTCGTTGACCGCTTTCCACATGCCTTTGCGGATGAGTTCCAGATCCTTCTCCTTGATCCCGGATCGGAGCAGATCGACTTCCAGCTTCGGGAAATCCGGAACAAGCACCGAGCCGTCCTCGGCGGTGACTTTTTTCACGACCCGCGGCTGGTAGTATTTCCCTCCGTTGGCGACGGCACTGATCATGGCGGTGAGCTGGAGGGGGGTTGCGAGCATGTAGCCCTGGCCGATGGATGTCATGGCGTTGAGTGCCGGGGTCATCCTTTCCTTCGGATAGGCGGCGCTCCATGCGCGGGAACCCGGCAGCAGGCCGGGATCCTCATTGGGCAGCTCGACACCGGTTTTTTTCCCGTAGCCGACGAGCGAAAGGCCTTCGACCATGCCCTGCCAGGTGACATCGCCCGCAAGCCTGTTGAAATACGGATTGCAGGATTTCTGGAGCGCGTCCGGGAGGGTGAGGGAGCCGTGGCGGCCTTTTTTCATGTTCCAGAGCCAGCATCCGATCGGGTGGTTCCCATACATGATGTAGCCGTCGCAGGAGTAGGACTTTCCGGAAAGCCCTTTGAGGGATCCTGCAATGGCCGTCGCGACTTTCATCGTGGATCCCGGCTCGAAGGATGACATCGTACGGTTCGTGAACGGGGAGAGCTGGGGATTGGAATTGTAGGCGATGAATTTCTCGCGGGAAATGGATGGGATGAAGGCGTTGGGATCGTAATCCGGGACGGAAGCCATTGCCAGCACCTCGCCGGTGCGCACGTCCATGACGACACCGGCGGCGCGGCCGGCGCGGCGGAGGGTGTTTTCGAGTAGATACTGGATGCGGGCGTCGATGGAGAGCTGCACCTCCGCGCCGATGCCGGGCTTGGTGTAGTCGAGCATGCCTATGGTGCGGTTCTTCTCGTCCTTGAGCACCGTCTTGCTGCCTGCCGGGCCGCGGAGATATTTGTCCATCGTGGCCTCGACGCCGGCGATGCCTTTTTCGTCCCCGATGTAATGGTCGAACTCGCGTTTCTCGGCCGATGTGATGTCGCCCTTCTCCCACTGCTTGAGGTAGCCGAGGACGTGGGATGCGATTGTGCCATAGGCATACTGGCGCTGGGGCCGGATGCCGAGAGTTACGCCGGGGAATTCAAGGTTCCTTTCCGCGAGGTGGGCAAAGTCCTCATAGGTGAGGTCTGCACGGTAGGTGAATGGGACGAGGCCGCCGTGGGTGAGATAGTGGGTGCGGAGGGCGGCGGCGTTGTAGTTTTTTGCAAGGCCGAGTTCCTGCAATGGCTTGATCGTCCACTCGTTGACGATCGCGACGATGTCTTTTTCCGAACGTTTCCTCGGTAGGCCGTTCTGGGTCGTGAGGCGGTCCAGCGTTGGGCTCTCATCGTGCTGGAGCTTGTAGGCGGCGGCGATTTCCTCGAGGTTGAAGGAAACCACGTAGTTGCGCAGGTTGCGGGCGAGGGGGATGCCGTTGCGATCGGTTATCTCGCCGCGTATGCCCGGCTCGCGGACGGTGACTGTGCGGTTGCCGGGAACCATTGAGAGGAACTCCGACTGGCGCTCGATCTGGAACTCGTGGAGCTTCGACAAAAGGGTGCCGAAGCCCACAAGGATGAGGGCGGTGAGAAGGTAAAGCCTGAGCCTGAAGCGGGGTTCCATGGTTGAATGTTATCTGCGCCGGTTTTTTCCGGCCTCCGGGTAAAGCGAATGGCCGGAGGCTTTCGCCAGCAGGAAGAGGAGCCAGAAGATGAGGGGGGAAAATAGCATGGTTAGCAGCGAAGTGTAGGACATAAGCCGGATGATGGGCCGGGTGATGACGAAATCGCCGCGCACGAAGGAGATGAGGGAGTAGTCGGCGGCGAGGTATAGAAATGTGGCGATGCCGGTGAGGACTGCCGAGAAATGCCATTTTCCCTGGCGGAAAAGCGGGTAGAGGCCCTGCATGAGGAAGCCCATGGCGCCGAAGAGAAGGATGGAGTATCCGAAGCGCAGGGACTCCGCCGGCTGTGTGTACACCTCGGGATCCGCGATGATGGGCGCGAGCGAGGTGTGGGCGTCCCAAAAGATGCCGCCGATGAATGCGAGCAGCAGCATGGTGGGTGTGGCGACGGTGACCGCCGCGCAGAGGAAAACGAGGTGGACGAGCAGGATGCGGGCGTTGCTGAGACCGGTCAGCGCGGGCACGAACTGCTGGACCAGGAATGCGGCGAGCAACAGGAAGATCGTGCTGATGTTATAGCGGAGCAAGGGCTTGTGGGTTCAGTGGTTTTCCGAAAGGACGACGAAGACCGTGCCTAGATCGCTGAGATCCACGGCGGGCTTGACCAGGGCTTCGGAATCGAGCGGCCCCCTTTCAACGGAGGCGATGGTGCCGACCAGGATGTTGGGCTGGAAGATCCCGCCGCGACCGGTGGTGAAGACGCGCTGGCCGGGTTTGAGTGAGGCGTTTTTGGAGAGGAACCGGAGACGGAGCATCGGGCTGCTATCGAACTCGCCGCGCTGGCCGCTGAGGATTCCGACCTCGGGCGAGCCCTCAACGCGGACCGAGACCTGGCATTTCTCGTCGGTGATGAGCAGGACGGAGGAGCGGCTGTGGAAAGGGCGGTCGATGATGCCGACGAGACCGTCGTTCGAAAGCACCGAAAGCTGGATGCCGATGCCGCGATCCTCACCCGCATCGATCTCCATCGTCTGCCACCATGTCGTCGGATGGCGGCGGATGATCTGGGCGGCTACGACATCGAAGTTCGTGGCTTTCTTGAAATCCAGCGCATGGCGGAGTTCCGAGTTCTCCCGTTCGAGTTCCTTGAAGCGGGACTCGATGATGCGCAGGCGCCCGATCTCGCCCTCGATCACGGCCAGCTTCGCCTCGCTTTCCTTGGAGTGCCTCGTTTCCGATAGGAGCGAGCGGGACTTTGTTTCGAGCGCGGAGCCGGACTTGAGGGTCGGTGAGATGATCTTGAAATAGGCGATTTGTATCTCCCTGACAACCTGTTCGCTGCGCGTGAGCGCCCACGTCGCTCCCGCGAGGAAGAGAAGCAATGCGATCAGGTTGAGCGGTTTCATGGCCGTTGGGATTCCCCATGCGGGGAGCCTCCGGGGCTCAGCGATCCGTATTCGTGACGCGCTTCAGGAGGGCGAGTTCCTGGAGGGCTTTGCCGGTGCCTTCCGCCACTGCGCTGAGGGGATCCTCGGCGACGTGGACGGGAAGTCCGGTTTCTTCACGGAGAAGACGGTCGAGCCCCTTGAGCAGGGCGCCGCCACCGGCGAGGACGATGCCGCGGTCGACAAGGTCAGCGGCAAGTTCCGGAGGGCAACGTTCGAGGGTGGTGCGGACAGCATCGACGATGGTGCTGAGCGGATCCGCCATTGCCTCGCGGATTTCCTGCGAGGTGATGGTGATGGTTTTCGGAAGTCCGGCAACGAGATCCCGGCCCTTGACCTCCATTGTGAGTTCTTTCGGGAGCGGCGCTGCGGAGCCGAGGCGGATCTTGATATCCTCGGAAGTGCGCTCGCCGATCATCAGGTTGTAGGCGCGCTTCATGTATTGGATGATGGACTCGTCAAGCTCGTCACCGGCGGTGCGGACGGAGCGGGCATAGACGATTCCGGAAAGGGAGATCAGCGCGACCTCGGTGGTGCCGCCGCCGATATCGACGATCATGTTTCCGGAGGCTTCCTGCACCGGCAGGCCGACTCCGATTGCGGCGGCCATCGGCTCCTCGATGAGATAGACCTCGCGGGCGCCCGCCTGCTCGGCGGACTCACGGACGGCGCGGCGCTCGACCTCGGTGATGCCCGATGGGATGGCGATGAGGACGCGGGGATTGGAGCGGCGGCCCTTGTTCACTTTGCGGATGAAATGGCGGAGCATCGCCTCGGTGACCTCGAAATCGGCGATCACCCCGTCCTTGAGCGGGCGGATCGCGACGATGTTGCCGGGGGTGCGTCCGAGCATGCGTTTCGCATCGTCACCGACGGCGAGCACCTCGTTGGTGCCCGCTTTCACGGCGACCACGGACGGCTCGCGCAGGACGATGCCGTGATCCTTGACGTTGATCAGGGTGTTCGCGGTGCCGAGATCGATCCCGATATCGCTGGAAAACATGTTTCCGAAAAATCTTTTGAACATGGAAGGTAAGTGTGTGGAAAGGTTTGGAAATGAAGGGGTTGAATGCGAAAGTCACGGCAATCCCGGTCACCTTGCCGGCCCGGTTGTCGTCCCGCATGGCAGGTTTTCGAAGAGGCCGCTGGCAAAGCCCTGCGGAAGGAATGGAGAATCGGAGTGTGCCAGCCTAGCGTCAAGCCGGAAAGCGAGTTCCACGCAATTGCTTTCGATGTTCCACGGCGGCGGAAGTTTCCGGCGGATTTTGGCGCACCATGGCACGCGCATTGAAATCAACGCTAGATGGGCTAGCTTGAACTCGACTTCACCGGATATCGGCACATCCTGAGTCTAGCAACCCGCAAACTCCCATGATTGTAAGCATTTTTAACGACGTGATCGGCCCTGTGATGCGCGGCCCTTCGAGTTCGCACTGCGCCGCCGCGCTGCGGATCGGGCGGCTTGCCCGCGAACTGATGGATGGCGGGTTCACCGACGTGCTCGTGGAATTCGACCGCGAGGGATCGCTGCCGACGACGCACGACACCCAGGGTTCCGACATGGGGCTTTTCGGCGGGCTGATGGGATGGGATGCGGATGATGAAAGGTTGCCCGGATCGATGAAAACCCTCGGCGATACGGGTGTCCGCATCGCCATCGAAACGGTGGACGCCGGGGATCCGCATCCGAACACCTACCGCCTCACATTGCGCAGCGATGATGAGGTGCACACGCTGCGCGCCATTTCCACCGGCGGCGGGATGATGGAGGTGATCGATATCGACGGCTTTACCGTCTCGATGTTCGGCGATTGCTGCGAGACGCTGATTTGGGCAGCAGGGGTGGAGGAGGAGGTGATTGCGGGGATTTTCTCCGGGTTTGCGGCGGATGAGATTGTCCTGCACAAATCCGGCGAGCGGCGGATGATCGAGGTGAAAGCCCCGGGATTCGTCGGCAAGGAAATCCTTTCGGCGCTTCCCGGGATCACCTCCGTGAAACGACTTTCCCCGGTGCTTCCCGTCATGTCACGGAAGGACACGGCGGTCCCCTACGGCTCCTGTGCGGAAATGTTGGAGCACGATGCAGGCAAGGGCACGCCTCTTTGGAAGTTGGCTGTGAATTACGAAATGGCGCGCGGCGGACTCAGCGAGGAAGAGGTCATCGCGAAAATGGTCAACATCGTCAATATCGTCCGCCGCTCCATCGCCGAGGGCATCGCAGGCACCGAATACGACGACCGCGTGCTCGGCCATCAGTGCGGGCGTTTCGACGAAATGATGCGCGAAGGGAAATTGTTAGATGGCGGTGCGCTCAACCGCATCATCCTCTACGTCACCGCCCTGATGGAGGTGAAAAGCTCGATGGGTGTCATCGTCGCCGCGCCGACCGCCGGTGCATGCGCGGCTCTTCCGGGTGCGGTTGTCGCGATGGCGGAATCGATGGGGCTCGACGAGGAAGCGATGGCGAAAGCCCTCCTGGCCAGCGGCCTCATCGGCGTGTTCATCGCCACCCGCTGGACTTTCGCGGCGGAAGTCGGCGGCTGCCAGGCGGAAGGCGGATCCGCTGCCAGCATGGGCGCTGCGGCGCTGGTCACCTTGGCCGGCGGGCCGCTCGAACAAGCCGTCGCCGCCGCCTCGATGGCTATGCAAAGCATGATAGGACTGATCTGCGATCCCATCGCCAACCGCGTCGAGGCACCCTGCCTCGGCAAGAACGTGATGGCCGCCGCCAACGCCCTGTCCTGCGCGAACATGGCGCTCGCCGGTTTCGACCAGGTGATCCCGCTCGACGAGGTCATCGACACCGCAAAAGCCGTTGCAAAACAGATGCCGCGGGAAGTCCGCTGCACCAACCTCGGCGGACTTTCCATCACCCCGACGGCGATCGCCCTCGAGAAAAAACTCACGGAGCGCCGCGCTTCCTCCTGCGGAACGGGGTGCGGTTGCTGAGAAAATCGGCATTTGATTTCCCCAACACCGCAGGACAACATCCGGCCGCATGTCATCACCGATCCGAATCCTCTGCGCGGGCGCAGGCCACATGGGCCGCTCGCACGCACTCGCCTACCACAACATTCCCGGATTTGAAATCTGCGGCATCGTCACCCGCTCCCCGGAAAGCCGCGCCGAGCTGAATGCTGAACTGGGCGGCGGCTATCCCGTGTTCTCGGATTTCCTCGAAGCACTCCAGGTCACAAAACCTGACGCGGTA
>Ga0163144_10008196_pt1 | contig 22656 bp, 17 predicted proteins | sample OliLak19BULKMAT1_FD_123175 | JGI IMG/M metagenome (GOLD analysis project Ga0163144, IMG submission 123175) | Freshwater microbial mat bacterial communities from Lake Vanda, McMurdo Dry Valleys, Antarctica - Oligotrophic Lake LV.19.BULKMAT1 | ecosystem: Environmental > Aquatic > Freshwater >...
ATTAAAGATTCTGACCTGGAAGTGCAAACTTCACGCTCCGGAGGTGCAGGCGGACAGAACGTAAATAAAGTAGAGTCCAAAGTGCAGATGAAGCACATCCCCTCCGGCATTGTGGTAGTATGCCAGGTGGAGCGTACACAGATAGGCAACCGCGCACGCGCTCTAACTATGCTTAAATCCCAGCTATATGAAGTGGAGATGCGCAAGCGCAAAGAAAAATCGGATGCTGTGGAGGCAGGAAAGAAAAAAATTGAGTGGGGTTCCCAAATACGTAACTACGTGCTGCATCCATACAAGCTGGTAAAAGATTTACGTACAGATCATGAAACATCGGATGCCCAGGGGGTTTTAGACGGAAACCTGGATGAGTTTATTAAACAATACTTGATGGAATACGGTCCGAAGAAAAAGTAAACTCTTTAAGCAAAGAAAACGGCTGATGATGGCAAAAAAACCAAACACCAGCCGTGGTTGTCCCCTGACAATTTATCTTTAACCCAAATTTTTCAGTTGAAAAATTTGCGCTATGCGAAGACGATCCAGGCGCTTACTCCCAAGGAGTCCTTCGGACTGCCTGGATGTCTTGGTTAACCCAGACCAAATCATTTGCGTCCGCCCTTTGGGCAAAATTTGCAGGTTTGCTGCACATTTTGGGTTTAAATACCAATTGTACTGTCTCAGCACTTCCAATTCCTGGAATACCTTCTTACAAAAAGATGCCTGTTGATTTTCGAGTTAGATCTAGCCCGCTACTAAATCTAAGTGAAGTACGTAAAACTTAAGGATATTTCCAAATAAATACCCTACAAAAACACAGGGTTCTCATTACTTTATGGTAATCAGTCATTTACATGGAAGAAGTATTGATTTATCATAACAACCGCTGCTCAAGAGACAACCAAAGTATTTTCTCGCTATTTATTTATAATTATTTTCTTTACAGCGATTACATTTTCAAAAATACCTTTCCCAAAAGTGACCTGAATAAAATAAACACCATTAGGCTGGTGTCTTAAATCAATATTCGATTCCTGTTCAGAAACACTTGTTTCAAAAACCTTTTCTCCCAAAACATTCACAATGGTTAAATTTATTTTATCAAGTTTTTCCTTTCCGCCAGAGGATGGATCCGTCCAGTTGGCGGATACCAAAAAGGAAAATAATCCGTTATTCGGACTTGGATAGATAGAAATTGAATTTGAAAGATCAAGATCGTTTATTCCTGTAGGATTAATTGATGAGCACCCGCCAGAAGTCAGTATCGAAGCTCTGGTAGTAGCTAAACAGGCATCCATCCTCAATGCCTGTCCGCGGGTAAACATGCGGGTACAAGGAGCGCTGGTGTAATCCATATAATTATTAAACATGATGCCGGGAAAACTTGGGCTACAGCCATCCGTTACCGGAAATGTGGGACAAGTTGCATCGGGAGTTTTAGCGGCTTGCTGTGGAGTATCTGCTACAAAATCATCGGCACCGCATCCGTTCTCATCTGCCCATATATGCCTTAGATTCAACCAATGCCCAGCTTCATGAACCGAATGTCGCGCAAAAGCAGTGCGATCAGGAACACTGCCGGGGACGGGACTAACAACAGTATAATCTACAACAATGCCATCCGTGCCAGCCGGCCCTCCCGGAAACTGCGCATACGCGCCTTGGTTATAAAGATCACATGTCCAGAAATTCAGGTATTTATCTCTATCCCAGGCTGTACTGGGCTTTTGCGCCTCAAATGAAGATGATGTATAATTGAATGCTCCTGCATGCCTGGTAACTCCCGTTGTAGCATTGCCACTCACATCTCTGTCAGCAAGGCAAAATTCAACCAACACATCATCCGATACTCCCCTAAAAGCAGCCGGTGTGCCATGGATATCTCCATTCAATCTTCTGAAATCTCTATTAAGCATAACCATTTGTGAATCGATGCGGGCCTGTGAAAGATTTCTTCCTGTTCCAAGAGCTTCGCCATTATGAAATATGTGAAAAACAACCGGTATTGTTATTATAGGGCGGGGCGTTTTCACTAATTCCACCTCTAACGTTGCACAAAGTGTGTTGCTTACACAATTAGAAGCATCCACAAGCACATCATAATCTCCACTTAGTATCGGATTGAAATAAATTTCCGACTGCGTTCCGCAGTAATCATCATTATGCGCTACTGCCTGTGATCCTCCTGCTGTATACATAGTAAGTTGTGTATTAAAAACGTTTGTCCCGCAGGTAGATATGCGATACGTGTTGCCGGGTATCAATCCCTTCACTGTTACAAATTGTCCGCCATTTATGCAATTAGGCGAAGGATTAACAATTTGCCCTATTGTTGTCGGAGCAGTCAGATCCTGAAGCTTGGTGTTATCATATCCGCATACAGACAGAGTTGAGGGATTGCCTGATTTTCCGTTTTGCGATACCTGCTGAGGATCAATGTAACCTGGCCTGGCAACCTCATTCTTCTTTATCCATTCCTGTGTTTGCCTCTCTATTTCTTCCATCCTTGCTTTCAGGGAAGGATCCTCCTTTATCATTCTTTCAAGATTTTGCATAGTTCCGCAGTCGCTCTGTGCGTGTACGCTTAAGCCAAAAAGGGTGAGCAACAACAATGAGAGTAAGGGTGTTTTCATAGGTGTTGATTAATGATTTCTATATTTTGCCTAAATCGAGCAGGCAATAATTACGTAATTGTTACAGTGTTACAAAAAGTGGCTTAGAGTAAAGAAACTAAAAATATAAGGAACTTCCAAATGATTGCCGTTATTTGTGGATATAAACGTCCATACCAATGATAATATTGAGTTATTTTACTTAGAAATAAACTAAAATGGAGCAATTAATCATTTATCATAATAATCGCTGTAGCAAGAGCCGTTGTGCGTTGGAGCTGATCGAAAAAAAGACAAAAAAATTTCAAATAGTTGAATATCTAAAAAATCCACCAACTGAAAAAGAACTGAAAAACATTCTGCAAAAACTGGGAATGCAAGCCGAAGATATCATCCGGAAAAAAGAAACACTATTTACAGATAAATTTGAGGGGAAAAAACTAACCAACGATCAATGGATAAAAATACTGGTGAAAAATCCTATATTGATAGAACGTCCTATCATTGTAAAAGGAAATAAGGCTGTAATAGGAAGGCCTGTGGAAAATATTAACCAAATCCTATGATAGTGAGAGATGTTGGCTCAAAACTGAAATAATATAACTTTACTCAAAATATTTTATCATGAGCTTCAGAATAGAAAAAGACACCATGGGCGAGGTAAAAGTACCTGCCGATAAATACTGGGGCGCACAAACAGAACGCTCGCGTAACAATTTCAAAATAGGCCCGGAAGCCAGCATGCCTAAAGAAATCATTTATGCATTTGCCTATTTGAAAAAAGCGGCTGCCCATGCGAATAAGGAATTGGGTGTACTGAGTGCAGAAAAATGCGATCTGATCTCTAAAAGCTGTGATGAAATACTTGCAGGAAAGCTGGACGACCAATTTCCGCTCGTTATCTGGCAGACAGGCTCGGGAACACAGAGCAACATGAATGCCAACGAAGTGATCGCATACCGCGCACATGTTATTTCAGGAGGAAAGCTTTCAGACGATAAAAAAGTCCTGCATCCGAATGATGATGTAAATAAATCCCAATCTTCGAACGACACCTATCCTACTGCGATGCACATTGCTTCGTACAAGCAGGTAAATGACATCACGCTTCCCGGAATGCAGAAACTGCGCGATACATTAAACAAAAAAGCAGAAGCATTCAGTACGATCGTAAAAACAGGAAGAACGCATTTCATGGATGCAACTCCGCTTACCCTGGGACAGGAATTTTCAGGATATGTTCAGCAGATAGATAACGGCATACGTGCTATAAAAAATTCGCTCGAGATGATCAGGGAGCTGGCACTGGGAGGAACAGCGGTGGGGACAGGACTCAATGCCCCAAAAGGCTACGATGTGCTGGTTGCGAAAAAAATTGCTGAGTTTACCAAGCTGCCTTTTATCACTGCACCGAATAAATTTGAAGCTCTGGCTGCACACGATGCCATGGTGGAACTTTCAGGGGCGTTAAAACGCACAGCGGTATCTTTCATGAAGATCGCAAACGACATCCGTATGCTTTCTTCAGGGCCGCGTTCGGGGATCGGGGAATTGATCATCCCGGATAATGAACCGGGTTCATCCATTATGCCCGGCAAAGTAAATCCTACTCAGCCCGAGGCGCTTACCATGGTTTGCGCCCAGGTGATAGGCAATGATGTTGCAGTTTCTATTGGAGGAATGAACGGGCATTTTGAGCTGAATGTCTTTAAGCCGGTGATTGCTGCCAATGTTTTACAATCCGCACGCCTGATTGGCGATGCATGCGTTTCTTTCAACGACAATTGTGCTGCAGGCATAGAACCAAACAGGGAGGTCATTCAAAAACACATGGAAAATTCCCTGATGCTGGTTACTTCGCTGAATCCACATATTGGCTATGAGAACTCGGCAAAAATTGCAAAGAAGGCTCACAAGGAAAATAAAACACTTAAGCAGGCTGCTTTAGATCTTGGATTAGTAACCGCTGAACAATTTGATCAATGGGTAAAGCCGGAAGAAATGACAGGAAGCCTGTCGGTAAGGACTCCTTCGGAACAGTAATTATTTCTTAGCTCCTTTCTTTTCTTTTAAAGCTCCGGTATAGGAATACTCTTTTTTGGCCTTTCCCTTTTTGGAAATTATTGCAGAACCTTCAATATCATCTCCGGTTACAGTTCCTTGCCATTTGATATCCTCACCCTCCTGACTCTTGCCTTCGGAAATAAACGTAATTACCCATGGGGTTGAGGAAGAATCCACCTCAGTTATAGTATAAAGTGCAGCGGGAAACGCATTTTCCTTGGTCATAAATTTAGAATTCAGCTTTTCGCTTTTAAAGGATATTTCATCCATGGCCTTTTTACCTACTTTCTTGCCCGTTACTTCCGCTATATCTACAACAAATAATTTATTGGCCAGTATTTTATCTTTCGCTTTTTTCTGAGCAAGCACGGCAGTATTTACAGAAAAAAGTGCGATTGTGAGAAGCGATAGGCAAAAGGTAGTTGTTTTCATGTGTTTTTGTAGTTAGATAATTTAACTCAAATATAAAAAAAAATTACATTTGCATTAACTATCCCAGTAACCTTATTTTCAGATGAAAAATATTTCACTTTTTTCAATTGCCTGCTCCTTATCCTTGTTTGCTTCAGCTGAAGTGATCACGGTAAACAACAATACGAACGCACCGGGCCAATACAGCAGCCTTCAAACGGCTATTGATTCCGCATCAAACGGAGATACCATTTATGTTCATGGGTCGGCTACGAGCTATGGCAATGTGACTGTAAAAAAACGTCTTACTTTTTTCGGCACTGGACACAAGCCTAATAAGTCCAACATATTGGTATCTGAAGTTGGAAATTTCCAGTTAGACTCACTTGCCGGCTTTACCGGTGCTTCGGGAACAAAGATCAGCGGATTTAAGCTTAGCGCTGTACTTGGGTACGGTGGAACAGGTGGTACTAAAAATGTGTGGGTCAGCAGAAATTACTTCAGCTCCGGCAGCTCTAAGGTCTCTGTAAAAGGATCGGGATGGACGATAGAAAATAATATTTTCCAACCTGCATATATCAGTGTTGGGAATAATGCTAACATCATTATCCGCAATAATATTTTCAATGCTTCCTATGTTTTTACATCCAACCAGCCTACAGTAGTGATCGCGAATAATATTTTCCTGGGAAGTATTTCCACCTCTGCGCTTGTATCCGTAAGTAACGCACTTATTGCGAATAATATTTTTAACGGATCCACTCCAAACGGAACCGGGGTAGATAACAATATATTCAGCAATAATATCACCTATCAAACCTCAAACAATTCGATACCGGCCGGAACAAATACTGGCAGCGGTAATTTTGCTGCACAAAACCCAATGTTCACCAATGCACCCACAAATACCTTTAGCTATGTATATGACTATACACTTGCTGCCGGCTCACCCGGAAAAAATGCAGGGACAGATGGCACAGATCTGGGTGTTTATGGAGGGGTAATGCCTTTGGTGGATATAACAGGAAGCCCTGCAATACCACAGCTTAAAACCATCACAATCCTTAACCCTGTAATTTCAGTGGGAGATAGCTTACAGGTGATCATTAAGGCGAACAAGCAGAACTAAGTACAGGTTTTTTAGAAGTTAACTGATACTGATCTTGAAAAACAGAATACATAAAATACTATTGGTAATCGGTTGCTGGCTACTGGCTTCCTTTTCGGCATTTTCTCAATCTATAGATACTGTAGAATATTTTTTTGATGTTGATCCGGGCGTAGGAAATGGAAGCCTGTTTGCAACAGGCCCAACTGATACCATCAACGATAGCGTTTCCATTTCATTTACGGGATTAGGAATTGGATTTCATAATTTATATGTAAGAGTAAGAGATACCAACGGAGTGTGGAGCCTGTACGAAGGGAGCTCTTTTTACATACAAGACACTCTTGTTACTACTTCCGCTTCATTTGATTCCAGCTCGGCAGAATATTTTTACGACACGGACCCGGGCGTTGGAAATGGCACTACTATTTTATTAACTCCCGGAGATTCAATCTTCGATACAACTTTGGTCAGCACCATTGGCCTTGCACCCGGGTTGCATAGCTTATATATTCGCATGAAGGACAGCAACAATGTATGGAGCTTGTATGAAGGCGGAAGTTTTTACTTATATGACACTATAACAGCCTTTACTCCCCCGGTTACTCATCCTATTGAAGAAGCGGAATACTTTTTTGACACCGATCCGGGCGTTGGGAATGGGATAATGATGAATACTTTTATCACTGTTGATAGCATCCTGTTCACAGATACGCTTGCCACTGCACCTCTTACCGCAGGAACCCACTATTTATATGTTCGTGTAAAGGATATCATGAATGTATGGAGCCTTTGCGATCCGCAAACATTTGTGATTTGTAATTTTATTCCTGTTCCTGATTTTTCTGCCGATACTGTTTGCATCAATACACCCACCACTTTTACCGACCTGAGCAGCAGCCTGGATACAACCCACACATATAGCTGGGATTTCAATAACGATCATATTACCGATGACACAACCACCGGAAACACCAGCCATACTTATTATACGAGCGGTACGCATACAGTATCCCTTATTGTAAATAATACTAACGGTTGTATTGATACAATAGTGAAGACTATTTATGTAGATCCTCTTCCTTCAGCAACCTTTGTTTTATCCGTTGATACTATTTGCAAAGATGATACGCTCACGCTTTCAGGCGGCAGCCCTGCGGGGGGTGTTTATTCCGGAATTGGTGTGTATGGCGGTGCTCTTTACGCGGATAGTGTTGGACAAGGAACCCGTACTATCTATTACACTTATTATAATAGCGACTCCTGCTCGGTCACTAAAAGCGATGTGATCTATATCAGCCACTGCACAGGAATTAAGGAATACAGCCTTACTGATCTGAAAATTAATATAAGCCCTAATCCTTTCCGCACGAGCGCAATGATCAGCATTCAGAATTCAGAAAATAAATACCGCACTCTGCAATTTGTATTATTCGATGTTTTTGGAAAAGAGATCAGGAGCATTCAATTTAATGCTGAGAGCATTCTTCTGGATCGCGGAAATATCCCTTCCGGAATTTATCTATACAAGGTGATCGATCAAACTGGAAATTACCTGTCGGGAAAAGTGGTAGCGGTAGATTAAACGAACTTCTCGCCCTTCTTTAGCTTAACGTCATTTACAAAATCCCGTATGCGCTGCTCATCGGCTTTTTTGCAGATGAGGATGATGTCGTCTGATTCTACAATAATATAATCGTGCAGCCCTTCTACAACCACCAGCTTATCTTTGGAAATATTTACAATACAATTAGCGCTGTTATACATCATCACATTCTTGCCTACAATTGCATTTTGCTTGTCGTCCTTGGCAATATGGTTATACAGTGAGCCATAGGTGCCCAAATCGCTCCATCCGATCAGAGAAGAACGAACATACACATTGTCCGCTTTTTCCAGGATGCCGTAATCAACTGAAATGTTTTTGCATTCCGCATACGCACTCTTTACTCCTTCCTCTTCTTTGGCAGTATTGTATTTAACCGAAGTAAAAGCAGAGGCCATATCAGGAAGCAGTTTTTGATATGCTTTCACAATACTTTTTACGGACCATATGAATATGCCTGCATTCCACAAAAAATCTCCGCTTTGCAGAAAAAACTTCGCCATTTCATGATCCGGTTTTTCCGTAAATGTTTTTACTTTCTTGATCCGTTCATCTTTTTCCTTTACCGGGGATTCGATGAATTGTATATATCCATAACCCGTATCCGGGCGCGTAGGGCGTATACCCAGCGTGATCAGGCACTCTTCGGATGTTGCCTTGCGGAAACAGGATTTGATAGCCTTTACAAACGTATCTTCTTTGGCAATCAGGTGATCCGATGGAGCTACAACAATGTTTGCATTTTTATTCTGAGAATATATTTTGTAAGATGCGTACGCAATACAGGGGGCGGTATTTTTACGTGCCGGCTCGCAAAGCAGGTTTTCCTGCTTTAACACCGGCAGCTGTTCCAGTACCAGGCTTTTATAAGCTTCATTGGTAACAACAAAAATATTTTCAGTAGGGCAAATATTGATGAAGCGATCGAATGTGGACTGCAGAAGCGTTTTTCCTGTTCCCAGGATATCAATAAACTGCTTAGGATGAGCAGTCCGGCTCATGGGCCAGAAGCGGCTGCCGATGCCACCCGCCATTATTATGCAATAGTTGTTCTTCAAACCTTAAGATAATTTTTTAAGCGCAGTTCTTAGATTTGTAATAATTCCTTCTGCATCTTCCAGCTTACATGTTCCCACGGATAAGCGATACCAGCTTGATTCATCCGAATCACCGAAAGCATAAAAAGGAACAATGGCAACCTTTCCTTCATCCAGGATATATTTAGTTACATCCTTTGTAGAAGTAAGAGTTTTCCCATCTGCAGTCTTTTTCCCATGCAATGCAAATTGAACGGTAAGATAAATTGCTGCCTGCGGAGCAATGGAATTCACGTTGAACCCTTCAGTCTTTAAACTTTGAAAGCCTTTATGAAATGCGGTAAGGCGTGCATTTATTTTTTCCCGGATATCTGCCAGGTATGAATCCACTGCTTTGTCATTCATTAAATAACGTGCAGTTGCCATTTGTTCCGGGCGAGGTGCCCATGCGCCCATGTGTCCCAGCATGGATTTCATTTTATCAATTACTTTTTTCGGACCCATTCCCCACCCTACTCTAACTCCGGTAGCTGCAAATGCTTTGGATATTCCATCTACAAATATGGTATAGTCCTTCATTTCCGGACGAAGTGAAATAGGGTCAAAGTGTTTTGTAGTTCCAAAAGTGAGTGTCCAGTAAATTTGGTCGTACATCAAGTAAACAGGTTTTTTACCTGCCGGCCTTGTCGCATTCTCTTCCAGGATAATATCGCAGATTTCTGTAAGTGCTTCCTTTGTAAGCGTAGTGCCTGTCGGATTCAAGGGAGAACATAAAGACACAAGCGTAGCGCCTTTTATATGCTTTTTGATATCCGCAGGAGAAGGCATAAAATTATTCTCCGGCTTTGTCTCTATCATCACTGCTTTTGCCTGAGAAAGATGTACGTAGTGGTTATTATTCCAGGATGGTACAGGGAAAATAACGGTATCGCCCGGGTCAACTATCACTTTATAAATTGCGTAAATAACAGGACGTGCTCCACAGGTGATAATGATATTTTCACTCTGGAAATTAAATCCGTGCAAGCGGTTCAGGAAATGGCAAACAGCCGAACGAAGTTCAGGCACTCCTTCCGCAGGCGGATAATTGGTTTCATCGTTCTGATAGGCTGTAATAATTTCCTGCTTCAGCTCAGCAGGAATAGGAAATATTTTGGCGTTAAAATCTCCGATGGTGAGGTTATATATCTTCTCTCCTTTCTTGATCTTATCATTTACTTCCCAAGCCAATTTAATGATCTCGGAGCCAATAATATTTTCAGCCAGATCAGAAACGATCAATTCTTTTTCAGGAGAGGTTGTTGAAACGCTCATAAAATAGTTGGTTATTTAGAGTGCTAAAGTAAAGATTAAATCATTCCAATATACGAATGAATACCAATGGGTGCACGTCAAATCTGCCCTTTGTATCGCCTCATCCCTGCCTTCTCCACAAGGAGAAGGAGTATTAGGTGTCAAATTTGTCGTGCACCAGTACCAATGAAACTAATAATGCGAATTATACAAATGGCTGCTCTATTTATATCAGTTGTATGGGCTGAATATCAGCATATCACCACTTTACAAAGCGCATGAATTAAATATTCTTTTTTTGTGCGGGAATGCATGCATTTGAAACGCGTCCTTCTTTTTTCGCCCTTTATAAAGATCTCTTCGGAATGTTTCGTCCTGGAGGAAGCGATCAGGAACGATGAGCCTATGGATATTCGTTCAAGTAAGATTGCATCCGTATCCGGGTCAAATTTTTTGAGCACACGGGATAAATGCAGATCAGAACAGCTTGCAGCTGATGGACTTTGAGAATGATTTTTAAGTGCTATTGAAATTTCCCTGGGGAAAAGCCCTCCGTTCGCGCCTTCACCTTCAGAAATCAAATCGTTCAGTTCCAGAAAATGATCGAGCAGTAATGTGTATTCCTTTTTCCATTCCTTTCCATGAGGATTTACCCGCCCATGAAACTTTTCCCAGGTTACCAGGTGGGCTACTTCATGGATAAGCGTGACAAGGAATGCGTACTTGTTCAGGTCCTTATTAATGGTGATAACATGGTTTTTCCCACTATGAGGAGAGGTGTAATCCCCTTCTTTGGAACTGCGAGGCTTTTTAACCTTCAGCTTAAAATTGTACTTATAGATCCATTCAATGATGGTATCTACCGCAGGTTCGGGAATATATTTTATGAGAATGGATCTATTGCGTTCGGCTTGATTCATCAATGCTAATACTATTAAGGCTATTCGGGTTACTAATAACGAATAGCTACAAATATTACTAATCTAAAAGGCTGGGTATGTATTTGTAACATTCAAGGTGTCTAAAAACTCAAATAACAAAAATAAATCTCAAATAATCTCTCCCGAAGGGACTCCTTCGGAGCAATAACCAAAATGCAAATGACCAAAGCAAATACTGTATTTGTTTTGAATTTTCGTATTTGAATTTGTAATTTACTTGTCATTTGATGCTTGTATTTTGAGATTTTCGAAATGCCCATTCGTTATTAGTATCCAAAAGCTACTTGAAGATGTTATACGCGACAAAACTTGCCAGATAAGCCAGCAGTCCCATATAAATAAACTGTATCACAGGCCATTTTAACTTTCCAGTCTCGCGGTAAACTACGGCCAGTGTGCTCATGCATTGCATGGCAAATGCATAAAACAGCATAAGTGAAAGTCCTACAGCAAATGTATAGCGCGGCTTGTTGGTTTCGGGATTTATTTCTGTACGCATTTTTTGGCGAATGGATTGATCGTTGGATTCATCTCCTACACTATATATTGTAGCCATAGTGCCCACAAATACTTCGCGGGCAGCAAAGGAAGTAACCAATGCAATCCCCACTTTCCAGTCGAAGCCCAGTGGTTTGATAGCAGGTTCGATAAATTTTCCCAATCTGCCAGCATAGGAGGCTTCGAGCTTTTCAGCAGCCACCTCTCCTGCACCACTCACCTCACCCCCTCTCCCAGAGGACAAGGGAGTTTGATCGGATATAATTTCATATTTCTTCTCTATTTCGGAAAAAGAATCTCCCGGGCCGTGTGATGCAAGGAACCAGAGTATGATGGAAATGGCAATGATCACTTTTCCGGCATCGAACAAAAACACTTTCACCTTATCCATGATCATGAGCCCGACATTTTTCCATCTTGGGGAACGGTATGGAGGAAGTTCCATGATGAAAAAGCTGCGCTCCTTTGATTTCAAAATATATTTCATGGCAAAAGCAGACCCGATGGCTGCAAGGAACCCGATAAGATACATAGCCATCAGCACTATTCCCTGCATATTAAGGAATCCTAGTTTTCTTTCTGCAGGAACTACCAAGGCAATAAGGAGCGTGTAAACAGGCAAACGTGCTGAGCAGCTCATCAGGGGTGTAACGAATATGGTTATGATCCGTTCTTTCCAATTACTGATGGTACGGGTGCTCATGATGGCCGGCACCGCGCAGGCAACACCGCTCAAAAGAGGAATTACGGAACGGCCGTTCAAGCCGAACTTGCGCATGAGCTTGTCCATGATAAAACTTACACGAGCCATGTATCCGGTATCCTCCAAAATGGCTATGAAGAAAAAAAGCAGCGCGATCTGTGGAACGAATACCACTATCCCGCTTAATCCTGCCAGAATCCCATTCACTAAAAGATCCGAAAGCTCCCCTTTTGGCAGCTGATCTGTGCCCCACTGTGAGAAAAAAATAAAAAGTGATTCTATCCATTGCATAGGGTATGCAGAAATGAAAAAGACGGACTCAAATATCAACAGAAGAATAGCGATAAAAATCAGGTACCCCCATATCTTATGCGTCAGTATCTTATCCGTGTTAGAAGAAAAAACATCTTCATCTTTCTTCATTTTTATTTTAAGGCAGCCGCTGATGATCTCTGTAATGATGCGGTAACGTTCAATCGTGCGGGTATCATTTTGCTCTTCGATGCTTATTTTAGGGAAAATTTCTTTTTGCGGAACCTCGAGTGGCGACACAATAGTTTGTTCTAAAAAATTGATTCCGCTTCGTACCCGTGCGCTGATAGGCACAACAGGCACACCCAATCTCTGAGACAATAGTTCGCTTTCTATTTCCATCCCTCTTTTTTCCACTACATCCATCATATTGAGCGCGATCACAACCGGAATTTTAGGATGCAGTTTCCGGTAAGACATATCTATGACCTGCGTAGCCAGGAACATGCTGCGCTTGAGATTGGAAGCATCTGCAACAAACAATATTACATCCGGATGGTGGGGGTTGGACGTATCTTGTAATAATTCCACTGCAATTTTTTCATCCAGCGACTTTGCGTTCAGGCTGTAGGCACCTGGAAGATCTATAAACTCAACAGAAACTGTTCCACCTGAAAGGGACGGAATTTTAGAAAAGCCAGTTTTTTTATCCACCGTTGCACCGGGGAAATTGGCTGTGCTTTGATTTAAGCCTGTAAGAATATTGAAAAGCGTGGACTTTCCGCAATTGGGATTTCCAATCAGAGCAACTTTCAATTTAGCTGCAGGTTTATTATCGGGGGCTGAAGTTTCCAAGAATCACCTTACCGGTTTAATAATAACTGAGGATGCTTCGGCCTTTCGAAGGCCGAGCGTATAACCACTGACAGAGATCGCAATAGGATCTCCAAAAGGTGCAATATTTTTCAACTGAACAATTTCTCCGGGTAAACAACCCATTTCAAGCAGTTTTATGGATATTTCTTTGTCTGTAAAAGAATCAATTATTGCAGATTCCCCCAGCTCAAGGTCAGCCAGTGTATGAGGAAATAATTTCAATTTTTTCATATAGCGTCAAAGTTAACCAACACTTAATTTAAATTAGTACCTAAAAGAGGGTATTCGGTATATACCGATGCGACATATACTTTAGTGCAATCAAAATTATGGGTAATGGTATTATTTATGTCCTTTCTTATTCCAGGAAGGGCAGTCTGCACAGCGGTTTTTGGGCCTAAGCATATAACATCCCGAAAGGAGGCTGCCAATAATAAATAACACTATAATTCGTTTATATACCCTCATAAGAACAAAACGAATTTAAGCAATTAATATTTTCTGAAGGTACAGATAACAGATATATATACAGATTTACAGATAACTGCGAAATGTATAACGGATAAGGGCAGATTTACAGATAAACAACCGTAGTATTTATTCTATACCTTCGCTCACAGAGTTATGATAAGCTATTTTTCAGGAATATTTATGCACATCGGCAGGTATTATACCCTGATGTTACAGGTCTTCAGCAAGCCTGAAAAGGGGCCTGTATTCAGAAAAAGAATATTTGAAGAGATCGAAATACTGGGCATCAACTCACTCCCCATTGTAGTTATCATTTCGTTTTTCATGGGTGCTGTAATTACTATTCAAGCAGCATTTGGCTTTGAAAGTCCATGGATCCCATTATATGCAGTAGGGGTTACTACACGCGATTCTGTAATTTTGGAATTTGCACCCACATTAGTAAGCCTTATCCTTGCGGGAAAAGTAGGCTCCAGTATTGCTTCGGAGATTGGTACGATGCGGGTATCCGAACAAATTGATGCTCTTGAGATCATGGGGGTAAATTCCGCTACGCATCTTATTTTGCCAAAGATCATTGCCTCTGTATTCATTAATCCTTTTCTCATTGTCCTCAGTATGTTCACCGGTATTATGGGGGGGCTTGTATTTGGAATTCTTACAGGAGTTGTAACTCCCTTTGAATATCTGTATGGAATCCAATATGACTTCAAACTATACAACGTGATCTATTCGCTTATAAAAACTGTTGCGTTTGCATTTATTATTTCCTCTGTGCCCGCCTATCATGGTTATTACACAAAAGGCGGGGCGCTGGAAGTGGGACGTTCCAGCACTACCGGAGTGGTGTACAGCAGCTTACTTATCCTTCTTTTTAATTTTATCCTAACCCAGTTATTACTGGCATGATTATAAAAGATTCATACGGAAAAGACCAAAAATGATTGAAACAAAAAACATAACAAAATCCTTTGGCGAAAAACAAGTGATGAAAGGTATTTCGCTTGTTGCCGAACCGGGTAAAACCACTCTTGTTATTGGCGGCAGCGGGCATGGAAAAACAGTATTGATGAAAAGCATTGTTGGGCTGGAAGAAGTTGACGGTGGTGCAATTTTTTATGACGGAAGGAATTTCTCTGTGATGAAACACCGTGAGCGAAAAGCCATCCGCCAGGAAATGGGCATGCTGTTTCAGGGCTCTGCTCTTTTTGATTCCCTGAACGTGGAAGAGAATGTTGCCTTTCCTCTTTCTATTTTCTCTGATAAAAGCGAAGAAGAAAAGCTGGACCGTGTAAATTTTTGCCTAAAACGGGTAAACCTTGAGAATGTGAACAAGCTGTATCCTTCCGAGATCAGCGGAGGAATGAAAAAACGCGTGGGAATTGCCCGTGCCATTGCCATGAGCCCCAAATATTTATTCTGCGATGAGCCAAACTCCGGCCTTGACCCACTTACCTCGCTCGTAATTGATGAATTAATTAAAGAAATTACTCAAGAGTTTAATATCACCACGATAGTTAACACGCATGATATGAACTCGGTGATGACCATTGGAGATAAGGTAATTTTCATCTACAAAGGCCAAAAGTGGTGGGAAGGCAGCAGCAAAAATATTTTGCAGACAGATAACAAAGAGGTATCGGAATTTGTAGGTACTGCCAAAATGCTGAAACAGCTGCAAAAAAGCTGAATACCTGAAGGGAAGAGCTGAAGATTTGATATCATTCTTACGGAATTCCATCCTTCCTAGATTCTAAAATAAATTATATTCGCAACATATTTACAGAACACAACCACTAATATTATAGTTCATTATGAATTTTCCAGCTAACCTCAAATACTCCAAAGATCATGAATGGCTTCGTATTGAAGGCAACGATGCTTTTATAGGCATCACTGAATTTGCTCAAGGCGAATTGGGCGATATCGTTTTTGTTGATATCGGAACCCGCGGAGATACTCTTGATAAGGACGCTGTATTTGGAACTATTGAGGCAGTAAAAACTGTTTCTGACCTATTCATGCCTGTGGGAGGAAAAGTAATGGAAGTAAATTCTAAAATTGATACTAACCCGGAACTGGTAAACAAAGACCCTTACGGTGATGGCTGGCTCATCAAGATCACGCTTTCAAATGCTTCTGAAGTAAATGGTTTGATGTCGGCTGATGACTACAAGAAGATGATCGGGAAATAAGACAGTCCTTTCTTCAATTTTTTTACACTTTATGACAATTTTCGTTCTAAAACGATAATTATCATAATATAATTCGTTTTAAAACGAATTATATTATATTTGCTGTATGATTGCTCGCCTTACTTATACCGCAATAAACAAAGCATTATTTAAAGGGAAGGTCATTTTATTGCTGGGCCCGCGACAAGTTGGCAAGACGACACTTATAAGAAAACTCGCGGAAAACCATAAAAAAGAATCACTCTGGTTGAATGCTGATGAACACGAAGTTCAAGCAATACTGTCGAACCCCAATGCAGCCAAATTAAAACGTTTGGCGGGCAAGTATAAATTCATTTTTATTGACGAGGCGCAGCGTGTAGAAAACATAGGACTTACATTAAAGATATTTGCAGACACACTAAAACATATCCAGGTGATAGCGACCGGCTCTTCTGCTTTTGAATTATCCGATAAGATTAAAGAGCCTCTTACAGGCAGGAAAAATGAATTTCATCTTTTTCCACTTGCTGTAGAAGAGATGGCAATGCATCATGGAGAGCTCGAGGAAAATAAAATGCTGGAAAACCGCCTGATCTATGGATACTATCCTGAGGTTATAAACAATCCCGCCAATGAAAAAAATGTATTAACCAATATTGCCGATAGCTTTTTATACAAAGACCTGTTTGCACTGGAAAAAATAAAGAAACCGGCATTGCTTGAACAACTTTTGCAGGCACTCGCATTGCAGGTAGGCCATGAGGTTTCATTTAACGAGGTTGGGCAGATGATAGGGGCGGATAAAGAAACTGTTGAACGGTATGTTTTTTTGCTGGAGCAGGCATTTGTAATTTTTCGATTAAAAGCATTCAGCAGGAATGTGAGGAATGAATTAAAAAAATCCAGAAAAATATATTTTTATGATAATGGAATAAGGAACAGTATCATCTCCAATTTCAGTCCGCTATCACTACGTTCGGACAAGGGTGCTTTGTGGGAAAACTTTCTCGCTAGCGAACGGCAAAAATACCTGCATTACCACAACATTCATTGCAACCGCTATTTCTGGCGTACCACTCAGCAGCAGGAGATAGATTATCTCGAAGAAAAAGACGCCACCCTGGATGCTTACGAATTTAAATACTCCCCAAAAAGAAAAGAAAAAATTTCACGCACATTCACTTCCGCCTATCCCAATAGTACCTTCTCAATAATTAACTCGGAAAACTATTTTGATTTTTTAATGCCGGAAAGTAAAAAAGTGTGATTCAATTCCCGTCCGATAATTACAAGAAGATGATCGGGAAATAATAAACCAGGTAAGTTTATTTTCTCAATTCGATTATTTTCTCTTTTACTTTTTTCGAAACAATTTCGATCTCTTCTTTGGTAGTGAATTTCCCTAAAGAAAAACGAACGGAGGAATAAGCCATTTCATCCGGAATTCCCATTGCTTTCAAAACATGCGATGGCTCCGGAATTGCTGATGTACAGGCAGAACCTGTTGAAAACGCTATATCAGGAAGTTTTGCGATAAGTGAATCAGCTTTTATTCCCTGGAAAGAAAGATTGGTAACGTTTGGAAGACGACCACCCCTACCCTCAATCCCTCCCCCCCAAGGGGAGGGAAGGCCGTTTACTGAAACATTGCCGATCGTCAAAAGATTTTTTTCCAGCTCATCACGGAGAATGGAAATTCTTTTTGAATCTTCCTCCATTTCTGCCTGCGCGATCTGGCAAGCCATTCCAAATCCAACTATGGCCGGAACATTCAGCGTTCCGGAACGAAGTCCGCGCTCGTGGCCACCTCCGTGGATCTGAGCAGATAAAGTCACCCGAGGATTTTTTCTTCTTACATAAAGCGCTCCTGCTCCTTTTGGGCCGTATATTTTGTGGGAGGAGAAAGCCAATAGGTCAACTCCACTATACCTCACCCCTGCCCTCTCCGAAGGAGAGGGAGGAATACCTAAGGAAACATCTACATTAATTTTTCCAACAGCTTGTGTGGCATCACTCATGAAATAACATCCCCACTCGTGAGCTATTTTAGATATCTCGCTAATGGGTTGTATCACACCTGTCTCGTTGTTGGCATACATCACACAAACCAAAAGAGTTGCAGGAGTTATAGAATTTCTAAGCTGATCGAGATCTATCAGGCCTTCGCTATTCACAGGAAGATAAGTAACCTTTGCTCCTTTTGTTTCTAAGTATTTACAAGTATCAAGGACTGCTTTATGTTCGGTGGAAACGGTGATGATGTGATTTTTTGCCTCACTCTTTTGCCTCACCCCCAGCCCCTCTCCAAAGGAGAGGGGAGCAACAGCTGCCTCCCAAACTCCCTTGATGGCAAGATTTATTGCTTCGGTGGCACCGGAAGTAAAAATAATTTCATGAGGTGTGGCGCCAATGAGTTTTGCGACACGTTCGCGGGCTTGTTCAACAGCCGTTTCTGCCACCCAACCTAAGGAATGTGTTTTACTTGCTACATTACCAAATTTTTCGGAGAAGTACGGAAGCATGGCTTCCAACACACGCGAATCAACAGGTGTAGTAGAATTATAATCTAAATAAACCGGCATTCAGGTTATTGTTTTACCCCGCTCTTGTAAGTATCCTTGCGGATAATATTTCCTTTCGCATCGTAAAAGATCCAATCCCCATGCTTTAAACTCACCCATGCAGATTTTTCACTGGGCCGGGAGATCGAATAATGCCCTTCGCTTTGGATCTTTCCATCCTTATACCATGCTTTCATATCCCCTGCAATCTTTCCATTTTTGTGGCCTTCTTCCATGTACTTTCCGCCCGTTTCATAATAATAGGTCCACTTGCCATCGCGGTCACCATTATCAAAATTTCCTTCACTCTCCAAAATGCCGGTATTGAAATGATACATCCAGTAACCATGCTGCTTCCCTTTTTTATATGCTCCTTTCTGATAAAGCTTTCCATTCTTGAACCAATATTGCCACTCTCCTGCTTTCACGCTATCCGCATAAATTCCTTCGTAGTTCTTATTTCCATTGTCGTGCCAGCCGGCCCATTTGCCATCCATTAACCCTTTTTTAAAAGTGCCCTCATCTTTTACCTGCCCATTTTCATGCCAGGAAGTCCATAAGCTATCCTGCTTGTCATTCCAAAATTTTCCGGCTTCTGTCTTTTTTCCATTCTTATAATAAAATTCCCACCACCCATTCTTTTTGCCTCCTTCATATCTACCCTTCTTCCACAACATTCCCTCTTCATACCAATATTGCCACAAGCTATCCTGCTTATCATTTTTATAATATCCTTCGGCTTCCTTGCCTCCTTTCTTGTGCCAGTAGATCCATTTACCACTTTGCAGATCGTCTTTTAATGTCCCTTCCATTTCCGGCTTGCCATTCTCCAGATAAAATTTCCAATAGCCATTCTTCTTGTCATTTGAATAGGCGCCTTCGCTTTTTATTTTTCCACCCTTATCCACTGCGCGAGATCCGTCCGTTGGCGGATAATAATTGGTGCACTTGCCTTCTTTTTTACCATTGACATACGTTAATACATGCTCTTTCCAGCCTTCCCGGCTCCAAAGCATCCACTCTCCGTTCTCTCGGCCCTCTTTTAAGGTTCCTTCGCGCAGCTTTCCTCCCGAAACATCAGAAAATGTGTATGCACCATTCCCCTCTTTTACCGGTTGCTTGCCGTCCTCCAGCCAAAAATTCATCACAAGATAATCATCGTCAGTCAGATATTTTCTTTCTTCCTTCGGTTTGCCGCTCTTGTAATAATATTTCCAGGTGCCGGTGCGTACACCTTCTTTATATTCACCTTCAAATTGCTTATTTCCATTGTCAAAATATTTTACAAAGGCTCCTTGCGACTTATCGCTTTTAAAAAAACCTTCGCTCTCTTTATTGCCATTGGAATAGTAATATTGAAAACTGCCTTCCTTAAAACTTATCCAATTGTTCTTCTTTTCAAATACTTTAAAATTCTCTACGCTTTTCATTTTTTCATTTTCAAACCAGCCCTGCCAGAGGCTGTCACTGAGATTTTGCTTGTAATATCCTATGAGTGCCGGCTTGCCGGTCTGATAGTTATATATTGCCTTTCCTGTTTTTTTTCCACTGACATATTGCTCTTCGCTTTTTAATTTTCCATCCTCATACCATGCCTTCCACACGCCTTCTTCCATTCCCATATCATAATTCCCCTCTTTAACCATCTTCCCATTCTGATACCATTGTGTAAACTTACCGTGCTGAACTCCGCTCTTAAAATTCTCTTCAGACCTTTTTAATTTAGATTCCTTATCCCAATAAGAAGTAACAGGCTGGGCAAACAAGGCTGAGGTGATAAAGCAGATGACAAACAGAAGGAAAAATTGTTTCATAGGATTTAGGTTATCCAAACATAAAAAATATATCTGTGTGTTCCTTGGGGCAACAGCACAAACTATTCACAATCTAAAGACTTAAGTGTACAGAAGATGCAGCGTTTAAAGCTACCGGATCAAACTCACATTTCCTTTTTTATTTATTTGCTCAGCGCTTATAAGGGTTACATCCAGATAATAAACAAACACCGCGGTATTAAGATGCTTGCTTTTATAAATTCCACTCCACGTAAAAGCAGGGTCATTTGTTTCAAATACCTTTTCTCCCCAGCGGTCGTATATAGTAAGTTTAAGAGCTTTTATACAAGCTATATTTACGTAATACAGTTGCAGCATATCATTCTCTCCGTCATGATTGGGAGAGAACGCATTGGGAAGATAAATTTCGGCTGAACAATCCATCGGTTCCACAAAAACTGTCACGCAGGAAGTATCTGTACAATTATTTGCATCGGTTACGGTTACGCAGTAAAGGGTGGTGGTGTTGGGGCTTACGGTGATGGGTGAGCCATTGTCTCCGTTGCTCCATGTATAATTCCCTCCTCCGCTTGCAGAGAGTACAGTGCTTTGTCCTTGTGTGATCGTCACATTGCCGGCTGCACTTGCAGCAGGATTTGGATTAACTACAACATTTCCACTCGCGGTTGCAGTACAAGTGCCGATCGAAACAGTGACAGAATAACTGGCATTGTTCGTTGGGGAAACTGTGGTCGAAGCTGTAGTAGATCCTGTATTCCAACTATAACTTCCTCCGCCTGTTGCGATGAGCGTAGCTGTTTGTCCGGCACAGATGGTGGTGCTTAAGATGGATGCAACAGGCGGTGAAGACACGGTCACCGTTACTGAATTAATTGCGGCACACCCACTTGAATTGGATGTGACAACTGTATAGGTTGTTGTTGAAGATGGATTTACAATAATTGCATTTGTACTTGTGCCATTGCTCCATGAATAATTTGTTCCGCCTGTGGCAGTTAGTGTTGTGGCATCTCCAGTACAGAGTACTGTGTTACCTGAAATATTTGCCGTTACTCCGGGAGCTACTGCTACAGATGCGGTTGCAGTATCCGTGCAGCTTCCCATCGAAACAATCACAGTGTAAGTTGCATTTCCTGTTGGTGAAACGGTAATTGATGAGGTTGTTTCGGCTGTGCTCCAGGAATAATTTCCTCCTCCGCTTGCTGTGAGTGTTGCTGATTGACCGGAACAAATGCTGGTGCCGGATGTGGATGCAACAGGAGGCTGAGAAACAATTACCGTTGCAGTGGCAGTATTAGATCCGCAGATATTACTCCCTGTTACCGTGTAAGTAGTCGAACCCGTAGGACTTACAACGATGCTTGAAGTGGTTTGTCCTCCATGTGACCAGGAATAATTTGTTCCGCCTGTTGCGGTGAGCGTTGCATTTTGTCCGTTACAGATCGTGATATTTGAAGATGAGGCAGTGATAGACGGAGGAGTTGAGGATATTATCACCCTTACTGAATCAATTCCTGATCCACAGGTTCCTGTGCCTGTTACGGTGTAGGTTGTGGATGCCGTTGGAGTTACTACAATGCTTGAAGTGGTTTGTGCGCCTGGTGACCAGGAATAACTTGTTCCGCCTGTTGCTGTGAGCGTTGCATTTTGTCCGCTGCAAATCGTTGTATTTGAAGAAGCATTTACTATTGCTGTCATGGGTGTACAAGCGGGGTCAGGAACATAGCGGAATAAGTCATTGTACCTAGATCCACCAAAAACCCAGATATATCCGTTATTATCAATCCATGCAACACTGCCTGCTTTTGCTCCCGGTTTATTAGCAGGAGCTGATGTTCCTTGTGTACCATAAACTGCAGGTTGATTTCCCACATTATCTCCGCTTGCCCAAGTCCATTGATTAGTTGATACATTATAATGCCAGAGATCATTATAGTAGCCGGCCTCTCCTCCAAAATTCCAGAAGTTACCACAGGTATCGCGCACTCTGGCTCTATTCTCCCCTCTTGCAGGAGGAAGATTGCTGCTTGACGGAACACACTTAGTTCCATAACTGCCTGTATTATTAGTTGTGTTAGGGCCTTTTACCCACGTCCATTGATTAACAGTTGGATCGTATTTCCATAGGTCATTATAAAATCCTCCTGAATTGCTATGCCACCCACCGAAAAGCCAAAAATTTCCTGCCAGATCCACCCAGGAAGCATACGCCAATCTTCCTCCGGGAGTATTGGCCGGTGCAGCTACTCCTTG
>Ga0163144_10008197_pt1 | contig 22656 bp, 25 predicted proteins | sample OliLak19BULKMAT1_FD_123175 | JGI IMG/M metagenome (GOLD analysis project Ga0163144, IMG submission 123175) | Freshwater microbial mat bacterial communities from Lake Vanda, McMurdo Dry Valleys, Antarctica - Oligotrophic Lake LV.19.BULKMAT1 | ecosystem: Environmental > Aquatic > Freshwater >...
ATGGGGCATTTTCGAGCATCTCCTGTAAAAACCTGGAAATAGGTTTATAATTCCTGGATACGGAAATATAGTCAGACAGGAGCTGTTGACCTTTGTCGTGATAAGGATTGCCGCGCAAAGCATCTTTGAGCGTGATAAAGGCACGATCAAATTCGTCCACCCTGAAATAAATTTCTGTTTCGCAGATAAGGACTTCGATCAGGTCGGTCTGGCCGACATAGGCCTTCATTTCCTGTAGCAGACCAAGGGCAGATTTGACATCCCGGAGTTCAGCCAAAATCAACGCTTTGGTCATCATCACTTCGGTGTCATTGGGATGCAACCTTTCCGCCTGGATGAGGCTGTCCATGGCTTCGAGGGGTTCTTTCTGGGTCAATAAAAGCCTGGATTTGATAAGGTAAAAATCTACGCGGTACCCGTATTGTTCAATGGCAGATTCTGCGACTTCTGTTGCTTTTTTCAAATCCCCTTCATGCTGATAATATTCTATAAGTTTTTGGTATATCCTGAGTTCAAATGCTGCCTTTTCGCCTTGTTGAGTCAGTATTTCAAACTCGTTTACCCACTGGGTCAGATTGAGATCATGATGGTATTTATTTTCCATGCAATGGGATTAGGTAATAATTGTAAATCTGTTTCGAGGATGAAAAATAGATAAATCATCCAATCTGGCGAACTTTTTTACAAAAAAAATTTTCAAAACTTACTCAGAATGAACACATTATGAGGAAACCTAATCTTACAATGGACTATTATATAAGATATTACATATTGCCCTTAACAATAATTTAATATTAATGGCTTCACCGTCCAAGACTAACACATATTTTATTTTTTAAGGGATAAGAAGTTCAAATAAAATTTTATGTATTGAACGCTCCTCCGCAATACATAAGAAGGACTTGGTTGAAAACATAAAATAAATGATAGAATCAACCCGTCTGTCTCAGCCCTGAATTACCAAGGGTTGGCAACGCCGTGAGCGGATAAAGCTATTTAATTTCTTCTTAATCCCGGTCGGGCTCCGTCTTTCAGTTGCGTCCGGATCAATTCTTCATTAAAATTGCGCTCCGTCTTGGAAAGCAGGGCTATTTTTCGTGCAGGGATTGCAGGTTTCAGATCGCGTGCCAGATTTTTAAATAAAATCAATTCCTTTTCCATACGATCAATGGAAACCATAATGGCCTTTTCCGCATCCGCATCACTCATGGCTTCAAGGTTGTATCCAGATTGGCTTGTCGGCGGATCTCTGTCACTTCTTTACGATAGACATTATAAATAGGCCAGAATTTCTCCGATTCGGTAGTGGTCAGAGATAGTTTGTTGGTAATAAAAGCGATTCTCAACGATTCCAGTTTTTCTCCCCGTTGACCATAAACCTGGATTGAAGAGATTAAAACAAGGAGGATAAACAAGGCGTGTGAATATTTTTTCATGGTTTTATCTTTTGTAGCTATTGAATCATAAATTAGGTTTAGTTAAATTGGTTTTCCGATGGAATCTGATAGAGGTATTCATCAATGACCCCTTTCAATTCTTCATCCGTCACTGGCATAAATTCTTCACCCAGGTCCTGGTCATTCAACATACTCAATTGTACGTCATCCAGCTCACCGGCACAGGATATCAAATAGGACCTGGCCTCGGCCGGATTGATTTGGCTGAAATCCATAACTGGAAGCGGTTTAGCCGTAAAAAGCCATAGTCCGGTGGCTAGGATTACCGAGAGTACCGAAGCCATAGATACGATCAGGACCCTTCGACTATACCATTGCTGGGTTATCCATTGAATCCATCCGGTTTGGCCAGATTTTTCAGCGGAAGAGCTGGCAGCCAGTCGTTGAATGACCTGGTCTGATAGTTTTTCAAAATAACGGAAAGGGATATCCCCTGCATGTTTCCGGTAAGGCTGACCAGAGAGGCCGGGAGCTATATCCCGGATCTCCTCTTCAATTTCCCGGTGGCGTTTTCCATTTTCCATATTAATTCGTTTTTAGTGTGCACTCATATTGACTAAATAATTTTCTACCTTTTTTGCTGCGTGGTGATAAGACGCTTTTAAAGCGCCTTCGGATAATCCCAGCAGCTGCCCGATATCCGCATAACTCAATTCATCATAATACCGCATCTCAAATACCTGCCTTTGTCTTTCGGGCAGCGATTTTAAGGCTGCGTCCAGTTTTTCCAGCATTTGTTCTTCGTTATCCGAATGCGATACCGCCCCGCCTGCCAGCACCATTCCGGATTCCGGCATGGGCTGAGTCGCTTTCCTTAACATCATTTTCCTGAAGGTCAGGGCTTCATTCGTCGCAATCCGGTAAAGCCAGGTAAACAAAGAAGAGCGGGACTCAAACCGATGAATATTGCGAAATGCCTTGATGAAGGTGTTTTGCAATATATCGTCTGTGTCATCGTGGCTTTCCACAATGCGACGGATCACCCAATAAAGCCTCTCCGAATAGGTTGACATAAGATGGCGCAGACCCTTATTTTGCTGCCGATCATCCATGATCATCTCTACGATTTCTGTATCCGTCATGCTTGTTACCCGTCTTTAAGACTTTCGAATCCTTAAGATAGACGATCAAATTAGGCAAAGGTTTAATAGAGCGTAGTATTTTCCGGGTGACCTAAAATAAAAGTTCATTATTGGCGACCCCCGTCCTGGCATACAATTGCATCTAAATCTCTTTAAATTTGATACCCAGATGAATCGTTGGTTTTGGAATTTAGTCCGGAGACGGGCTGGTTGGAAAATAGAGGGGTTTGATATTAACTCCATACCCAAAGCATTAATTATTGTGGCCCCCCATACCTCAGGTTGGGATGTCCTGGTTGGACTAATGACCCGGGGAAGCCTGGCGTGTAAGATCGGTTTTATGGGTAAACACACTTTGTTTAAACCTCCTTTCGGGTTTATTTTCAGATGGTTAGGTGGAGTTCCGGTAGACCGTACACAAAAAACCAACCTGGTCGATACGGTAGTGGCATATTACCATTCCAATGATGAATTCAGGATTGCCATGGCCCCGGAAGGGACCCGAAAGAAAGTGGATAAACTCAAAACCGGGTTTTATTTTATGGCCAGGAAAGCAGGAGTCCCCATTATCATGGCAAAATTTGACTATGAACATAAAAACGTCACCTTTAGCCAGCCATTTATGCCCTCAGATGATATTGACCATGACCTGGCTATGGTCTGGGAATATTTTAAAGGGGTGAAGGGGTATCATCCGGAATTGAGTATAACGTAGTAGGTTAGTCGTCAGTCCGTTAGTCATCAGTGGTCAGTTACCACTCGCATTCTTTCAAGTTTCCTATGTTTTGGAGTTGTACTCCGACATAGTATGCATATCAACCGAATTCCCAGAATTTGTCAACCAAGCTTCAGTGGGACAGTTGTCAGTCAGTCGTCAGTCCGTTAGTCGTCAGTGGTCAGTTACCACTCTCATTCTTTCAAGTTTCCGATGTTTTAAGGAGTTGTACTCCGACATAGTATGCATATCAACCGAATTCACAGAATCGGTTAGTCGTCAGTGGACAGCCAGTTTCCATTCATTGATCATTCTTCATTCTTCATTGATCATTGATCATTGATCATTCTTCATTCTTCATTGATCATTGATCATTCATCAATTCCTCAATCCTATTTCTCTCCCTATCTTTACCTCATGCCAAATCCTGATCAACTGGATCAACATATAACCTGGACTTCCAGACTGCTCGAATTGGAATCGGGGCAATTATTATCCGACGGGGCAAAAAATTACGAACAGCTCAAATCAGTCCTCAACTTTCACGAACACCGCTATTATATCCTGAACGATCCCCTGATCACAGATTACGAATACGACCAACTTTATAAAAAGCTGGAATATTTGGAAGAGCAGTTTCCGGAGTGGGTAAGTCCGGACTCCCCCACCCAACGGGTATCCAATGACCTGACCGAATCCTTCGAGGCTGTTGCCCATCTGCGGCCTATGTTGTCCCTGGCCAACTCTTACGATGAACAGGACCTGATTGACTTTGACAAGCAGGTAAAAAAATTATGCCAGCTCCCTTCAGATACCCTGGTGTCCTATTGTGTGGAGCCCAAGTATGATGGGGGCAGTATTGCCCTGGTTTATGAAAATGATGTCCTGGTGAGGGCCGCTACACGTGGAAATGGCCTTCAGGGGGAAGAAATGACTCCTAATGCACGGGCTATCCGCTCAATTCCCTTAAGAATCCCTCTTAAAAAAGCCGGAATAAGCAAGGCAGAATTGAGAGGTGAAGCCCTGATTCGAAAAGACAATTTCAAAAAAATCAATCATACCAGACAAGAGGAAGGGCTGGCACTATTTGCCAATCCGCGAAACGCGGCTACCGGTGGGCTGCGTACCAAAGATTCACAGGAAACCGCAAGGCGTGGAATCGAAGCGGTGATCTATCAGGTAGGATATCTCGAAGACCTGAGGGGTAAAGAATTCAACAAATACCATTCGCATATTGAAGGCATCCGTGAATTGGAATCCATGGGATTTAAAGTACCAACCGTTGAATTCAAATTGTGCCACGGGATCAGGGAAGTCATTGAATTCTGCCATCTCTGGCAACAACAGCGCGATGATTTTTATTTTGAGATCGATGGCATGGTGGTCAAGCTCAACGATATAGCCCAACAGGAAATCTGCGGTTATACCTCGCATCATCCGCGTTGGGCCATAGCCTTTAAATTCAAAGCCAAACAAGCCACCACCCGCCTATTGAATGTCGAATACCAGGTGGGTAAAATCGGGACCATCACTCCTGTTGCTAAACTGGATCCCATTCAGGTTGGCGGGGTCACCGTCTCTTCGGTCTCCTTGCACAATGAAGATTTTATCAATGCAAAAGATCTGCACCTGGGCGATATGGTGATCGTGGAGCGTTCCGGTGATGTGATCCCTTATATCGTCAAAGCGTTGCCTGAATATCGCTCAGGAGAAGAAGTAAAGATTAAATTTCCGGTTTATTGTCCGGTAGGTATTGATTATCATGTGCCCCTGGTACGCGCAGAAGACCAGGCTTTCTGGATCTGCCCGGATTGTAAATGCGGTTCCCAGGATCTGGAAAAATATATCTTCCATGTTTCTAAGAGCGCAATGGATATTGAAGGCTTTGGACCTTCGATCATGGAACGATTTGTGCAGCTGGGTTGGATCCATAACCTTGCTGATATCTATCGGCTCGATTACGACCAAATTGCCGAATTGGAAGGGTTTGGTAAAAAAAGTGCAACCAAACTGCGAGAAGGCATCGATAAAGCAAAAAAAAATCCGATACAACGTCTACTCCATAGCCTGAGCATACATCATATGGGTAAAAAAGCTTCTGCTTTAATTGCTGAACGGGTCAGGAATATACCTGATCTCGCTTTGTGGGCGGAAACTGACTTTACTAATATCCCGGAGATAGGCCCGGTCGTTACCCGGAATGTCATGGCCTGGTTTGCCAATAAAACCAATTTAGACGTTTTGAAACAGATGGAAGCCCTGGGGGTCAATATGGTCCAAACTGCTGAGGATAAACCCAAGGCTATTGCTTCTAATGCTCCCCTGACAGGAAAAACTATATTGTTTACGGGCTCTTTGACCCAAATGACGCGGGAAGAGGCCGAGGAAAAAGCAGCTGCTGGGGGTGCCAAAAATATCAGCGGGGTCAGTTCTAAGCTGAACATCCTGGTGGTAGGTGAAAATGCCGGATCCAAATTGGATAAAGCCAAAGCCTTGGGTTCTGTCGAAATTTGGACAGAGGAAGAATTTATCAACAAACTAACCGGGTAGTAAATTATGCGAAATTCCGATCTGCCGACTACTACTATAAGGGTTGCCACCGCTCAGTTTGAGCATAGAAGTGGGGATAAATCCTATAATTTATCTGCAATAGAGAATTTGGTACGACAGGCCTCTTTAGAAAAAGCTCAGGTCGTAGCATTTCATGAATGTTCCATTTCCGGATACACCTTTGCCAGGCATTTAGATAAAAATCAAATGCTGGAATTGGCAGAACCCATTCCGGATGGCCCCAGCGTCAAAAGATTGCAGGAGATTGCAGGGGATTACAATACTATTTTGCTGGCGGGATTATTTGAAAAGGACCGTGACCAAAATTTATTTAAAGCCTATGTCTGTGTTGGAAAAAACGGGCTAATAGCCAGGTTTAGAAAATTACATCCTTTTATCAATTCCCATCTCAAGCCCGGCAATGAATATTGTGTCTTTGACCTGCTGGGATGGAAATGCGGGATATTGATATGTTATGACAATAATATCATTGAGAATGTCAGGGCGACGACTTTGCTGGGTGCTCAAATTCTCTTTATGCCCCATGTGACGATGTGCACCCCCTCACCCCGGCCCGGAGCAGGATTTGTCGATCCGGCCTTATGGCACAACCGGCTTAACGATCCGGATACCTTAAGACGGGAATTTTATGGGACAAAAGGAAGGGAGTGGCTTATGAAATGGTTGCCTGCCCGTGCTTATGACAACGGAATTTATGTCGTGTTCTCTAATCCTATTGGCATGGATGACGATCAGCTCAAAAATGGCTGCTCGATGATCCTGGACCCTTTTGGTGATATCCTGGTGGAATGCAAGTCTTTGGAAGATGAATCGGTGACTGCCCTTCTAACCGGGGACAAATTAACGAGTGCCGGTGGGTCCAGATATATTAAAGCCAGGAAACCGGAATTGTACCGGGATATTCTGGGCAGGGAGCACCAGTCTGTACAAAAAGTTTCCTGGTTGGACCCGAAGCCAGACAAAGATTAATTCAATATGATTCTTCCTGTAATCCCATCCTGTTTTTAATACCCATATTTATGGAAATAAATTTCGATTGGCCTGCTATCCGAGCTCATTTCAGAGCAAGTTGGAAATCCAATTTTCACGTTTCTATTGCATCGGTAAATGCAGAACACCATCCTACTGTGACTCCTATCGGGTCCTTATTTTTAAATCAGGATGCCACTGGTTTTTATTTTGAAAAATATCCCACCTCCTTGCCTCTGCACGTCCAGGTCAATCCCAATATTTGTATTCTGGCTGTGAACAGTGGCAGGTGGTTTTGGCTGACCTCTTTGTTCAGGGGCCGGTTCCCAACCTACCCTGCCGTTAAACTGTATGGATTAATGGGCCAGAAACGTTTGGCCACCGGCGATGAAAAAAAAAGATTGTTGAATAGAATGAAAAGTGCCAGCCGTCTGAAGGGATATCATTATCTCTGGAAGGATATGGAGTATGTCAGGGAGCTAAAATTTATCCGGGCAGAGAAAATCAACCTGGGATCCATGACATCACATCTTTAGCTGTCCCTATGATTGTCTGTCTCATTCAGCTTCCTATAGCCTGTCTCTGTTTTATTAAATTTGCCCGGCTTAATTGTCCCTTATGAAATCCTTTTATACCATAGGTCTGCTAATCCTGAGTAATGCCTTTATGACCCTGGCCTGGTATGGGCACCTGAGGTACCATGAATGGAAGGGGATGCACAAACTGGGGTTGCTAAGCATCGTTTTATTGAGTTGGGGCATTGCCTTTTTTGAATATTGCCTGATGATCCCGGCGAACCGGATTGGATACAAACAATATGGCGGGCCTTTTTCCCTGGTTCAGCTAAAAGTCATCCAGGAAGTGATTACGCTAGTGGTTTTTTCTGTGTTTACTGTTTTACTTTTTAAAAATGAAAGCCTTCGCTGGAATCACGGAGTGGCATTCATTTTATTGATACTCGCTGTATTTTTTGTGTTTAAAAAATGAAATTAACTGTTCGGCAGCACAGTTTTTTGCCTTTGACATTGGCCGCCGAATTGTCCCCCACTTTCTTATTTTTGCAGCATGGAAGAATTAGTTCAATTTGATTTCGATTGGTCGAGGGTACGGTACCGGATCAAGGAACTCATGCAAATTGAAAAACTTCCGGACCTCAACGCGATTCTTATATTTATTGGAATCCAGGAGCTGGGGCAATGGAAAACCACTAAATTCAAAAAAGAGGAGAAACAAGACCTTATGCACATAGCCGTTTGTACCCTGCTCAGCAAAGACGGTTATTATGAATGGGAGGGCCTCGATACCGAGGGCTGGCCCCATTTTAAACCGCTCAAAAACTTTAAAGAAAAAGGGGTGGACAACCAGGAACAATACCTTAAAGAAAAAATCATCCAATATTTTAATGACCAGTCTTTTTAAATGATATTATGAAGTTAAAACCTTATCTCTCGTTTGTTGCCCTCCTTATTTTTGTTGCCTGTGCACAGCCTGGCCCGCAAAGAGCTATCATTGAAACTGATTTCGGCAATATCGAAATAGAACTGTATGACCAGACCCCTTTGCACCGGGACAATTTTGTTAAACTGGCCAAATCCGGGTTTTATGATGGATTATTATTCCATCGGATCATACCCAATTTTGTAATTCAGGGCGGGGATCCTGAGTCTAAAAACGCCACTCCGGAGGCTATGTTGGGCGGGGGTGGTCCGGGCTATCAGATTAAAGCGGAGATCGGGGCCCCGCATTTTAAGGGCACCTTAGCAGCGGCACGTAATCAAAACCCGGAAAAAATGTCTTCTGGTTCACAGTTTTATATAGTCCTTGGTGCACCGGTCAGCGCTCAGGAATTAGATCAATGGGAAAACAATAAAGGCATTAAATACAACCCGGCACAAAGGGCCAAATACCTGGCTTCCGGTGGCCTTCCCTCTTTGGATGCCGACTATACTGTGTTTGGTGAGGTAGTCTCCGGAATGGATGCAGTAGAAAAGATAGTTGGACTGCAGGTAAATTCAGCCAATCGCCCATTGCAGGATGCCAAAATGAACATCCGTCTTAAATAATGGTTTAACCCTGAGGACTATATTCAATTGACTCCAAATATGAAATTTATTCAATTCCTTATAACACTATTTATCTTTCAAATGAGTACAGCACAAGATACAATCTGGATCCAGGTGGAAACACCCCTTGGCAATATGACAGGCTTTCTTTATAATGAAACACCTCAGCATCGGGACAATTTTATTAAGCTGACGGGCGAAAAGTTTTATGATAGTCTGTTGTTTCACCGGGTGATCCCTGATTTTATGATTCAGGGTGGCGACCCCAATTCAAAAAACGCTGCTCCCGGAATAGCGCTGGGTATGGGTAGTCCGGGATATATGGTACCTGCTGAATTTGTGGATTCCCTCGCACACGTCAAAGGGGCCATAGCCGCAGCACGCAGCAATAACCCTGAGAAAAAATCTTCCGGATCCCAGTTTTATATCGTCGGTGGCAGGCCGGTAGCCCCAACTGAACTTTCTTTGCAGGAATTTAAACACAAATTTAAATACCCTGATTCCGTAAAAACGGAATATGCTGAACTGGGTGGAGTACCTTTTCTCGATCATGATTATACTGTGTTTGGAAAAATCACCGAAGGGTTGGATATCATCGATAAAATAGCCCTGGCCAGCGCAGACAGCAGAAACAGGCCTGTGGAAAACATCTGGATGAAAATCTCAATAATCTCAAAATAAACATGGCTAAAACAAGATCCAATCTTATCCTCGGTATCGATATTGGTGGTACAGGGATTAAGGCAGGCCTGGTAGATATCGCTACCGGAGATCTGGTGGGCGATGTGACCAAAATCAAAACCCCTAAACCATCCTCTCCGGCCAATGTGTTGAAAGCGGTGCGGGAAATGATTTCCCTCCTCGGTTACCAGGGTCCGGTGGGATGCGGGTTTCCAGCTATTGTTCACAATGCTGTCATTCAAAATGCCGCCAATATTGATCAAAAATGGGTTGGTACAAACGCTGAAAAACTCTTTAATCGGATCAGGGGTTGTTCTTTTCACGTGGCCAATGATGCAGATATGGCAGGTATGGCTGAAATGCATTTTGGTTTGGGAAAAGGTAAAAAAGGTACGGTCATATTCATTACTATCGGTACGGGTCTGGGTTCTGCTTTGTTCAGGGACGGTATGCTGATTCCCAATACTGAATTTGGCCACCTGAATTATAAAAAAGTAGACTTTGAATATTATGCTTCCAATACCGCACGCGAACGGAATAAGATGAGCTGGAAAGCATGGGCACTGCAGTTTAATCATTTTTTACAACACCTGGATTTTATATTTTCACCGGATTTAATTCTTTTAGGCGGGGGTTTGAGTAAGCGCTGGTCTGAGTTTAAAAGCCAAATCAAGGTAAAATCGAAAGTCATACCGGCAAGTCTGCAGAATCATGCCGGAATAATCGGAGCGGCTGTATTTGCTCAAAGCATAGATTGAGGGTTTTTCCTATTTTTGCAACCACAAAATTCAATCGATCTATGAAAACTACTTATCTCTTGCCGTTTCTGCTTCTATTTTTCATGGCCGCCTGCAAAAATGAATCCGGTAATAACACCCCGGCTGCTGATCCTGCTTCGGAGGCGCCTTCCAGCACCACATCCAGTAGTAAAGAGGTCTCCAGCCTCGAGACCCTTGATCATACGTTCAACGTTACACCAGAAGGAAGTCGTTTGTTTTTTAAAGGCTTTTTCATGAATTCGCTGGTCGATGCAGCAATGACGGTTAATAAGGGAACCCTCCATGTAAAAAACGGAATTATTACTTCGGCAAATTTTAACCTGGATATGCGTACGATTGAAACGATCTCCAATCGAAACACCGCTGTGGAAACTTTTATGAAAAGTGCTGAAGCATTTGATGCTGTAAAATATCAGAATGGAAGCTTTATAATTGAACGTTGCGATAAAGCCATCAATGATCAGGAAGCCACTCATATCCTCAAAGGGAAGATCGAATTGCATGGCAAAAGTGTTCCGGTTACCGTGAGAGTAAGGATAGATTATAAACCAAAACTAATCACAATCCTCAGCGATCAGATCATTATCAAAGGCGATGACCTTGGAATAAAAATGGCCAACCCCTCTCAGGAAAATATTTATTTTTCCCTTACACTCAATGCAGAACTTTTTTAAGATACTCCTGTTGGTCTCTGCGGCTTGGGATGGGCAATGCCTTCACTTTTAAACCGGAAGCCATGATGTTTACCCAAAAACTAAAACTAAAAAAAGTCAATCCGGCCTTTAGCACCGGTTTGGCTTGGGGTGGGCAGCACGTCTATAAAATCAGCTCTTTTTCCCCTGTGGACGGTAAGCTCATCGGACAGGTTGCCCAGGCTAATTTTGAAGACTGGGAAAAAGTAGTCCTGGCCGCCCGTCAAGCCCAGATAACCTGGCAATCCTGGCCTGCCCCAAAACGCGGCGACCTGGTCAGACAAATGGGTAATGCTTTCAGAGCCCATAAAGAGGCATTAGGCCAATTAGTGTCGTATGAAATGGGTAAAAGCTTGCAGGAGGGCAAAGGTGAAGTACAGGAAATCATCGATATCTGTGATTTTGCGGCTGGACTGTCGCGTCAGCTTTATGGACTGACCATGCACAGCGAACGACCCCTGCATCGTATGTATGAACAATGGCATCCATTAGGCGTGGTAGGCATCATTTCAGCATTTAACTTCCCGGTTGCAGTCTGGAGTTGGAATGCCATGCTGGCACTGATATGCGGCAATACGACCATATGGAAACCCAGTGAAAAAACCCCATTATGTGCCATAGCGATAATGCATATCATCCAGGATGTCCTGAAAGTCAATCGGGTTCCCGAAGGGGTGGTTAATATGATTCAAGGCGACCGCACCGTTGGAAGCTGGATGACCCAGGATACAGGAATAGCACTAGTCAGTGCGACCGGCAGTGTAAAAATGGGAAGAGAGGTCGGACAAGCTGTTGCTGCCCGGCTGGGTAAATGCCTCCTGGAACTCGGTGGAAATAATGCGATTATTATTACACCAACTGCAGATCCCAAACTCATTCTGAGCAGCGTGGTTTTTGGCGCTGTGGGTACAGCCGGGCAACGCTGTACATCTACGAGAAGGCTGATTATACATGAAAGTCGCTATGAGCAGGTCGTCAAGGCCCTGGTCAAGTCATATCGTCAACTCAGGATCGGAGATCCCCTGGACCAAAAAAACCACGTGGGACCTCTCATAGATCGCGCTGCGGTACAAACGTATACAGCAGCTTTGAAAAAAATAAAATCCGAAGGGGGAAGGTTATTGACCCCGGCAGGGGTATTAGTTGGCAAAGGTTATGAGAGTGGATGTTATGTCAGGCCCTGCCTGGCAGAGGTAGACTCCAAAATGGAAATAGTCAGCCAGGAAACGTTCGCCCCTATTTTATATGTAATGAAATATCAAAACCTGCGTGAGGCCATTGCTATCCAAAATGAAGTTCCTCAGGGTTTATCATCGGCAATATTGACCAATGATCTCCAGGAGTCGGAATGGTTTTTATCTGCCCGTGGGTCAGATTGTGGAATTGCCAACGTCAACATTGGTACCAGCGGAGCAGAGATCGGAGGGGCATTTGGCGGAGAAAAAGAAACCGGAGGAGGAAGGGAAAGTGGATCGGATGCCTGGAAAGCCTACATGAGGCGTCAAACGAATACCATTAACTATTCCGATGAACTTCCACTGGCCCAGGGGATAAAATTTATACTCTAAGTGCTTTATTTTATGCCGGGCGCAAAAAAAAACCGGTGATTGAATCAATCCCGGTTTTAGATTTTATTAAATGCGCTGAGGATTAATATTCCCAGAGATCTTGTTCAAAATTGAATAACTTATTCTTGATTTTTTCACCTTCCCGTAATCGGGCTACTCCATCCAGTGGGAAAAAATCTTTTAATCTCAGGTCCTGTGCGTTGCTTTCTTTATAGATGTAACTGGAAAACCTTCTCATTTCAAACACATCATCCCAACTGAGCGGGGAGGCATCATTAAAGTCGTTGAACGCCCGGTGGCGTGCCAGGATATCTCTGATTTGAGGATAATAAAGCCAATACATGGCTTGTTCTTCTGCTTTACCGGCTATTATCCTTTCCCTGATGGGTGCAATGCCCAGAATCCTTACCCTCATCCGGGAAGCTTCCCGGTCAAAAAACCAAATCTCTTTAATCCTGAAAAACTTAATGCTTGCCGAGCTGATCTCATTTTTGACTATTTGAGTCTTAGTTTCGTAGGTTTCGGGATCTATAACCTGAATCGTATCCATGGAAAACATCATGCCTTCAATTTCAACGGCTTGCATAAATTCTTTAAAATCTTCCTCTCGGAAAGCAGCCACCATTCCACTGGTAGCCGCATCGTTCAGGATTTGAAACAAAGGTTGTTTGGGATAAACAAAAGCCAAGTTCATTTTTTCACGGACATCGATTACCTGCCATACCCTTTTTTCCCAGGGAATATCCGCTTCACGCAGCCCCTCATAGGGTAATACCCGTTGATCGACAATAGTCCTTCTCTTGACAATATCATCCATAAAAATACTGCTGTCAATGGGTTCACTGGCTTCTGTAATCACACTCTCCGGCCTTTGGGCCTCAGAAAGCGCCAGGATTCCTGTCAGGAAGAATAAAACTAAATTTAATTTTTTCATAACCTATTGTATTAAGACATAGATATCCGTTAATTTTCTGTTGACCTCATCCCCTGGGCACCTGCAACGGATATTGGAAAATATATAAGAATTACCGGGTTTTGCCATCGAAATAATCCGCATAGCTTCACCGGCAAACCTGGATCCGGGATTTGGGGCTTCCATAATATCTTCCCCCCTGGAAGCCCGGGTCACCGTAAAACCGGCTATATCACATTTGGCATCAAAATCAAAGTTTTCAAGCACAGCAGCAATTCCGAGCTGGGCTCTGAATTCTCCATTGCCCACCCGGTTTTCCCGGATACCTCCTATCCTCGGTATAGGGTCTGGAATAGCCTTTATACGAAAAGCTTTCCGGCTCGCACCTGCCCCTTCGGCAGTAACAATTACGGTGCCTTGAGTACCCGGTTTGGCAGAGTTGGCAAGGGTCAGCGAGTAAGTCCCGTCTGAATTCCGGGAGATAGTCCCGGGACCGTCAAAGGACACATTAATTTTATTGCTGGAGATGCCTGCGGCAGAAACTTCAATCGGGTTTTCAACACCTTTGTACAGCACATTCATTTTGGCTGCTGATACGGTCACTGATCGTTCTCCTACTTCATATTCAAACTGATTTTCAGAGGTAGTCGTTTGCCCGGTCACCGGATTGACTACAGAAAACCGCACAGAATATTTTTTTACTCCTACTCCGGCAGGTATGGTGGAATATTTGGCTACCCCATCTACCACCGGCACACTTGCACCATTAACCAGGGCAGACATATTGGTACCCACATTGGATGAAGATGCGCTGAGGTACAGGTCCGCTTCATATTTTTCGCCGGAAATGATATATCCCTTTTTTGGAGCAGATACGACCTGATATTTGTCAAAACGTATATCTTCCCCTCCCACTTTACTCATTAAATAATTTAATACAGCAGCCTCGGTACTTTTGGCGTCATTCTGTAATTTATTGAGGATTGGCAAGGTTGCACCCAGGGGCATTTGATAAAAATTAAAATGAGCCCAGTTCTTTTTCTTGGTCGCTCTCCAGGCGGAATCCACATTCATTGATATCTTAGCGATGAAAGCATCGCGATCGGCCGGGTCAATAAATTCAAGAAATTTATTTTTTGTGTCTACAATTTTTTGCTCCAGTTCCGCTCCTTTTCCGCTGTTCGAAGCCGGATTTTTTCCAACCAGATAACGGGTAGTTACATCCTTATTTTTTTCTCCCACCAGATGGGTCACACCGGTATTTTGAATAGTTTCATATCCTCCGGTTTCATTCACCATGGAATCAATTATACTTTGGACATAATCGTTAAATTCTTTACTCAAAGCCCGGGTAGGGATAGCACGGTCCGCATATTTTCTGAGGTTAGCTTCGTCTTTTCTCGCCAGCTTATCTACTTCGCCCGGAACCTTATTATTTGCATCATCCAGTACCGTGTTGCTTTTTTTCAATCCATCATTCACGACACGAAAGGCATTAAAAATTTCTGCAGATACATTGAGTGCGAGCAAGGCAGTAAGGACCAGATACATCAGGTTGATCATTAACTGCCGGGGTTGCTTAGGTATAGACATGGATCAGATTAAAATGGACTAAAAATAATTTTTAGGTTACTGATTTAATGATCTTTTACTGTCATAGCCGACAACACATTGCCATATACTTTATTCATAGAGGACAGGTTTTTAGCCAGCATATTAAGTTGTTCCTGGGTTCGTTTAGCATCATCTGCAGAAGACTGCAGGGAGGTGAAAGTATCGGTAATTTTAGAATAGGATCCGTTCAATGAGCTCAGGCTTTTTGACAGTACTCCCAATTCCTGCTGTGTCTTTTTGGCATCATCCGCGGAACCCTGAAGGGCTGCAAAAGTCTCATTCATTTTAGTATAAGATCCATTCATTGTGCTCAGGCTTTTTGACAGTACTCCCAGTTCCTGCTGAGTCTTTTTGGCATCATCCGCGGAACCCTGAAGGGCTGCAAAAGTCTCATTCATTTTAGTATAAGATCCATTCATTGTACTCAGGCTTTTTGACAATATGCCCAGTTCATGCTGTGTTTTTTTGGCATCTTCTACCGAACCCTGCAGAGCCATAAAGGCTTCATTCATTTTCGAATAAAAATCACCGACCGATTTAAGCTGTTGTTTGGTCTGGCTGAAATCCACTTCCTGGAGGGCTTTAAGGGAAGACATGCTTTTACTCATCAATTGCAGTTCAGTGAGCATGCCGCCCAATTGATTTTCGACTAATTCTCCATTCAGCTGGCGGGGCAATTTTTTGCCGTCCACGGCTCCGAAACCCGGTAAGATCGCAGGGACATCGGAATGGTAATCCTCCAGTCCCGGGTATAATTTTTCCCAGTAATAATCTTTATCCGGGGGCAATAGTCCTAATACAAGGAACAAGATGGCTTCGGTCACGAGCCCGATGGTAAGATATAAACTGGAATTGGGCAGACTTTCAATTTTAAAAAGTGCGCCAATCATCACCAGGGATGCTCCTACTCCGATAACCAGATTTTTGAGATATTTGAAAGAAGTTGTTTTATACCAGGTTGCCATATTGAAATAGAGGTTTAGATTTATTAATTTAAGTTGTAAAATAATATGAGGGTAGAAGGGATCCGGTAAGTATCCTATTTGAAATCATTGATTGATCTACCCAAAAAGGATAATACATTTCTGAATCCAATGTAAGATTTGGTGGTATCCTGATACTCATAGGTACGGGTGCCATTTTGAAGGTAATAGGATATATCTTTCCACGACCCGCCACGGATTACTTTGCGTTTGTATACATCAGGATCACCGGGTTTGGCTTCATACTGAATATCCGGATTCATGTCGTGGGTGTAATTATTGGCATTGTCAAAATAAGCGGTCTTCGTCCACTCTGCTACATTACCGGACATATTGAACAATCCATATTCATTTGGGAAATAGGAATGTACTTCCACGGTATATTGACCACCGTCCTCCGGATAATTACCCCGGCCGGGCTTAAAATTAGCCAACAAACATCCTTTTGCATTGCGCACATAATATCCACCCCAGGGATAGGGCGCAAGCTCTTTTTTCCCACGGGCCGCATATTCCCATTCATATTCTGTAGGCAGTCGGAAACCTTCGGAATTAACCTCGTCCGGGCGGTTGGAGTTCCACATTTGAGTCCTCCAGTTGCTGAAGGCATTAGCCATCTGCCAATTGACTCCGACAACCGGATAATCATCATAAGCTGGATGCCAGAAATAGTTTCTGGCGATAGGATCATTGTAAGAATAGGCAAAATCCCTTATCCACACGAGGGTATCCGGATAAATTGCCGTCGATTCCTTCTTTATAAACGACCTTCTAGGGGCCTTTGGATTAGCCGCTGCTCCCCGCAGATCAAACCAGGAATGTGTATAGATTAATTTGTGAATATCGATTTCATTACCTCCAAGCCGGTCTTCCCCCTGATAAAACAATTCACTGAGTTCTTCAGCTGACCAATCAATGGGCAATTCCCAATCTATGGAGGTAGAGCCATCTTCGTTTTCAATGATATCACCCATCAGGGTATGCGCCAGGGAGTCGATCACAAATTCTACAAACTCGCGATATTCATTATTAGTGATCTCCGTATCATCCATATAGAAACCGGAAATCGAAATGGATTTGGGCTTTTGAACATATGAACTGAAAATATCCTGGTCACTCTGCCCTACATGTAAGGTTCCGGAAGGAATATATACCATCCCATAAGGATTTATCCCCTTCCATTTTGGTCGGTCACTGCTGCCTACGAGGTATCCCGATTGTTTATTCCCCCCACAGGCAAATAATACTAACAGAAAGAGCGCACTTACACTCCATCTCAACGCTTTTCGATTCATGTTCTTCATTTTCAAAATACTGGCTCAATAAAAATTTGGGCGTAAAGATACTTTCTTGTCATCTAATTGTAACTAAAATTTTAGAATGATTTCATTTTGGTACTTTGATTACAAGATCCTGTCCCTTAAGATAATAAACGGCTGTTCTCCGGACATATTACACGAATCATGCCTGACTATATTAAACTTTAGTTAAAAAAAACAAGATTTAGTATCTGGGGTTAAATATGATGGGTTCCTTTTCGATCCCCCCTATTTTCTTATTCAAATTATAGTTGATCATTAATTCGTGGGTACCCTGATGATAGTCTTTAATCGGGGATAACGAAAGATCCAACCCGTAAACGATTTGAATTTGTGGGTTCACCCTCAACCCTCCAATCACCGTTATAGCATCCAGGGTATTTTGTGAATATCCTCTGAACCCCAGACCAGCAGAAATTGTGCGGTTAATCGAGGCGACAGCGGCAAAATCTGCCTGAACCCGGTCAAAATCAGATTTGATCAACAATGCAGGGGTAATGACCAATTCTTCGCTGATATCCAAGCGGTATTCCCCGTAAAAATTGAGCCGGGGAGGGATGGAATAAGAAGATTTTCCCCTATTGAATTTGATGGTAGGCCTTTGAAAGTTGTCCAATGACAATCCCAATTCAAGCTTGTCCTGGGCAAAATAAATCCCGGTTGAAATCAGAGGGGCCAATCCACTTAGCTGCGATTCAAATAAAATGTCATCCTGATGCAGGATAATGCCTCCTTCATACCGGCCACCCGGCGTCCGCAATTGACTGCCATCCAGACTTTTTTGAATAAAACCCAAACCCATTCCAAAAGAAAAAATTCCGATCTGGCTTTCATATACATAATTGTAGGACAACGAAGCCCTGAGGGTTTTTTCCACCCCAAACGTCTCCTGTTCCAATTTGAGCCCAGCAGCCCCTTTCACGTAATACAAAGGCAGGTGGGCATGGACCAGGCGACTGGTTGGATTACCGGCCAATTCCTGCCATTGCGCCCGATAACCACCTGTGACACTCAAGGTTGATTCCAGGCCGGCATAAGCCGGGTTCATGGCATATTTATGAAACATAAACAAGGTATACTGGCTGCTTTCCTGGGCTCCCGATAAAACCGGAAGAAACCCAATAATAAAGCCCAATAACCCCTTATATATTTTCATTCGGATGGTAATGCTTGTTTAAAAGTAAACGAAATTCCTGAATTGAATCCACTGGCATTTCACAAGAAAAGGAATGGCAAAAAGAAATTCCTTTATCCTCCTGTATTCCGGGATGAATGATTACCGAAGGAATAAATATTTTTAATAACTCCGACAATAGGTTTTTTTGCTCGTTCCCCAATTTGACCTCTAACCATCCCAGGGTATGATTGATCAACATTCCCGCCCAAAAACTCAAGGATTCCGGATAACGCAGTATAGACGGTTTCAGTTTTAGGATCAATTCATCACTTAGCTTTTCATAATCCTCGCGGTGCGCCAGCCTGCCGAGTCGCACCAGATTAAATGCCATCATACCGACCGCTGAAGGCATGGTGTTATCATAAAGGTCATTGGCCGGTGCGATAAGATCGTTGCCGGAGATCGAATACAAAAAAGAATGCTTATCCTTATCGTAATAGGTATTCATCACTTCATCCATCAAGACCATGGCCAGATTCAAATCCTCTGAATTTCCGGTAGTGGTGTAGCTTTGAATTAATGCAGAGAGATGATATGCCATATCATCCAGCATTGCCGGGATCGGACTGTTTTTTTGATGGAGATAGTGGTGGGCACCGGCAACTCCGTTAGTTTTAATAAACCCAAGTATGCCCTGGGCTTCTTCCAAATAAATGTTTTTTTGAAAAACGGAGTAGGCTTCCAGATAACCCATGCAAAGAAGAGCATTCCACCCAATAAGTTGTTTGGTATCGGTCAGGGGCCTTACCCGCGCTGCGCGATGGTTCACCAGTTTTTCTTTTATTAATTTTAATTCGGTTGAATGCAGGACCGGCAAACCCCTGGCTTCCTGTTTTATCCAAAGAATATTGACCGGATTTGCCTGTTCATGAAAGGGGTCTTTCCAGTTGCGTTCAGGCAAGATGTGATAAACCGAAAGAAACAGGGTCCATTCTTCAAGAGTTAATAGGGATTTAAGTTCTTCATATTCCCAGATGTAAAATTTTCCTTCCTGATGTTCACTGTCTGCATCGATGGCACTGTAATAGCCCCCGTCCGGAGCTTTCATTTCACGAATCAGCCATTGAGTGGTCTCCTCAACGATTTGTCCATAGATTTCTTTGGGTCTGATCTTAAAAGCCAGGCTGTATACCCTGAGGAGTTGGGCATTGTCGTAAAGCATTTTTTCAAAGTGCGGGATGTTCCATTCCCGATCCGTAGCATATCTTGAAAAACCTCCCCCCAACTGATCATACATACCCCCATATGCCATATGGTCTAATGAAAAAAATGCATGTTCCAGATAAATGGTTTCGCCGGAAAAAAAATAATAATCAAACAGAAACTGGATACTCATCGTAGCCGGGAACTTAGGTGCGTGGCCAAAGCCGCCACATTCCTTATCAAACCGGACTTTAAATTTCAAAGCCATTTTCCGACCCAGTTCGATAGCTGATAAATTCTCCTGACCGGGTTCATTTTTTATTTGGTACAAGGTCTGTCCGGAAGATTCTAAATACTGTTTCAGACGGAAAGCCTGTTCGAGTACCTGATCCTTTTGTTGGGTATAGATTTTATGAATATGGTTCAATACCTGGGACCATGACGGCCTTTGATGGGCTTGCTGGGGAGGAAAATAAGTTCCTCCATAAAAAGGCATCAGGTCAGGGGTGAGGAAACAATTCAAAGGCCAGCCCCCTGACCCGGATATAGCCACTACAGCGTCCATATAAATTTTATCCAGGTCCGGACGTTCTTCCCTATCCAGTTTGATGTTGACAAAATGGGCATTCATAAACCCTGCGACTACCGGATCGGTGAATGATTCCCTTTCCATCACATGACACCAGTGACAACTGCTATAGCCTATGCTGAGTAAAATCGGTTTGTCTTCTGATTTTGATTTTTTTAATGCCTCTTCCCCCCAGGGATACCAATCTACGGGATTGGTTTGATGTTGAAGCAAATAAGGGCTGGTTTCATATTGAAGGCGATTCATAACTAATGCAAAATTAGGCTATTCCCCGACGGGTTGGTAGAAGGTTAGGCGGGAATATCAATTTCCAGGCCATCATAAGCCAGTTCAATCGTATCGGGCAATTGACGGCTAACCACGGTATGCAAGCCCATATGGTGGCTCATGTGGATCAGATAAGCACGTCCCGGATTTAGCACCTCAATTTGTTTGATAGTTTGCTCAAGGGTAAAATGAGCATGGTGAGGCCTGTGGTGTAAGGCATTGATGATCAGAATGGGGATGTCTTGAAGGGATCGGACCGTCGCTTCAGGTAACCCGTTGGCATCGGTAATATAAGCCAGCTGTTCGCTGATTTTAAATCCGGTGATATGGAGGTCCCCATGCAATACTTCCAGTGGTAATATTTTAAATTTTTTAATTAAAAAAGGTTGATTCCACTCCAGGGGATAAGTTTGAAACTGAGGGGCCCCGGGATAAGGTCGTGTACTGAAAGCATAAGGCAGCCGATTTCTGAGTGTTGTCAATAGGCTCTCCCTGGCAAAAATCCTGACCGCTTCTCCGGTTATAAAACCAAATGGCCGGAGGTCATCCAACCCTGCCGTGTGATCATAATGCTCGTGGGTAAGCAGGACTGCTTCCAGAGCTGTAGTATCAGAACGCAACATTTGGTACCGGAAATCCGGGCCACAATCTATCACCAGGGGTGGGTCCTTGTCTATCCGGATTAAGACTGAAGACCTCAATCTTTTATCTCTGGCATCGTTGGATAAACAAACCTCACAGCGGCAACCGATCACCGGTATCCCCTGTGAAGTTCCGGTGCCCAGAAATGTCAATTTCACACCATTTCCGATTTTTCAATTTCAGCTTTCAGGACTTGGTAAAAATCCAATGATTGATCATTTAGTTTGTCTTCATCGATCTGCAGTTGTTGTATAATGTCCAACAAAGCCAGTATACGTCCTTCCGTTTCAAAAAAACGGTTGATGATGACCAGTTTTTTGTTTTCAAGTATGCAGGATCCGGACTGAAAATTTCCTTTCTCATATCGGACCGAATATCCTGTTTCGGGTAAAAATTGTTCAATCTTATCCAATGTGTGTTTGGTGTATCTTAGTTTTGAGGCCATATCTTCCCGGTGTTGTTTTTCTTATTTTCAATGAGACCCCGGAAGCTGGAATTAGTTGAGGTCTGATTCCGGATTCCGTGGATGTTAACATTTTGGGAATGCTAAACGTTTTTATCTTGTAACAAAAGTGAGTAATTCGAACGGGTAATTAAAACTTTCCATTCAATATTTTTTTAATATGTTCCTCATTCGCTCCATTATTGTGGTCCTGGTCACCGGAATGACCTTAGGAGCCGCTGCCCAACCCCTCAGATTTGGATCTGGGGTGTTCGGAGGAGTAAATTTAGCACAGGTAGACGGGGATGACATGCAAGGCTATGATAAACCGGGGCTCAATCTGGGTATGAGAGGTATGGCTTTTATCCTCCCCAAGCTGGAATTCCACACAGAACTTGCTTATAATCAAAAAGGTAGTCAATCCAAGGATTTTGACAAATCCACCAATAAAGGCAGAAAACTGTTTGTGGACTTTGTCGCCATCAATGCCCTGGTGGTCGTCAACGATTGGTTTCATCCGATTAAAGAGTATTACCGGCTTCAGGTCCATGGTGGGATTTCTACCGGCAGAATGGTTCGTTTTCAAGTCATTGATCCGGGAAGTGATCCGCGGCGGGTACCCCTAAAGGAGTTATCCTATTATTTTAATGGCATAGATTTCTCCATGATATTTGGTGCTCATCTAAAATTCACACAAAAAACCGGGATAAGTTTCAGGTATTCCAGGTCAATGAACAAATTGTTGGATGCAGATTTGGTGCAGCCCTTATTCGAACGAAAAACCATCAATTCGATGAAAGGGTATTTTCTCTCATTAGATTTCTTTTATCATTTCTGAGTATTTTTGACCTAATGAAAGTGTCAATGCTCAGCCTTAGTTTCGTTTTCCTGCTTGCCTGCAAGTCAGGCACTTCACCGGTGCCTAAAGATTTGTTAGAGAAAATCCCCAGCTATCTGACCTTGTCCGATATCCAAAATCTGGCCAGTGAA
>Ga0163144_10008198_pt1 | contig 22656 bp, 31 predicted proteins | sample OliLak19BULKMAT1_FD_123175 | JGI IMG/M metagenome (GOLD analysis project Ga0163144, IMG submission 123175) | Freshwater microbial mat bacterial communities from Lake Vanda, McMurdo Dry Valleys, Antarctica - Oligotrophic Lake LV.19.BULKMAT1 | ecosystem: Environmental > Aquatic > Freshwater >...
ACATCTATGATCAAATTGATCGAGCTTAAGCGCAAGCTCTACCGGGCTGTTATTGCAATCTATGCTCTCGAGTCGATCCGCTTCTATGTCTCATTTGCCTGTAGTTTCGCTTTCGGACAACAAGGGAAGATGAAGGGTAACGCGAGTATTATTCGATTGATTGCGAAAGATGAAGCACAGCATGTCGGCATCACCGTCAACATCCTTCGCAATTGGGCGAAAAAAGAAAACGATCCTGATTTTCTCCAAATTATTGAAGAAGAGAAAATGACTGTCGAAGCAATCTTTGACGAAGTTATCGAGCAGGAACGAGATTGGGCTAAATATTTGTTTAAAGGCGGGTCGATTGTTGGCTTGAACGAGACACTGCTCATGAAGTATCTCGAATTTACAGCTAACAAACGACTCCGGGCAATCGGTATGAAACCTCGCTACGAAACAACAACAGATCCTTTTGGGTGGATGTCAAGTTGGCTCGGATCAGAAGACTCGCAAGTCGCACCTCAGGAAATGGAAATAACAGATTATTTGACAGGGATTTTGAACACTGATGTTAACGAGAGTAATTTACTAGAGATATGAAGATCACAGAAATTCGAGGCAATGAAAAAGTTCGTGGGGTTACAAGAACGATCAGTGGAACCCTTGGCGAGTGGATGAGAGCGAACAACGTTATTAACATTGAAGATCTTAGAACTGTTAGTGATAAAATCGATCTTACTAAAGAAGGTATTATCTCTCTTGAGGGATGTCCTGAGAAAATTTTCTCCTCTCTTTGGTTGGGCAGTAATTACCTGAGTACGATGAAGTATGGACCGCGTGAAATTATCGGGAATCTTATTTTAGAGATGAATGATCTTAACTCATTTGAGCACTTTCCGCAAAAAATTTTCGGCGCGCTTAACATTTCCATGAACAAGTTTACCTCTCTTCAAGACATTCACAAACACATTAAAATTATCAAGGGCCCGATTCTCGTCGCGGGTGATAATCTCAAGAGTCATTTCTTGGGAGTCTTCTTGATCGAATCACTCACTTACATCACTCCAGGTTCTTCAAATCCCACAGTTAATGAAGCGATTGTAATCGTTAATCGACACCTTCGGCCCACTGAAAATACTTCCTCGGAAGTGCGACGTGAAGCGATGTATGCCTGCCAGGATGAGCTTACCGAGAATGGATTAGAAGAGTTTGCACAACTATAGGATATCAAATGACACAGATCGAAACTTTTGCCAATCACATCATCTTCAAGTTTACCGACGATATTTTGTCAGGACGTTTTATCAACTCAACAGACTCAGGTAGCATCGTGATTAGCTCTGAGGACACAAACCAATCAGCAGCTGCACGTTGGGGTGTAGCCACCCACGTCGGACCTGAAGTCACCGAAGTTAAGATCGGAGACTACATGCTCCTCGAGCCTGGGATGTGGACGTCGGGATTTTGGGTGGGACGTGAGCGCTATTGGAAGACCGACGAGACAAAGGTGATGTGCTTGTCTGATGAAGCCTACACAGTCTATTGATGAAGCTAAACGAGGTCAACACTGTGAGAGAGAAAGCTAGAGAGTATAGTATTGCTCAGCTGCTTCAGGGTAAGAAGATAACAAAATACATTAGCTCTAATGTGTATGACTTTTCACATGAACGAATTAACTCTTTAGTGGGTTTACCTGAGTCCATTTATAGTCCTCTCGACCTCGGTCATAATCCCATTGACAAACTAGACTGTAAGAACATCATTGTACACGGTTGGGTAAATCTTTCATCTACTAAATTGAGATCTCTTCAAGGGGTCGAGCATGCGTTTGCTAGCATAGATGATTACCTCTACATTTCAACAGAACAGATTAAGAGCCACGTGTTGGGAGTTTTTTTGATCAAAAAAATTCAGATGATCGTCCACACAGAATTTTTCGTAAAAGCTGGGTCTGCTCCAGAGGTCCCGGCGGCGGAATGGGTGCAGATCGTCAATGACCATCTAAAGAATGGAAAAAAGGGTATGTATGACTGTCAAGATGAGCTGATCGAAAATCATCTAGACGAGTACGCACAACTATGATGTGGGTTTCTAGAGCTGGGGTCGAAGGGTCAGGAAAGGGATTGCTTCTTCCCTACCGTCTTACCTTTGAATCAGATGATGAGTACTATGAACGCTGTGCTGAAATCATAGTAGATGCCGGTTACACGGTTAAGGAGTATCGCGCGATGGTTGATGAATTTAACGCCCACAACAAGACACAACAAACTAATCGCATTAAAATGCCGAGTTTCTAATGTACTTTATTCTACTCATTTTAGCAACAGCCCTGGCGATGGAGGGTATTGGTTCGTGGATTTCGATCATCGGACTTGGTAGCCTTTTTGCTGGCAACGTCACTATTTTGGTAATGGTGGGTATTCTAGACATCGCTAAAATCGTAACCGTAAGTTTTTTATATCAATACTGGAAAGAGATCAAGCAGTTGATGAGAATCTACATGACTGTTGCGTCCTGTGTTCTCGTGTTGATTACCTCCGCTGGTGCATTCGGTTATCTATCAGGAGCTTTTCAGCAGGCGATCAAACCCACCCTTGAAGTTGCTCTCAAGGTTGACTCACTTAAGCGCGAAAAGGCTTCGCTAGAAACCGAAGCAGTTAGATTGTCTGCCCAGCGTGAAAAAATGGACCAGCAGATCGCTCAACTACCTACCGATCAGGTTAGAGGGCGACAACGTCTCGTTGCTACGTTTAAGCCTGAGCTTGACAGGATTGCGACGCGCACTCAAACAATCACCAGGCGTGGTGATGATCTAACAACTGAAATTCTCAAGGTTGAATCAGAGAGCATCGAGCGTGACGTTCACGCAGGCCCAATCACCTACTTAGCCAAAGCTTTTGATGTGACCGCTGACGTGGCCAGCAAATGGATCATCCTAACAATTATTGCAGTGTTTGACCCACTAGCCATCATGTTAGTGATCGCGGCTAATTTCTTGATTCTCAAGAGAAGAGAAGAAATCCCTGCACCTAAAGTTTTGAAAGAATCGATCGCTACCTCAATTAAAACTCCTGAGGAGGTTGAGATCAAGATTAACAAAATCGATCTAGTCGCACCCCCTCCACTCATATTAGAGAAGAGCGCTGTCGAAACCACTTCAGAGCAATTGAAAACAGAAACAAGAGAATTGACCGCTGAGGTAAATCATCAAGAGATGTTAACTTCTCACGAAGAACCGGTTGTAGAAGAAGAGCTCCCTCTGTTGAAAAGTAGCCTAGAGGACGTGATAGTTACTGTACCAGAAGCTCTCATTCGCGAGGGCGTTAAAACAACATCGATTAAGCGGCTGTTCTACCGTTAGATTTTGGCATATTCTTCAAAACCAGCATCGATCAAGGCTTGTTGGCAATCATACATGTTAAATTTTTTATTATTTTCCCGTTTGTGGAGATATTGATTGAGAATGTCATACCAACCAAGATCATCTTTAAATCGAAGTGGTGGTTTGATCGCAGTTAATACTTTAAATCTATCAATTAAAAATAATCCTAAGACATGGCTCTTGATAAGTCTCGGACTGAAACGTAAAGCTTCGAGACGTTTAATCTTTTTATGAATGTTTTTCAAGCTAGTCAATCTTTCATTGCCACAAATATCTAACTCACCTCCAATGAATGATGCTATCCCATCTAAATTCACCAGATCACATCCTATCGCGAAATAATTTCTTTCGACCTTCGAAGGTCCTCCCTCTAGAGTACGAAGATTAGTGCAATGAGACACGTCAAAATTTCTAGGTATAACAGTAGGGGCTCCACTGAGAGAAGTGATAGGATTTTCTCGTGCATTAAAATCCAGACCTACCGTAGGTGCGTACTCTAAGGACTTAATAAGATTATATGAACAATCGAAACTTTTTTTAACATGTTTGGGACAATATTTAAGAGATACCAAACAATTGTTAGAGACATCAAGCATATCGATTTCTTCAACAGGAGCCCCCTGTAAACTGGTCAATTTTGATTTTGGGACGTGACCGGTTTCTTGTGAAATTCTACTAAGCTCTCCGTAGGTAAGACGTGTTATCGCTTTTTCCGTTACCTCGTCAAGTTTCATTTGAGTCGCTCTTTAACACCAATGGACAATAATTTAACGGCCTTCTCCCAGCGACCCGGTTCGCTGCGCAAGTGCTTGAAAAATTCACTTTTGGCAAAGAAGTAATCAGCCAGTAAATCTGCCTTTACCCCATCATCTGTCACTTTAAGCTGTTTGATCATAACACTAGCTTGAATCTCTCCAACAACATATTTGAGCACCGGTTCAATTGTCGCCTCAGGCCACTCTGTTTTAAGCTTTTTGAAGCCACGAGTCACATTACCGATAGTTGTTTTAATGAGAGGGTCAAATTCAATTTCCGAGCGATAATACTCAGGGGAACTGTGTCTATGAAGAAAATCGGTGGGGTTAAGATAGGTGGGAGATGCACGAGAAAAAACGCGTAATTGAAGATAGTGAGTCAACTCATGCTCGAGAATATCACGAATCGAATCGATGATTCGCTCAACTTCACCGATCACTCTCTTGACTACTGCTGAATCAACAATCGCTTTGCCAATTTTTTCAACGGCGTTGATCAAACTAGAGAGGTTAATCTTTAGCTTATTGCGTGTTCCAGAGTAAGAAGCGGCCCAATCCTTTGGCTTAGATCCAGTAAAGAGGTGAACCTGCAGCGTCAATTTATCATCATCATTGACATCAGCCGACAGGAAGGGAGGGATGTTCTTGTCTAGCAGATCACGATATCTCTCAGGAAGGTCAGCTTTAGTGACATTCGGCACAGTGCGTTTAACCACCTTCTGATAGGGGTTAACAGCCGAAGAAATTGATACGCTATACTTTTTAGCGATTTTTGAAAGAGCATCTATGGCCACCTCAGTTGACACCTTGAGGCTCTTTCCCTGTTGCTTAAGCTTCGCATCAACTGCCGAAAAGATAATCGAGATAACTTCTCTCTCAAGTTTCTTCAACAATGATTCGGGGACCTCAATCAAGCCCTCTATCAAAAACTCTTTAAAAGTAAGGGTTGTCACTTAGCGTCCAGGTTTTTCTGCGTGGTTGACTGAAGAATCTTCGAAATAGTTTTCCGATGTGACTCGTACTGACTACGCTGGTTGACCTCGATCACTCTCCAGCGCTGAGTTGACTTGTTGAAACGAATGAGTCTATCAGGGGGGCGATTGTTGGCCGGTAACATAGTGTAAGTTTGACGATGGTAGTGACCATCTTCGATTGTTGTGGGATCTGGAAGTGTGTCCCCGAGGGTGTAATCGGCTCCATCTGGCGGAATTGCATCCTCACTATAAAGATCGTTTCCGTCGTACGATCCTTTCTTCCCGAACATCGCTTTTCCACTTCGAATATCTTGTGGATCTGAACCAGTTTGGGGTACTGCGTCTTTCGTGATTTGGGCGATCACATCTTCAGTTTGGAATCCCAAAATGTTTTGAAGAACATCATCCCCGGCCAAAACTTGAGCGTCGGTTGCTTCAATCGTTCCAGGCAATCCGAACAAGTCTCGATGTTCAACAGACGGCATCACCGGTTGAGCAAAGAAGCGAAAGAGGTTAGGTTTCCAGTTGAAGGTATACCCTTCGGTTGACCATGCGGTGTCTGTGACTTCAAGCCATTTGCGCACCGGTTTAAGGTTAGCATCATACTGAGCTTCACCAGGGAGCTCAACAACATCACCCACGATAACAGGGCGGCCGAGCTCGGTCACCATCGAAGCAAAGCTAACCGTGAAGATATAAGTTTGTGGAATCTCGATCCCAAATCGGGCGAGCTCAGTTTGTACATCGAGGATGTCATACGAGCACTTAAGCAACGTTGATACCTTTGCGTAGGCGCGATTCCGATTTTCGAGGAAAACCATATCCTCGATAGAATCAAGAGATAGTTCAGTCGACTCAAGAAGTTGGAGCTCAACTACTTCCCACGCGAGATTGGCTCCGACACCATTGAAAAAGATTGGGATGAAGCGCCACTGGGAGTAAGCCACACTACCTTTAACAGAGATCCCGTTAAGATTGCCATCGTTGGGGAGAGAAACGACATCGATTCTTTTCCAGTTGACGCCATCGTCGCTAGCCTCAATACGAACTTGAAGCGCCCGCATAGTTGCAGTTGAGCTCTGCTTGATGTTGAAAGTTGCAATGCGCTTACGCAAGGGTTGAGGCGGTTGGTACCGTTCGCTAGCCTGTGGAGTTGTTGAGATGACTGGAGTCCACGCTTTTTTAGTACCAAAATTATAACCTAGATAAGCTGGGGTTGTTATAACATTTGCACCTGTTTGTGAAGATCTCCAGGCCCCTGGGTTTGAGTTAAACGCGTCTCCCACGTTGTACGAACCTGCGGTGCCTGATGAGAGAGGATACCCTGCTCCCACCTGGTCTATCGTCGAGCCTTGGTTATAAGTACCTAAGAGGGGGAAGACATTAACAGGGCCGCCAGCAATGTTGAGCGCTTCAGCTTGAAGCTTCGCAATATAAGCCGCATCATTGTCAGCGCAGAGAGAAGTCGAGAGATCAAGGGTACCATTAGTAAGGACTGGAGGAACGTACTTAGCGGTGCCGATGTCCTTGGCAAACGTCGGAAGAGTCTCATCACAAACGAGAACAACTGGAGTCGTTTGATGACCGACAGCAAAGCTTCCGGTCGTAGTTCCTAGTACTAGACCCATTGTAACACCGTAGACAGTGTTAGCTACTACAGATCCAGAAACAGGGGTGATGTTGGTGTTAGCCATTTAGATATTTACACCAACAACGGGAAGACTAGGGCTTCTTAGTATTCACCCTCTTACCGGCTGCCGATCTCAGTAATAATTTCTTCTGAATCACCTTGTAAAATTGAGGAGCTACATTCTTGATCATCGCTTCGAGATCTTTATTTGAAATTTGCTCTGGATCTATTTGATGATGAGGACGACGACTAGAGCCATAAACAGACGTTTCTACATGTTGGCCTATCTCCTCTATCGCAAATCCAATCGCTTCAATAAGTGACGCCCATAAGTAATGCCAGTCTTTGTGATCGATGTTAGCACAAAGTTTGTCAAAGGTTCTTTGAACTAGATCACCATTTTTCCAAGGGTGATAATCGTCGGTCTCTTTCATATAATTCTTAATGTTGTCGGCTACCTGCTGCTCCAACGGATGATACCCGGGGCGGACTGTAGTGAAATCCTTAGAGACATAATTATACATCAATTGGATTAAGTGAGGCCAATTGTACTTGTAATTTACGCTAGAGGCCTCAATGAGGCCCAACAACTTCACGAAATGCCAGCTTCGATCTTGAGTGCGTTCAAACGATCATCAAACTTGACGGCCCACTTGGTGATCGATTTCAGGAAAGCGTCTACCATCTTCTTAAAGGCCTTCGCGCCGCGACCAAGAATGTCGGTGATCACCCCTTCAGCCAAGGCCTCATCAATTTCCTCAGAGTTTGGATCTTTGGGTTTAACTTTCATTCCCACTTTTCTCGCCGGCTGCTGTTCTTTCTTGGCTTGTGTATACTTGACCGTGATTTCCTTGACCTTCTCTTCTAGCTCGGCAGGAATTAAGAGAGTTAACTCAGCAACAATACTCTTGTAATCGATAACAGGATCGGGGGTTTTTTGCTCTACTTTTTTGTTCAAAGTGATAACAAACTTGGCCGTTGCTACTACTCTGGTACGCACGAGATCTCCGGCGTCAAAGAGCCCTTCACACTTTTCTCGAATTTCTGGTTCAAGTTCGGCGGCTTTTGCTTCCATACGCTTAATAGCTTCGTTTAGGCGCCAAAATCTTCTAGCTAATTTGGTAAAAACACCAGACTCACTCTTCTCAAGTTCAGCGATCACTTTGACGATCTCATTTTTTGCGATCTTCTCGGTGTAATTAATGTTAGGATTATCTTTCTCACGAGCTTCAGCGAGAACTATCGACTCCCGAAAGGTAAGTTTGGTAGACATTACTTTTTCGAAACCGCTTCAACTACAGGAGTTTCATCGATCGGCACTTCAACTGTAACAACTGGAGTAGGAGTTGAAACAGCTTCTGCCTCTACCTTTTTCTGGCCACGGGCACGGCCTTCCTTAGAGTCCAAAAAATCCTTACGGCGCTTCACCTCGATATTCATTGGGGCTTCAGCCAATTGCTGCTTGATGACGATAGCGTCAAAGTCAACCATCTCACCTCTTGCTGTTCTCACGATCCTCGGCATGCTATTCCTCTATTTTGATGAAATCCGTTATCTGGATGTCATACCGAACAGGATCAACACAGTGAAGATCAAGGAGATAAAGCAGGTAGCTCGAACAAGAACTTCCTCTTCCTACTCCCCAGACCGCACCAACTTCCTTCATACGGTCTACTACGTAGATCAATGCTCGAAGCACCTCGCCGAGCCCAAGCTCATTGAATAAAAAGATTTCTTGTGAGAGACGATCAATTCGTTCCTCATAAAGATCATCATGTTCAATGAGGTCTGTTAACTCAACCAAACGCTTATCCAGCGAAAAGTATTTATACTTTTCTGGTAAGATCCATTGGGGTGGAAAGAGGGTGAGATCGATACAAGTTTTAACCTGAATCTTGACATCACTGATTCGGTTAAAGGCTTCAACATCAGGGGTGATCTCGCTCGTCGCTAGCTTAGCGACCGGTACCCTGTACAGCAACTCGACCAAGCGCTCTGGCTTGACCGTACTGACACCGTCGGCCCAGAGGAGACGATCCCCCAGGTCGATCGATTCAGGCGGCGCGGCGGTGGGAGTGCTGCTCACGCTTGGCCACAGCTAGCTTTTCATGATGCTCTATCTGATTAGGCCAAATTTCCAGAGCGCGCTCGAGGTCTGACTTGCGCCGGTCTGCTGCGACACCAAATTCCAATTCAAGAGCGTGTTTGATGAACTTCTTCTCAGCGGTTTGTACAATAGATGTACAGGGAAGTTCGACGTGAAACTGAATCAACCATCTTCCGGTTGTCAGGAACTCCGCCAAAGCAACACGATGATCGAAATTGGTCGGATCGAAATTAATCCGCTCAATCCTGGCGTTATGAAGCACCTGAGAGCGGTGGGCCGCTTTTGTAAGACTGCCATTGAGATGGGCGAGCGGGCCTTCTGGTTTGTGATGATACATTTAATCTCCTAGAGTGTTGAGCAATAAAAGACTGAGTCGTTGAATCTCTACCAATCCGTCATTACGTTGCTCTTCAGCACAATCTCGTTGTGCTTCAACCAATTTAACGCTGAACTGTGACGCTTTAAGCTTAGCTTCAATTTCCTCGTAAGAAGGTCGAACAGCAGGTAAGCACACTAGTTCAACTTTAGCACGGTCAAATTCATCGAGGTGATCGTGCACACGATAAAGTTCACGATATACAAAGCGCTTGATACCAGATTGGAAGATCAATTTCATGCACGACTTACAACACGAATAACCACAGTACATCGTGCCTCCCCAAGCCCCGGTTCCACCGTACTTTGCGATTTTGGTGATCGCGTTGCTTTCGGCGTGTAAACCGAGAGGATTGGTATAGAGAGCTCCGGAACTATCTCGAATTTCTAGTTCATCGTTGGGAAAGCCGGAAATCATTCCGTTATATCCCTCAGCAAGAACTCGGAAATCTTTAACGACGATTGCTCCTACTTTGGCTCTCGTAGCATAAGAACGTTGAGCAACGACCTCAGCCATTCTCATGTACATCTCGTCAACGCTGATTCGAGTTGATTCACTCATACGAATTCCCAATAAAGTCCATGAATAAATTGTATCATCTTTTCAAGAGCCTGTAAACACCAATAGAAGGTCCCGCCTGATCAACTGGAGATATCTTGCCCTGTTAACGGAGGTTACCATTTACCTGAAATGACTGTTCACCAGGGATCTCTCAAGTTACCAAAGTGTAATGTCAATAGAGAGTGTTAGATTTTCCACGACGATCAAGTTTTGCTCTTGATTTTACCTGCAGTGTTTCAGCGTCGATCGGGTCAATGATCTTGCATACGGGCACAAAAACTTCCTCAAAGCTCTTGGTGAGACTATCACGAATAATGATCCCATTGGCACGATGAGCCAACTTGGATTCGAGAGTTGCTTCGCGAGAGCGTCGCTGGACGCTTTTCATCTTCCCGATGATCACATTTGAGACAAGATTGTTGACTGTTTTATCAGACGTTAAAAATCCCCCCTCTTGTTCTAACCTCTTCAGCTGGTCCCGGAGCAATTCAGTGAGAAACGAGAGCGTACGAACCGACATCTCACCAGCACAATTCGAGCTCTCTAACTCATTGAGCATAGTGTTAACACGGCAAAGATGGCTGGTAACTATCCTTGACATCTTAGGATTGCCAAATTCGTTAAGACGAGCTGCGAGGTAAATCGCCGCAGGTGTTTTGCCATAAGTGAATTTGTCGAGCATGATTACCTCTATGAGATATTGATGACTTCTTGTAATCTAGTAATTGCTTCGTCTAGAGCCGAAACCTTTGCGGTGAGCATTGCTTCTGTTAGCCTGAGCTCGCGTGATGACTTAAGATCTGGAGTGCAATCAATCCACTCTCCATTATCTAAATGTACCCTAACCTTCTCTTTCCTCGAAACTTTCAAGTCAAACATTTTAAGTTTGATTTCAGCTTTCAATCCTGTAAGAATCACGATCGCTTGGTGCATACTCATTGCTTGACTCCCAAAGCATTGAGCAAGCCGTTGTAACGACGCTCCATCTCAAGGTTAGACCCATCTGCCAGGAAAGTCGCCTCGGCCATCGCACGAAGAATTTCGGGTGAGGGAGTGAGAGGAAGCTTTACAGTCACCGTTTTGTTTAGACCAATTTTCCGACGAGCATCCTTGCCGGCCTGAAAGCATGCTTCGGACATCGTGTCAGGGACAACTTCAGCAGAACGAAGTAGTCCATTATGTCCGTCCCAAAACGCACAGCGCATTGCCGAACCACGACGTTGAATGTGAGTACCGTTCAGGTAAAGCTCCGAGTTAGGATCGGCAAAAAGCTCGAGCAAGGTATTGTAGCAGCTTTGTTGCGAAGGATTTTTATATTTGCGTACCATGTTAACTCCCTAGCCGGTTAAGTAGCGCTGAGTCGCCCTCTTTGGAGTCAATCTTTAGTGATCTCGACTGACCGTAAGCGACGAATTTTCCATCAGCATCTTTCACGCAAAGGCCTGCGCTATGTATGTTTGCGACGTCAAGATTAAGCCCGATCACCGTCGCTCGATGATCCATATACGCGGGGAAAATTACCGCTCCCAAGCAAGTACCTACTCCGGTGGGGAGTTCAGCGATGATGTATTTTGCTTCCATCTCAGTTCTCCGTGAGTGAGTAGAGAGCCAGCTTTTTCCAATCCTTCGACGAGGGGTTGCTGCGAATCGTGATCGTCTGCATCAGTGTGCGAAAGTTCACCTGCTTGATCTCTTTTTTGTGCTTGTCAATCAGGTTGATCGCCTCCAGCTTTTGAACCGACCACTCTTCGGGCTCGACCCCGTCCGGAGCGTCGGGCAGTACGTCGTCTAACACTGCGTACATCCGCTCGAGACGCTGTTCGATCGACATCGCCAGGTCAACCTTGAAGCACCGACTGCGTACAGCCTCATCAACCTTGTCGAATTGCATGTTCGAGATGAAGATGACTGTCCCTGTGAATTTGAAGGTCTGGGGTAGGTCAGACTTACCGGACCGCTCGGCTCGCCAGGAAATCCAGCGTTCGTCATAGCTATCTAAAGCCCCCTTTAGAAGTTGCACCGCGTTGGGGTCTTTGAGGACCGAATCACAATCATCGAAGATGATGTTCGCGTTGGCGTGCTCCCAGAGGATGCGGTAGAGAGCAACCCCCGTGACGTAGCCACGCACGACGATGAAGTGTCCGGAATTGGGAATCGGCATCGCTTCGATGATTTTGTCTTCCATCTCGTCATCGGAATCTGTTGATGTGATCCGTGCTTGGGCGGCGCGCTCTTTGAGCTCTTCGTTTGTAGGGAAGAGTGTCTGGTAATCTACCAGGCCATTATTTTTGAGAGTGTTAAGCACGGCATGGGTTTTGCCGACACCGCCTTGTCCTGTGATCAAGCAAGACTTGGCTTGTTTATTGACAGCAACCATTTCGATCAGCTCGTTGAGCAACTCAAAGCGCTCATTGATCGAGAATTTGGGTTGGTTGAGAACATCACCCAACGGGGTGACGATACTGAAATCCTTCGGCCCTGGTTTGAGTACGTCGAAAGTGGTGACGCCCTTGAGCTTAAGATTAGTCTTTTTGGCGAGGAGCCACTCGAAGTGGCCGATTTTCTTGCTGCGGCACAGAACTTTGCCCTTCAGGCTCAGCTCATATTTTTCCTTTGAATCATTCCAACTTACCGTTGCTTTCACTTAACGCCTCCGTTGAGTGGTTGAACCGATAAGAGAATTATATCACAACGTGTTTATCCAGTAAACACATTTGACACCAAAGTGCACTAAAGTTGAGCAAATTTGTCAAGACTCGGGAACCGCAGCATTTCTTCTTGACAATCGTAAACAGCTTCAATTCCACGTCTGTTGGGAAGATAATTATTGATGATCCTCATCCAGGGCAGCCCATTATAAGGATTGGGGGTGTGCGGGGCGGCTTTATGGAACGCAATTCTAACGTTTAGTACAACCATTTGGAGATGTTTGATCAAGAGTAATCCGAGAACATGACTCTTAATCTGATTACCTCCTAGATAAATCCGCCCTTGGATCGTATCTATTTGTTTATGAATACCCTCTAGTGAGACCAACTTGTTATCAGAAAGATCAAGATATCCTCTACATACACTAGTGATACCGTCTAACGATTCGAGCTTGTTACCACTAAGCAAGAGCGTAAATTGAGCTACCTTATCACAACCGTCTAATGAAGTAAGACCCATTTTGGAGAAGTCTAAAATTTTATCATCTTGTCTACCTCCAAATTCTATAAAGCTCATCCTCTCGGATCTGAGAAGCATTGCTACACTACACACTGATGAGGTCTTAACATCGGTCAATTTCACTTACTTCTCAAGCGGGGTTTTGAACTGATCTTTGAGAGAGACGATTGCCTCGTCGAGATCGCTGTCACTGAACGATTCAAGACGCCCTTGGAGGTGACGCACGAGGTCATGAAATTCTAACTTGAGACGCTCTCTATCAAAGTCAAATTTGAAAGAATCCTCGTCATCAGGGTCATGCTCACCGTGTGTTTTGATGTGCTTGTCACGATCATGGTGAAGATTGACATAAGCGATCTTCAGCAGCGTAGGGAGAAGCTTGTCAGCAAGATCATACGACCCATCACGATCTGGGTCGATTTCTATATTGTCAGCTTTCTTAAAGTAATCTGTGGCTTCGAGGAGATTATTGAGTTTCATGAGAACTATTTATTCTCAAAAATCTTAGTCCTCAATCTCTAGACATTTGTTACAACTGGTACGCACGCACCCACCTTCAACTCGCTTGTGACCAGGCTGACCGCAAACTTGACAAGTATTCACCGAAAGCGATTCCATTTGATTAACCATGGTTTCGACATAGATCAGAGTCTTGTTCGTCACTCCCTCATGATAACCGCGAAACATTCCGAACTTTTCTTTTACCTGGATCCAACGAAATTGTTGCCGCTCAACTTCAGATAGCTCACGATTCACCTGTTCACATAAAATAGCAAAGATTCCCAGCCATCCAGGTGGTAACTCAAATCTCGTACCTGCAAACATGTGTGGAAAACGTTCTCTTAATTCAGACGCCGTGGTGATCATTTTGATGTGGCCGTGGAACTTTGTCCATGTGTGCCTTGATTTGTTGGTAAGAAACTGGAAAGTATCCACAAGGATCGACGCCGACGTCCATAATCTTCATTGGATATGGATACTTGAGCGAACCGTGTGAATGACCATGAATCATGAACGAACCATGGTGACTCTTATTCCAAACCAGGTGTGCGTAATGACAGATGAAAAGAGCTTGCTTACCACCTCTCGCGGTAGGGTCATCCTCGTAGAGCTGAATGACATCCGCGGTATGATTAAACATTTTCTTAAGGTTATTATTCTTTTGGATGACTTTGTCGTGGTTACCCCAAATCAGAGTAATATTTCCATTTAGTCGCTCAATAATACGAGCAGTTTTGTCAGCATCGTGAAAGCTGAAATCGCCGACATGAATAACCTCGTCCTGCGGAGTGACTCGGGAATTCCAATTGTTGATCAACGCTTCGTCCATCTCCTCCATACTCTTGAAAGGACGATTTGAATACTTGATGATGTTTTTGTGACCCCAATGAGTGTCTGACGTATAAAATCTCATCGTGGTACGATCGGCATCCAAGGACTAGGGCATGTCGAAATGCGCGGATAGTAATCGCGATACTCGTTGCAATAGTACCACATCGGATAATTTGGGTTTGCGTAAACAGGCTGAGGTGCCGAATAGTAAACAGGAGGAGGCGGACCATAAGGCCTGGTAATCGCATACCCAATTGCCCCACCGATCACCAAAGGAGCTACCCAACCGATTCCAGAGCCGTGATGATGACCACGGGGTTGGGCCACAGCAGAGAGACTAACAAAAAATCCAACAAGAAGGATTAATTTTTTCATGAACAACTTTATCACATTATCGCTAGAAAGTAAAGGATTAAATCTTGCGTCCCATTGTCTTGAAATCTTCAGGATTCGTGATCAATTGCAAGCCGCCCTTGTTGTACGCCGGAGCTACCTGTAGCTTTCTTGCCTCGATGATCACTTGAGCTGCTGCCTCTCGTTTAAGGTAAGTTTCTCGCTCGTCAAAATCCATCCCAGCTAGAGAATTTACAGCCTCACGAGGTTCGTAATTAAGTGACAAGCTCGGAATATTTTTGGTCGTGCGCTCTCCAATTCGTTGATTGACCACTATGTTAAAGCGATTCCAATAGGTTTGAGCTCTCATAGCTTGGTCCTCTCTGGTGAGAATCGGTAAGGCTCGACGATGAGTCTCTTGCCACTCTCTAGCTTCAGCTTTCTCAGCTAGACTGAGTATCACCCTTCGTTGCTTCTTGAGTTTTCTCATCTAATTCGTCAGCGGCTTGTTGAAGTAGAGGAATGAGGTCTTTAAGAGACATCGGGGTACGACGCAATTGCTCACAAGTTTCACGAAGTTGCTCAACGATACCTTTGCGTTTAAGATTAAATTTGCCTTCGGCTAACTTATGCCACTCCCTGAGATATTTGACATAAACATAACCCCCACAGTTAATACCAAGTCCTCCGGTTTGGGTAATGTGAACGCTGTCGGCATAAAAATCACCCTCCCTCTCTCGCCAAAGTTCACGATCAGTGTTCACACAGCCTATGAAATTATCTTGACTCATCTACCCTCTGGAGTGATCGAGAATTTCTTGGGCTTCTAAGCCAAGAAGAATTATCCTGACAGTTTCGTATGGAAAAATTTTAAGCACATGGTACATTTCATTACTGTGGGTCCAATTATCTTCTCTTGGTCGATCGACGACATCGAAGCGTATCAATAATTGTTGAGGTTCAAACTCGACTGTCAGGTTAAAGAGAGACTTGTATTGCTGATGGAAAAATCCTTGTAACTTCAACATATCCTTTACGCTGAAATTTATATCAGTTACGGTGTTCGATGTAATGATACCCATTCTGATTCCCTCCGATAATGAACATTATATCATGACTTCGTTAAAAGAGAACTTGATCAATCGTCCAAACCCTTGACGTGTTCGGGATATAAGTTCGCATATTCCACCCAGGAGTCAACAACCAGACCCAACGAGTAGCAGCCTCTGGATGCACCGGGGTGCCCTCGCCGTCGGTGACAATTACCACACAATCTGGATACTTTCCGTGATACTCTCCTTTGAGCTCTTGCACCTTCTTCTCTAAGATCCCAAAGTTGGTACCCCCTCCCCCAAACCCTCTCGGGTCAGCACCTGTTAGCTCGGTCACCCTTGTGTCAAACATAAAAAGTCTGATCTCGAAAATGTGCTCCTCCGCTGCAAACGCCGCGTAGACCTTTTTGAAGGTGTCAACGTGGGGAAGACACGATCCCGAGATGTCCATGAAGAGAAAGATCAGCAGTCGATCTCGTGTGGGTTTTGAGCCCTCGTACTTACCAGGGAGGGTGATTTCCTTGCCGAGGCTATCAAAGCGTCTATCAACCCGTGTAAATGACTCAACATCAACTGGGGTAGGTTTCATGCGGGTGCGCTTAAGTTTCTTGACGATCGACGCGAACTTTAACTTGCGGGGAGTTCGCTTCTTCATGTCGATCTCAAAGAGCAAATTACCAGCCCCCAATCCTGCTCGCATTTCGGGGCTAGCATTGACCAGCTTTTCGATCTCCTCAGGTGAAAGATCGTCGGCTAACTGTCCGATGATATCAGCTTTCAAGTCGTCGGAGAGATCACCTAGGGGGACACGATCACCCGAATTAGGCTTCGACGAATCAGGATGCTGATCAACCGTCTCGGGCATTTTCCCGTCTTTCTTTGGGTGTTTAAGAAGCATCTCGAGATAGTAGAGAAACGTTTCGTTGCGTTTAATCTGCGTAGGATCATCAAAGCAAGTTTCGATCCAACAGTACTTTTTCCACTCACGCAAATCATCACGGTTATAACCGAAAAGGTCACAGATCATGTGATTGATCGTGATGTCTTGTGCTCGGTTAATATCAGTAGAAGTAGCGTGAGGAAACTCTGCTTTGCCATTGCGCTCGTCATGATTTAAGATGACGTGGAGACATTCGTGACAGACAACGAAGAGCCGCTCATTGTGTGTTAAACTATCCCAAAATGTCTCATTGATCAGCATCTCTGGATTTCCAGAGGGGAAAAATTGAATAGCTGCAGTTGGCATTCGATCTGTAAATCGCACCGCGGCCAGTTCCCAAAAAGTGAAAAATACTTGATGATAAGTATCTAACGAAGACCCAATAACGGTCATCTCTTCATCGGTGAGGGGACGCGAAAACACGTTTAATCTACTCGAAGAGCGGGAATTGCTGGTTTACTTGACAATTCGAGACACCCTTCTCTGACAGGTTGAGCACAACACTCGCAGTGGGGATTAAGGTTGTCATCAAAAATGCGGCCGTGTACATTGTTACAAGCAGCATGGTTACCCTTCCAACACTGGTCGCAGGTGGCAATAGCGTTAGTGGTCCCAATTTGGCCATCGAGTCCGTAGAATCTCATTGCTTGAAAACAATGTAATCTATGTTCATAGATAATTTGTGCGCGAAACGATGTTGCTCTGGAAGAGCATCGTGTTAATCTTGTCCCGTAACCCATTATTAACGTGGCCAGCTTTAGCCAATACCCCAGCCAACTGGTGAAACGTTGTCATATCATTTCCCTGAGTCCCCTTCATTCCCCACATCGCACGTTCGATCGCGGTGACTGAGAGATTCATAAAGACACTTGTGACTCTGTTGGTCAATCTCGAGACAAGGTTAGGTTTACTAGTTGCGATCGAATTGATCTCCTCTCTCATGCGCTGAGGAAGATCTCCTACCCCCTTGAAAACGAGTGATGGTTCAATATCATTAATCAGCGCGGGAATAAAGGGAACTTCAGCTGCACTCTCGGGGAGCTTATCGATCAGCTCAAGAAGATTGTTAATTCCCTTGAAGCCACGCTTTCGTGCTGTGTATTGCTCGAGGTATGGAGCAATCAACTCCTTCGGCATCAATTCGGCGTACTTTTCGAAGAATTCGGCGACTTGTTGATTTTCAGCTTTGACCATCTCGAGGATACGCACCGAATTGTTGATTTCTTTGAGGAAGATGATAGCTTCGGATTGTGTCTTAACCTCTTGCATACGCTTGATAAGCGGTAAGGTTTGGAGAATTTCTCGAAGCATCTTGGGATTAGATTGCTTCGGGAGAAAATCTTCTAATCTGCAATTGTTCAAATACGCGTCTGCAGCGTAATCAAGGCGTCTAGGCGAAACAGATCGTTGAATCTCGGGGGTGAGCTGCCCCCACCAGTCGATAAATTGGTCACCGATCGTTGGGTACTTGCCCCGAAAATAGTCACGATCAACCTTGTACGGAATTGTCAGGTGAACCTGAAATCGATCGAGGTGAGCGGGATCGAGATGGTTAACTGAGTAGGTGTCATCCTCATCCTCAGGATTAATTGCTGCCCAGATCACTTTGAGATTTTTAAGCTTAAAGCCGTTGATCGATTTGAATTGAATGAGCTCCATGATTGCGTTGATCACTTTGTCAGGAGCACGATTCAGCTCGTCAAAAAAGAGTGCGTCAACCTCATCATTTTGAATATAAGAGGGTCGAATTAGTTCAAGGTGACGATCGACACCACCAGCAGCATTGTTTTGTTCAATGACTCTTGGAACTCCCACAAAATCTACCCAGGGGTCGAGAGTACTTGCACTGAAATATTTCCAACGAAGTCCAGCAGTTTCAAACGTTTGTTTGATGATTGCAGTCTTACCGACTCCGTGAAGCCCACTAAATAGCACATTATAATTGTGTTTAAGATAAAGATCAAGCCTCGCCTGATTTATAAGCGCCATACATGAATCTTATCATGGTTATTCATTCCTGTAAACAAAATAGCCTATAACTGATTAGCAAGATAAATATGTATTCACACACCATTCCATAGGTGATACAATGCAATTGTCCAATCTGATTGATAGTCCCCTTGAAGAAAATCCAGCGACGGTCAAACCAATCGCTAAAAAATCTGAACCGATTCTTGAGAAAAAGTCGGACAAAGAGATGAAAAAGTCGGTGCAACGCTGCCCAGGTCACGGAGCTGGTGCTCTACAAGATGAGGTTCTTTCAAGCTCCCTAGAGCACCTCAGGGACAAGTACCCAGAGATCTACAAGCGTATGATTAACTGGGATTAAAATGGAAAAGTTTAACGTCAAGAACGTTTCGTTTGACAGAGAGATCGAGATCTTTCATGATATTTTTACGAACATGAAGGAAAAGCACAAGGGAAATCTTCAAGCAGGTTTGATTCTGTCAGGTGATCCAGGGGTCGGTAAAACCTCATTTATCAAGATGTTTTCTAAGATCATGGGATTAGAGCTGATCGTTATCGAGACGCCGCATCTGGTCGAAGAGCACATCATCAACATTCCATTCATCGTCTTTAGTCACGGGCAAGAGAATCATCGCGACATGAACATGGATGTTTCTAGTCAGCAAGAGTTTGAGGTCAAGTTAGCTAAGTCAAGCCTATACACATCGGTGTCAAACGCCAAGAAAATTTCAGATTCTGCACTCTTGGTTAATATCTACAAGGATGATAACCTTCCCAAGCTTTGGGAGGCTCTTGAAGGTGATGCGAAGACAATCCCGCATGAAATCATGCTTCTCAGACAGCGCTATGACTGTATCCTTTTTCTAGACGAGTTCTTCCGGCAAACATCGATGTCGATCCGGAACATGCTGCGCAGCATTCTTGATGGTCAGATCGGTAACCACAACATGCCGGCCAATGTGTATACCATCTATGCTTCAAACATGGACCATGAGGGTGGCGGTCTCGAGAGAATTCCATTAAACACCGACTTTTCTCAAGACATCGAGTTTACCGCGCCGAACCGTGATGTGTGGTTCACGTACCTTACGGATAAGTTCAAGAAGGACCAGCACGTCAAGCTTAACACCGACTTGATTGATGAATTTTATGATTTGATGGGTCAGAAGACTGAAGAGGGTGCCCAGAAACACTCACTCTCGCAAAAAGATCTCATGGCTGAGGTACGCACCTCGCCACGACGTTGGGAACAACTCCTCCTATACATCAACAGCTCACTACCTATCAAGGATGCTGAGGATGCAACACAGTTACTCACGAACGTTAGGCATAACTTCAGACATTATCAAACTGGGAAAGAAGCCGAAATCGCCAGTGCCGTGACCGAAGTTGTTTCTCGTTTGATCAAGAAGACCTCTAACCTCGATATTCACCACAAAACGATTGCGCCAGCTCACGGTTGGAGAGAGACTCTCAAACATCAGATCCAACAGAAGATCAAACTAGGAGAGCATCGCAAGTATATTCCGGTTCTCTCAGGACTTCCAGGAACCGGTAAGACCAGTCATATTCAAGGTATTGCCGACGAATTAAACATGGTCGCGGCATACGTGAGGGTTGACCAACTTCAGCCTGAAGACGTGATCGGTATCCCTCTCTCAAAGGGAAATAATAAGGACATTGAGGTCAAATTCTCGGAGCCGCCTCTCTATGACAAAATCATGCGGCAACTTAACGCTGGCGAGGCTCACCTTGCAGAGAAGCTCAAGAAGCACTATTCTCCTGAAGAGGCCAAGGCCAAGCTAAAAGAGTTTAAGGATAGTTCTACCAAGTACATCATCTTCTTTGACGAGCTAAATCGTCCTAGCACCGAGAAGGTTTTCAATGGACTCCGTCGAGTCATCCTCGAGCAGAGCTTTAATGATCAGTTGAAATTACCTAAAGGTACAGTGATTGTTGCGGCCATCAATCCTCACGACCATGGAACGATTAAGATTACCGATCACCTGCTTGATGTGATGGACATCATTCCGGTCGGTATGAGCTGGAACAAGGGAGCTCACTCGACAAAGAAACACCTTGAGGGTTTAAACCTTGATACACGCGAGTCTGAATCAGGCCCGACAATTTTGAGCCTGCTCGATCTCTTCATCGAAAAATTTCGTGTTAAGGAGGACGCCCTTCAGGGTGAAAATCACGGTGTTGATCCTCACTTCTTCCTAAACATTGGCAGCTCTCCTGCATACATCTCAGGACGAGAGTATCAGTCTCTTTACGTTACCACGACCTCGACATTTGATCGTGCTCTGATACGCGAGATGAAAAACTTTACCGGATCTGATAATGCCGATGAGGTAGAGGAGATCGAAAATAGGCTGAGGAAGGTTGTGGCGCGCGTGTTCAAGCAGTTTTTGTCGTTCAACCTGAAGAAGAACCTCTCAGAAGCACCAGAGTTCATGAATCAACTAGAACAGTGGTTCCTCCATAGCCCCGACATCATGATCGGTGAAGCGTTCCAGAAGAAAGCGACTGTCCTACCATTCTCTGACATCGTTGACGAGTTTTTCAAAGATCCGAAGAAAGATCTTTACGAAGAGCCAGAATTTATCAACTACATGAAAATGCACATGAACGAGCCACACAAATTCGCAGAGGATATTCAAGAGTACCTTGAGAAAGAGCTCAAGGCTGACATGAAGCGTGAGCACGAGTTTTTGCTCAAGAAAAATCATCCTAAGAAGTCGCTTCAGAAGGACAAAATCAAGTTTGAGAAAGACGAGATCACCAAGGTTGAGCACTTCGTGAGAGAGCTAGTTCACGCGATCAAACGCAATAATCTCGGCAACGAGATGATCGCTCCGATCGTACTCGCGATCAAGAAGACACTGGCAGCGATTACCGATGACACACAAATCCAAGGATTCCTGCACCTTAACCATGCGATCGGCGTCTTCGTCCGAAATCTTTCCAGAGAGACTTAATGACTTCGATGAAATTTCTAGAGACACTTAACACCCTGTCAGAGGTCGCACCACAATCGACCTACGTTAAAAAAATGGCTGATAAGGGTCAAACTAAGTTTAGTCAAACAAAGCTAACTGATCCTCATATCGTAAAAGCGATCGAGCTTATCACGAAGAACGTCGTTAAGATGTACCAGGATAAGGGTGTTAAGCCCATTCCTAATCAAAAGGAAATGGAAGATAAGATCATCAAACATATTGAGGATGAAACTAAGAAATTAGACGAAATCAAAACCATTGCGCCGAAGATTTACTCAACGCTAGCGATGAATATTGTTGAGTCAGAAATTTTTGACATGATGAAAGAGGTTGAGGTCGAAGACGCCCCCAAATTTTCTTGGCCTATTTTTAAGGAAATGATCGATAAGGTGACGATTGAACGACCATCATTCTTCCCTTTACGTAATTGGGTCGATCACAAGCCATTAACAAAACCGCGATTCGTTAAGGTTCCTAATTCTCAGAAAGAATTTTCTGAGGTTACCACTGCTGGAGCGACCGAGAGCGGAATCTTCATCTTTAATATCCCATTCATGCAACAGCTCATTAACTTTGCTGTGCTTAAGAAAATCAAACCACACGGAGCCAAGTATGTTTCAAATAAGCGTAGCACAAGGGATACGTATGCTACGATTCCTGATGCCTACGCCTATCTAGAATTTTTGGTCTTGCACGAATTCTTCCACTATACAATGGCAGATTTTCACCACTCTAAAGTTATCGTTACAGATCGCTCTGATCATGACAAAATCATTAACTATGCTGGAGACTTTAGGTCTAACTATGACCTTGTCAAAGAAGGGCATTCTCAGTTACCAATAGGCCTGTTCAGTGATGACATCAACCTTGATCGCATGCCAAATTATCGAGCGATGTATGATGCAATCAAAGACGAGTTAGATAAGCTTCCTAAGAAACCAGGTGGTGGATCTGGTGGGAAGGGCGGCGGTGAGCGTGGAGATGAACCTGGTGGATCTGGTTGGAAGGGCGGCGGTGAGCCTGGAGATGGACCTGGTGGACCTGGTGGATCTATCATAGATGAAATTCACCGTCGTCTCGGTGGACTAACAGAT
>Ga0163144_10008199_pt1 | contig 22654 bp, 13 predicted proteins | sample OliLak19BULKMAT1_FD_123175 | JGI IMG/M metagenome (GOLD analysis project Ga0163144, IMG submission 123175) | Freshwater microbial mat bacterial communities from Lake Vanda, McMurdo Dry Valleys, Antarctica - Oligotrophic Lake LV.19.BULKMAT1 | ecosystem: Environmental > Aquatic > Freshwater >...
CGGATTTGAATCACCGCCCCGAGTTCCTCGCTGAAAAGGGCGGCGAGTGGATCGGCTCCGGCGGGCAGTTCCAGGTCCACGCCGGTGTGGCCGGCAAAGGCCATTTCGACCGCCGTGGCGAACAGGCCGCCGTCCGAGCGATCATGATACGCGAGGAGTTTTCCTTCGCGGCCCAGTTGCTGGATCGCGTTCCAGAATGCCTTGAGGTCGGCGGCATCATCGACATCCGCGGGCGCGGCGCCACTCTGCGAGACGACTTGCGCGAGGATCGAGCCACCGAGACGGTTTTGTCCGCGGCCGAGGTCGATGAGCAGCAGCACGGTATCATCGCGCTGCTGCAATTGTGGCGTGAGCGTGAGCCGCACGTCGGTAACCGACGCGAACGCGGAGACGATGAGCGAAACGGGCGCGGTGATGCGCTTCTCGCCGGCGCCGTCCTGCCAGACGGTGCTCATGCTCATCGAGTCTTTTCCGACGGGAATGGTAATGCCGAGGGCGGGACACAACTCCATGCCGACGGCCTGCACCGCAGCATACAGATCCGCGCCGTCACCGGGCACGGCGGGCGCGGCCATCCAGTTGGCGGAGAGGTTCACTTTGCCGAGGTCGCCGATTTGCGCGGCGGCGAGATTGGTGAGCGCCTCGCCGACGGCAAGGCGGGCCGAGGCGGCGGCGTTATTCACGGCGACGGGGGTGCGCTCGCCCATCGACATCGCTTCGCCGGTGGTGACGTCGAATGCGGCGGCCGTCACGGCACAGTCGGCGACGGGCACCTGCCAGGGCCCCACCATTTGATCACGGCAGATCAACCCGCCGACCGTGCGGTCGCCGATGGAGATGAGAAACGTCTTGTCGGCCACGGTCGGGTGGGAGAGGACGCGGCGAACCGCTTCCTTCAAATCGATGGAGGAAAGATCGAGCGGACGCAGCGGCCGCTCGAGCGTCTGCGCGATGCGATGCATGCGCGGTGGTTTGCCGAGGAGTACGTCGAGTGGCATGTCGATCGGCGTGTTCTGGAAATGCGGATCCTCGACGACGAGATGCCGGTCGTTCGTCGCCTCGCCGACGATGGCGAAGGGAGCGCGCTCGCGCCAGCAGAGTTCGGTGAACAGCTTGATGCGGTCGGCCGGAACGGCGAGCACGTAGCGTTCCTGCGACTCGTTGCACCAGATCTCGAGCGGGCTCATGCCGGGCTCGTCGTTGGGCACTTGGCGCAAATCGAAGCGACCGCCGCGGCCGCCGTCGTTCACGAGTTCAGGAAGTGCGTTGGACAGACCGCCGGCGCCGACATCGTGAATGAAGGAAATCGGGTTGGCGTCACCGAGTGCCCAGCAGCGATCGATGACCTCCTGGCAGCGTCGCTCCATTTCGGGGTTGTCGCGTTGAACGCTGGCAAAATCCAGGTCCTCGTTGCCGGAGCCGCTTGCCATCGAGCTCGCGGCGCCGCCGCCGAGCCCGATGTTCATGGCGGGTCCGCCGAGCACGACGAGTTTGTCGCCGGGGTTGATGGCGCCTTTGGCGACATGGTCGCCTTTGATATTACCGAGACCGCCGGCCAGCATGATCGGCTTGTGGTAACCGCGGAGCTCCTCGCCTGCGACCGCGGTGGTGGTTTGACTGGCGGCCGGCACCGAAGCCTCATAGGTGCGAAAGTAGCCGTTGATGGCGGGGCGACCGAATTCGTTGTTAAAGGCGGCGCCACCGAGCGGGCCCTCGATCATGATATCGAGGGCGGAGACGATGCGGTTGGGTTTGCCGTTTTCGATTTCCCACGGCTGCACCGCGCCCGGAAGCTTTAAATTGGAAACCGTGAAGCCGCTTAGACCCGCCTTCGGTTTCGCGCCCCGGCCCGTGGCACCTTCGTCGCGGATTTCGCCGCCGGAGCCGGTGGCGGCACCAGGAAACGGAGAGATGGCCGTGGGGTGATTGTGGGTCTCGACCTTGCAGAGGATGTGAATGTCTTCCTCGTGGGCGGCGTACTCGCTGGTTTTCGGGTCGACGTAAAACCGGCCGCCACGGGTGCCGGTCAGGACCGCCGCGTTGTCCTTATACGCGGACAGGATGCCGTCCTGGTGCAGCTGATACGTGTTCTTGATCATCTGGAACAGCGAGCGGTCGCGCGTGGCACCGTCGATTTCCCAGGTGGCGTTGAATATCTTGTGCCTACAGTGCTCGGAGTTCGCCTGCGCAAACATCATCAGCTCGATATCGTTCGGATCACGGCCGAGCGTGGTGAAACTCTTGACGAGGTAGTCGATCTCATCGTCTGCGAGGGCGAGCCCCAGGCTGCGGTTGGCGGCGACCAAAGCCGCCCGGCCCTGCGCGAGCACGGGAACGCTAGCCATCGGCTTGGGCGTATCGTGACGAAAGAGCGCTTCGCAGTCGGCGAGCTCGTCGACCACGACCTGCGTCATCCGGTCGTGCAGCTTGCTGCGGAGGGTCTTGAGTTGTTCGGCGTTGAGCGTGGTCGAAGTGCCGCCCGCTGTGGCGGCGCTCGTCGAGCCGCCGAGATCGATCGTGAACGCGACGACGCGTTCGATCCGCTTCACGTTGCTCAGTCCGCAGATGTGCGCGATGTCGGAGGCTTTGGAAGACCATGGGGAGATCGTTCCCGGACGGGGTGCGACGATCTGGCGGAGACCGGTAACGGCTTCGGCGGCGCGGCTGGGACCATAGGTCAGTAGCCTGGCCAGCACGCCGTGGTGCTCGGGGCTCAGTTGACCTTGCAGCTCGACGAGATGTACGAATTCAGCGGCGAGCGCGCGGGCTGGGAGCCCGGCGGCAATCAGGTCCTGGAGGACTTTTTGCAGGCGAAACGGAGAGAGGGCAGGTGAGCCGCGGAGGGTCAACATGGTGCGAAGAAACGGGGACCTTCGCGAACAACGTGCGGGCGGTCAAGATGGCGGCGGGTCATTGCGGAATTCCTTAGGACGCATCGCGTGGAGAAAGCCATTGACCATTCGCCACCACTCCACGGAATCACCGTCTTTTACACTGTGCGCATTCATCCAAGCCTGTTGCGTTTGAAACCATGAGCGACCGTATCACGCATGAGTGCGGTGTCGCCATGGTGCGACTGCTGAAGCCGCTGTCGTATTACCAGGAAAAGTATGGTTCGCCGCTTTGGGGCTTCACCAAGCTCTTTCTCCTGATGGAAAAGCAGCACAACCGGGGCCAGGATGGCGCGGGTGTTTCCTGCGTGAAACTCGACATGCCGGCGGGAGCGCCGTTCATGTTTCGCGAGCGCAACATCAAGGCCAACCCGTTGGACAAGATCTTTCGTTTGCTTCTAGGGCAGTACAATGAGCAAGTCAGTGCCGGGATAATTCACCCGGAGTTCGCCGAGACGGTGAAAACGAACTTCGATTTTGGCGGCGAGTTGCTGATGGGGCATCTGCGCTACGGCACGAGTGGCGGGTATAACATCTCGTCGTGTCACCCCTTCTTTCGGCGCAGTCCGTGGCCGACGCGCAATCTGGCGCTCTGTGGCAATTTCAATCTGACCAACACGGAGGAACTCAATCGCTCGTTGATTGCGATGGGGCAGCATCCGATCTTCGCGACCGACACCCAGGCGATTCTCGAGAAAATCGGGTTCTACCTGGATGAGGAACACGAGGATATCTACCGGTTTCTCCGCAAACGCGACATTGGAGGAATTGATCTGTCTCAGCGGATTTCTGAAGATCTCGACCCGTCGCGGGTTATCTCCCGAGCCGCCGAGAAGTGGGACGGCGGTTATGTACTTTGCGGTCAGATCGGGAATGGTGATGCCTTCGTGGCGCGTGATCCGTCGGGGATTCGGCCGTGCTCTTACTTTCAAAACGATGAAGTGATCGCGTTCGCCTCGGAGCGCGCGCCGCTCATGACCGCGTTCGATCTCGCGGTCGAAGAGGTGCACGAAGTCGAGCCGGGCCATGTCATGGTCATCAAGAAACGCGGGACGATGACGTCGACGCGATTCCGGGCACCGATGCCGCGGGCATCCTGCTCCTTTGAGCGGATCTATTTTTCGCGCGGAAACGATGTTGATATCTATCGTGAACGTCAGGCGCTCGGCGGCCACCTCGCACCGCAGGTGCTGAAATCGATCGGCTACGATTGGGGTAACACCGTCTTCAGTTTCATTCCGAATACCTCCGAGACCGCGTTTTATGGATTGATGTCGTCGCTGCGGGCGTTGCGCCGCGACGAAGTGAAAGCGTCGATTCTCCAGGCCAGCCGCGAGGGAACGCTTAATGAGGCGATGCTGGACGACCTGATCCTGCGCAACTGGCCGCGGGGTGAAAAGGTCATCAGCAAGGACATCAAGATCCGGACGTTCATCGGGCAGGAAAACCTGCGTAATCAACTCGCGAGTCACGTTTATGATATCACGTACGGCTCACTGCGGGCCGGAGAGGATAACCTGGTCGTGGTGGACGACTCGATCGTGCGCGGCACGACCCTGAAGCGCTCGATCATTCGTATCCTCGCACGGCTCAATCCCAAGAAGATCGTGATCATGTCGACCGCCCCGCAGATCCGTTATCCGGATTGCTATGGCATCGACATGTCGGAGCTCGGCAAGTTTGTCGCCTTCGATGCCACGGTGAAACTCCTGCGGGAACGCGGGCAGGACGCGTTGCTGGACGACGTGTACCAAGCCTGCCGTGACGAAGTCGCGTCGGGCGGGGTGCTGAACCACGTGCGGCGGATCTACGAGCCCTTTACGCCGGAGGAGATTTCCGCGAAGATCGTGGAGCGCGTGCGCCCTCAACTCGACGCCTGGAAAGGTGAGATCGAGATCATCTTCCAGACAATTGAGAACCTGCATGCCGCGGTCCCGAATCACTCGGGCGACTGGTACTTCACCGGCAAGTATCCGACGCCGGGCGGTTATCGGGTCGTGAATCAGGCGTTCGTGAACTATTACGAGAAGAGCGACCGCCGCTCGTACTGAGCGGTTGTTCGAAGTGATACAGGCATTCCTGCCTGTTGCCTTGTCTTGGTCGATGCTCGGCCGGTTCCCGGCCGAGGTTTTTTCGGGCGACAGACAGGAATGTCTGTGTCACCGCGGAACCCAGGCGGGTTGGGAATGACATGGCCGAGGTGAAGATCGGCTTCCCTCTCGGCGTCCATTCGTTTCTGCTCTGCGTCTCATGTCGCTTAGCTACGAAGCCTCCGGTGTCCGTTACGATCAGCTCGACGCGTTCAAACGCGCTTGTCAGAAGGCCGCGAAGACGACCTCCGGACTCTTGAAGGACCACGGTTATGCGGAGCCCGCCAGTACGCGGGGCGAGAGTGCGTATTTGATCGAGGCCGTGGATCATTTTCTGGCGCACGTCGAGGAGGGCCTCGGGACGAAAAATCTGGTGGCCGACGCGGTCTATGCCGCGACGGGGAAATGTTTCTACCGCGAAATCTCGATCGATACGGTTGCGACGATTGTGAACGACCTGATCACCTGCGGTGCGCTGCCCATTTCGGTGGCGATGCATGCGGCGGTGGGCGACTCAGGCTGGTTTGCTGATTCGACGCGCACCGATGCGCTGGTCGCCGGGTTTGCCGAAGGCTGTCAAAAGGCCGGTGCGGTGTGGGGCGGCGGTGAGACACCGACGCTGGGTGGCGTGGTGGAACCGGAAGCGATCGTGCTCGCGGGATCGGCAATCGGACGCATTTCGCCGAAAAACCTCCGGATTGTCGGCGATGTGAGTGAGGGCGACGGTATTATCTTTTTCGCCAGTTCCGGCGTGCAGACCAATGGGCTCTCCTTGTGCCGGAGATTGGCGGCGCAACTGCCCAACGGCTATCAGACGCCGATCGGGCACGGTGATGCGCGGACATACGGCGAGGCGCTCCTGGCGCCATCCGTGATCTATGTTTCCTTTGTGCGCGAGTGTCAGCGTCGCGGCTTGAAACTAAATTACGTGGCGCACGTGACCGGTCACGGCTGGCGCAAGATCATGCGTTTGGAGGAGCCCTTTGTATACGAGATCCGGTCGCCACGTCCGGCGCCGGCGCTGTTTCAATTCATGATGGAAGCCGGCCCGATCGACGTGCGTGAGGCGTACGCGACCTTTAATATGGGCGTCGGATTTGCGGCGTATGTCTCGCCGGAGAACATCGACGCCGCCCTGGCGATCGCGCAGGAGACCGGCTATGACGCATGGCTGGCGGGCCGCGTGAAAAAAGAAGGCTCACGCAAAGCCGTCGTCGTCCCCGCGCTCGGCCTCACGTTCGAAGGCGATACCCTGCAAGTGCGTTGAAATGCCTTTAAGGTGATCGTGAAGTGATACAGACATTCCTGTCTGTCCGCCGCATTATTATAGCAAGTGCTCCACATCAATCAACCGAAGCAAATAAAGCCTTTTCAGCCTGTTACGGTTACGAGCTGGTCGGGTGTGGGGTCGCGATCGAGTCTTGATCGGGATGCGGGTGAGCGATCGTGGTGACACAGACATTCCTGTCTGTTTGGGTTTTGTAATCGGAGAACTCTCGATCTCGGAACAGACAGGAATGTCTGTGTCACTTTCGATCTCGGCACAGACCTACTCCGGGCCGACCTTGAATTGCTTCGCGTTCGCGACCGCTGACTTTCGACCCCGCCCTCAGGCCAGTTCCCAGCCCTTGCGGTATGGGCGGCGAATCATCGCCGCGGCTTCGGGAGCGTTTTTAACCGCGAGTTTTTTGGCGTCCCACTGCACGCGTTTATTGAGGCGCAGCGCGAGGTTGCCCAGAAGTACGGTCTCACTGAAGGGACCTGAATCCGCGAAATTCGAAAGCGCGGGTGTGCCCGTTTTGATCGCATTGAGCCACTCGACATACGGACCACCGCTGTCGTCGCCCTTGCCGTCCTGCTGTCCGCCTGGGACGCGTGGGATCGTCTTTGGCGGCTCGGTAAAGCCTTCCGTCAGGGACGCGGGGGTGAACACCCAATCCTGCCGGGTGCGGTTGAAAAACATCTTACCCTTTTCGCCGACCAGGATCAGGTCGAAGCGCCGGAAAACATGATCCGCGGTGGGGAAGTTTCCTGCCCAAAGATCCTCGCTCGGAGCATTTTGATAAACGCCTTCCTTGGAGATCACGCCATCGTACCACACGAATTTCACGGGCCCGCCATGGACGCTGGTGGGAAATTGGTAGGTCACGATTGATGACAGCGGGGCGGCGATGGCGGAACCACTCTCTTGCGTCGCTTCGACAGTGGACGGAGCGGTCAAGCCGAGCGCCCAATACGGCATGTCCATGATATGGCAGCCCATGTCGCCGAGGGCGCCGGCGCCAAAATCCCAAAAACCGCGCCAGTTGAACGGCGCGATCTGGGGGCTATATTCACGAAACGGTGCGGGCCCAATCCATTGATCCCAATCGAGGCCCTTCGGAACCGGCACCGGCGTGGGCCAGGCGGCGAAACCTTGCGGCCAGATCGGGCGATTGGTCCACGCGTGAACTTCCGTAACGCGGCCAAGGACTCCGGCGCGCACGAGCTCGACGGTGCGGCGAATCGGTTCGCCCGCGTGAGCCTGGTTGCCCATCTGTGTTTGTACTTTATATTCGGCGGCGGCTTCGGCGAGGCGCCGCGCTTCCCAAATGGAGTGGGAAATGGGTTTCTGGCAGTAGACATGTTTGCCCTTCCGCATCGCCAGCATCGAAGCATGGAAGTGGTGATGATCCGGCGTCGAGACCGTCACGGCGTCGAGTCCCGGCATGGAGTTGATCATCTCTCGGTAGTCGGTGAAGAACTTCGCGTCCGGAAACGTGTCGAGGATCGTGGTGGTGGTTCCCTTGGCTTGTTTTCGCCGACCCAGTTCGGGCTGGCGGGGGTTGGCGACATCGCAGAGCGCGATGATTTCGGCGCCGGCCGCGGCGGTGGCCATCGTATCCGAATAGCCCTTACCGCCGACGCCGATGCAGCCGACCTGGATGCGGCTGTTGGCGCCGCGCGCCGAGGCGGGCAAAATGGAAAAACCGAGCGTGGCGACTGCGGACGCCCGGATAAAGTCGCGCCGATTCAAAGAGGAGTGTTTCATGGGGTAGGGTGATTTGATCGCATGTGAGGGTGGTGTCACCCGTTTTTTTAGGAGCGTCGGACCGGATGGGGCGTCAACGTTTTGCTTCCGGCTGTTCTCACGACTTTTCCTCCGTGAACTATCGGCCGCTGTCCGGACTTTCCGAGGATTCGATCCCGTGGTGATCGCGGGGCGCTGCCGGATCCGGCGACGGAACCGACGCTCGCGGAGATCCAGAAAAGCAAACGAGCCGACTACCAGCGGTCTTGGAAAGCCCGTTTGCAGAATCCCGAGCCGACGGATGCGGAACGCTTCGCGTGGTGGCAAAAGAGTTACGGCCTGCGCGAGCTTAGGCTGCGGTCGTTGGGGTGAACTGTGGCTTGGACTTCGCGTTTTTGAAGGTGATGGAGTTGCGACGTTTTTCCGGTTTCTCGTTCGGCTGGTGTTATCCAGAGTGAGCTATGTCATCGCATTCCGAGCTACTGCGCCTTTACGCCCACGAACGGTCTGAACGTGCATTCACCGAACTCGTGCGGACGCATATCGATCTCGTTTACTCGGCGGCTTTCCGTCGGGTGGGCGGCGATCCGCACGCCGCGGCGGAGGTGACTCAGGAGGTGTTCACGTCTATGGCCCGCCACGCCGCCGAACTCGCCTGTCATCCCGTGCTTGGTGCATGGCTCCATACTTGCACGCGTAACGCGGTGCTCAACCTCCGTCGGCGTGACCGCCGAAGGGAGCTGCAGAAACAACAGGTGCAAGCCATGCAAGTTCAACCCGGTTCAGATACGTGCTCCGTCGCCTGGGAAGAGATCCGCGGCGAGCTCGACGAGGCGCTGGACGCGTTGGGCGAGAACGACCGCCGAGCGATCATCCTGCGGTTTTTTGAGGGGCAGACTTATCCTGTAATGGGAGGAAAACTCGGCTTGCGTGAGGCGACCGTTCGGCGACGGGTCGATCGGGCTTTGGAAAAGCTTCGGGTTCGCCTGCAACAGAACGGGATCGCGTCCACCGCGGCTTTTCTAAGCGGTGCCTTGAGCACGCACTCCGTCGTGGGTGCGCCAGCGGGGTTGGCGGGAGTCGTGGCGGCGACCATTGCCGCGACACCGCTTGGGGTGACCCCTCCTTTGATCGGTCTGCTTCATTTTATGAGCGTAACAAAACTATCCGCAACCGTGGCCGGACTGGCCATCGTCGTTGGAGGTATCGCGTTGCTGTGGCCGCGAGCCTCCGAGCCAGAGGTGGTCGCAATCCCCGCGGCGATGGCGCAGCCGCCCGAGACACTCCTGGAGCGGGAGACGGCTTTCCGAGGAAAGCTGGCCGATGTGGTGAAAGATCATCACGACAACCGGGGCGGCATCTCGTCAGCAACAGCTGAAGCCGAGGCGAAGATTGCGGCGCTACGGGACGTATTGGCGCGGCTGCCGGAGCAAAACATTCCTGAATTGAAGCTCGCCACGAATGCCGACTGGCACGCGGCAGTGGAGGGCGCGTTGGAAACGGCGGACGATTACCGGCGGGCTCTGGGAAAACTTCGCGCCCTGGCTGAAAGCCAGTTGGCGAAAAGGGTGCAGTCGGCCTTGCGCGATTACCTGAAGGCAAACGGGGGGGTATTTCCGACCAACACTCAGGAACTGGAATTGTTCGTTGGCGGTGAAGTTGATCGCGAAATGCTTGGACGCTATACAATCGTCTCCGCGAGTGAAGTTAAGAACGTGCGGATGGGCGGTGAATGGGCGATTACGCAACGGGAGCTCATCGATTCTGACTACGACTCGCATTCGGTTATTGGCCCCAATGGCTTCGGCGCGACGACTTACACGGTCGCCAAGCAGCGCGAGGCCGCCATAATAATGCCGGCGATAAGAGCCTACATGGCGGCCCACGGGGACCGCCCGGCGGATATTATACAAGCGTTGCCGTACGCGGCTACGCCTGAGGAAAAGGCCATTATTGAAAAATGGTCGAGGCGCCCGAAAGTGGAACCTTGAGGAGACTTGGAAACCGGAGGGTGGCTCGCGAATCTCGTGAGAAGTAGAATATATTAACCCATCCGGATTACGGAGGCGGCTGGGCGATAAAGGGATTTAATGTATTGGCCCCTGAACGGAGAAAATCATCGGTGTTCCGCGTTACAACGGTGAGTTTGTGCTCAATACACGTTGCAGCAATGAGCCCATCCGAGACCGGCAGGGGTTGATTGGGTGAGAGGCGGCCCCAGCGATCGGCAACAGCGACGGAAATCGGTAGGATGCGGTCTGAGTAGTGCCCCTCCAACCCGGCAAGCCACTTGCCGATAATGCTTGCCGAAGCGGGATCGCGCTTGCGCAGGAGTTCAACTCCACGTCGAATTTCCCCAAGTGAAAGGACGCTGATGAATAGCTCGTTGGGCTCTACACTCCTCAGCCACGCGCTCACGTTAGGATCGCAACGGGCTTGTTTTCGCAGCTCCGACAGTACGTTGGTGTCGAGCAGGTAACCCATTAGAGCACGGCGTCGCGCGGTAGATCATTCGAGCGCTTTAAAGGTAAATCGACGTCAGGCATCGTTTGGAGGTATTCGGCAAAATTGCGACGAGCGGGCAAGGAGGTGCCGAGAAGCGCTTCTCGGAGGACTCGGCGGTGGGCTTCCTCCACCGAGATGCCCTCGTTAGCAGCACGGCTCCGCAATCGGCGTACGACGGAGCTCTCTAGTTTTCTGACAATCAGCTGAGGCATGGCGCACATTGCTATCATTGATATCACATGTCAAGTTACGGTCGGGATGAGATTCACGGGGAGCTGAAACCGTTTCATTCCCGCCTCATTCGCGGGTCAAGGTTTTGGACCTCGTCCGGGTCACCTCTGCTGGAGAACGCGATGTTCAGTTCCGCTGGGTTTTCCATTGAATGTCTCCTCCTCTGTTTCCAAGAGTCTCATCACGCTTCTATGAAATCCCTAATTCAAGGCGTGGGCATCTTCGTCGCGCTGCTCCTGGCTGCTTCGGTGATGGCGGCGCCGGCACGTCCGCCGAATCTGGTTTTCATTCTCACGGATAACCAGGGTGCGTGGTCTCTTGGCTGCTACGGCAATCCCGATATTCGCACGCCGCAGATCGATCGGCTGGCGTCCGAGGGGGTTCGCTTCACGCGGGCGCTGAGTAGCAATCCCGTTTGCTCGCCGACGCGCGCGACCTTTTTGACCGGGCTGATGCCGTCGCAACATGGGGTGCATTCGTTTCTCGATCCGAAGTTCATGATGGGACCGGAGGCCTATAATACGCTCGATGAGTTCACCTCCTTGGGCGAAGTTCTGCGCGATGCCGGTTACACCGCCGGGCTGAGTGGCAAATGGCACTTGGGCGACAACCTCCGGCCTTCAGAGGGATTCTCTTTTTGGGTCACGAAGCCGGATGGCTCCACGGCTGAGTTCTATGATCAGACTGTGATCGAGGACGGCAAAGTGCGCAAAGAGGCCGGTTACACCACCGAGCTGTGGACGCGCAAGGGTATCCAGTTTATGGAGGCGAACCGCGATCGCCCTTTTTTCCTTTTTCTCTCCTATAATGGTCCGTATTCGCTCGGCCGGCTCATGCAGAACCCGGCCCGCAACCGACATGCGGAGTATTATAAAGGAAAGCCCTTCACCAGTTTTCCGCGGGATGCGATGCATCCCTGGCAACATGCGAACAAGCAGTTCCATAACAGCCAGGTGGCGATGGAGCGCGTCGCCGCGGAGACGAGTGGCGTCGATGATGGGGTCGGTGACGTCATGGCGGCGTTGAAGCGACTTGGGCTCGATGACAACACGCTGGTAGTCTATACCGCCGACCAAGGCTGGATGGGCGGACAGAACGGCATGTGGGGCATGGGCGACCATTTTCGGCCGACCGGCGCACATGATCTGATGATGCAGATTCCGTTGATTTTTCGGCATCCGGGAAGAATTCCGGCGGGTCAGACCCATGACGCCCTCGTGAGTAACTACGACTTTATGCCGACCGTGCTGAGCCATCTCGGATTGGGTGACAAAATGCCGACGACTCCGAAATCGCCCGGGCGGGATTTTTCCGGGGCCTGGCGCGATCCGGCGTTTTCCTGGAGGAATGAGATGTTCTATGAAATGGAAACCACGCGCGCCATCCACGTCGGCGACTGGAAGTATGTCGCCCGTTTTCCCAATGGGCCGGGGGAGCTCTACGACCTGAAGGCGGATCCGCGGGAGCGGTTCAATCTCTGCGGTCAGCGCGGAACCGAGACCCGCCAGGCGGAACTCGCCCAGCGCCTGGATCGCTTTTTTGCCGAGTATGCGGATTCCCAATACGACATCTGGAAAGGCGGCCGTTCCAAGGCCAAGCGCCATGTGCCATGAACGTACAGCGCAGCGGTCGTCTCTTCCGGTTTGCTGCCGACGGCTCATTGTGAGCACTTAATTCCCGTCCCGCTTTTCTTTATGCGTTCCGACCTTCCTGTAGCGGCCCACTCACCGACAGACGCCCTTCCTGCGTCCGCTCCGCTTGATCGGCGGGCGTTTCTCAAGAGTGGGACGGCCATTGTTCTCGGGGCCGCGTTGCCGGCATCGAGGCTGCCCGCGGCCTCCCCGACCTTGGCAGCTCCCGAGGCGGCCGATCCGTCGTTGATTCAACGCGAAAACGCGTTGCCGGGCTCCCCCGACTGGCAATTGACGCGCGTGCGGCTGGACAAAGCCGGAGGCTTTCGTTCGCCGATGATCGAGGGCTATTGCTCGAAGCAATCCGTGCTCGCGGGCGAAGCGCTGGACATCATGGTGAGTGTTCGCCCCGCAGCGCGGTTTACCATCGAGATTTTTCGGACTGGTTATTACGGCGGCCGTGGCGCGCGCTTGATGACCACGCTCGGGCCCTTTTCCGGCGTGTCGCAGCCGGAGCCGCCCGTGGAGGAGAAACGCCTGCGGGCATGCACGTGGACTCTGAGTACCACGGTGCACATTCCGGCGGATTGGCGCAGCGGGGTGTACCTGGGCCGGCTCACGACACTCCCCGAGGAAGGCCAACCCTACTGGCAAAGTTATGTCGTCTTCATCGTACGCGACACGCGCAGGGCCGACGTCCTTCTCCAGTGCAGCGACAACACCTGGCAGGCTTATAATCGATGGCCGAATGACTACTCGATGTACACGGATCCGCGAGGCGCCCAGGCCCGGAATGTGGCGGTGAGTTTTGACCGGCCGTATGGGAAGATCGCGCAGATCTACGAGAACCCGCAGTCGATCGGGAGCGGGGAGTGGCTGTGCTTCGAGTTTCCGCTCGCGTATTGGCTCGAGCAGCACGGCTACGACGTCACGTACTGTTCCAACAGCGACTGTCTCGAGTCGGCGCAGATTACACGGTGCAAAACGTTTCTCAGTGTCGGCCACGATGAGTACTGGGACGTGCGGCAATACGAGGCGGTGAAGCAATCAATCGACGCCGGCGTCAACGTGCTCTGGCTGTGTGGGAACTCGGTCTTTGGCGTGAGTCCCTTCACGCCGTCGGCCAGCGGGCAGCCAAACCGTATCATCAATCGCGAGGGACACTTCGCGGGATTGACGGATGAGGAAGTGGCCAAGGTCGAGCGGGTCTTCACGAAGGACTACCAGCGCGCCGGTCCGGACGAGAGCCTCATCATTGGGGCGCGGAGCATCATTCCGTTTAATGGCGGCGGTGACTGGATCTGTACGAAGCCCGATCACTGGATCTTCGCCGGCACGGGGATGAAAAAAGGCGACAGCATCCCGGGCTTGGTCGGTTGGGAACATCACGGTGCGCCCGCGAAAATTCCTGGGCTCGAGGTCGTCGCGGAAGGAACGGTGTGGGCGGGGGGAGTGAATCCGGCGCAATGGACGGCGACAATTTTTCCCGGACCGAAGGGCAACTTTGTGTTTAATGCGGCGACGATCTGGTGGGTGCAGGGATTGTCGTCGCCGCCCGGGCACATGTTGCCGTGGTCGCATTGGAGCCGCCCGCACGGTCCGGATCCGCGCGTGCAGAAAATTACCGGGAACCTTCTGCGACGAGCGATTGGAGCGAGATCCTGAGGAGGGCGAAGGTGGTGAGACAGACATTCCTGTCTGTCATCGGGGAGTCGGGAGTGAAACAGACATTCCTGTCTGTCTCAGAGGGACGGAACAGACAGGAATGTCTGTGTCACTCTGGAGGCGAAGGCGGGAAACAAATTTACTTCGGTTTTCAGAATTGCAGTGATCCTGAACATTCTGAATTAATTTAGTGTACTCCATCGTGACCACCCCATCGAAAACGCGTTTCATGTTAGGGCGGGGCTGGGCGCGCCGCGTCCGGTGCGCCCTGGCACGTCGTACGTGGGTGGCGTTGACCTTGCTCTGTGGGGCGGGTCCATGGATCTCGACTGAAGCGCGTGCGGCCCAAGTGCCGTCCGCCGTTTTTCCCGCGGGACTTGAATTTATCGTCGCCGCGGCGCCGCCGCTCGTCACGCATCCGATCATGGTCTGTTTCGACGATCGGGGAAGGCTCTTCGTCGGCGATGCGGCGGGGTTGAATCTGCGGCGCAAGGAACTCGAGGAACAGTTGCCCAATCGCGTCCTCATGCTTGAAGACCGGGACGGCGACGGCGTTTTCGACCGGAGTACGGTGTTTGCCGATAAGATGACGTTTCCGCAAGGAGCGGCTTGGCTTGATGGTTCGCTGTACGTCGCCTCGCCTCCGGGTATTTGGAAACTTACCGACACAAACGACGACGGGGTGGCGGACCAACGTGAAATGATTGTCGGTGGTTTCGATTACGATGGGAACGCGGCCGATGTGCACGGTCCCTTTCTGCACCCGACCAACGGGCGCCTTTACTGGTGCCACGGCCGCAAAGGTCACAAGGTCGTGCAGAAGGACGGTACCCTCGTGCATGAAGGCAAGGCCTCGGGCATCTGGTCGTGTCGGCCGGATGGCAGCGAGGTGCAATGGCATTCGCTCGGCAGCATGGACAACCCGGTCGAGGTCGATTTCACTCCGGAGGGCGATATGTTTGGGGTGGTTAATCTGTATTATAACCAGCCTCGCGGTGACACCCTCATGCACTGGCTGTATGGAGGGGTCTACGAGCGCCCTGACCAGCTGGCCGTGATCGCCGGCCTGCCGCGGACGCGGGAGCGCATGCCGGTGGTGCACAACTACGGTCACGTCGCGGTCTCGGGGAGCACGCTTTACCGGTCGGGTGCGATGAATCCGGAATGGAAGGGCGACATGCTGGTCACGTTTTTCAACACCCAGAAAGTCGTACGGACTAAGCTGATACCGGCTGGTTCGACGTTTACGGCGACGGAGCACGAGCTGCTCAAAATCAACGATCCCGATGTGCATCTCACCGATGTGATCGAGGATGCGGATGGCTCGCTGCTGGTGATCGATACGGGTGGATGGTTCCGCATCGGATGCCCGGCGAGTTTGACGGAGAAGCCCGATCTGCGAGGGGCGATCTATCGTCTGCGCAAGCAGGACCAGCCGAGGCTGGCCAACGCGTATGGTCAGGATATACAATGGAATAATCTGGCGCCGGCCGCCCTCGCCAAACTCGCCCAAGACGAGCGCTGGAAAGTGCGGGAGAGAGCGGCCGCTCTTGTCGCGATGCGTCAGCCGGTGTTGCCGGTGACATCCGCCCAATTGCTCGACGCCCGCAAGCCGCAGGCTCGGCTCCGGGCGTACGAGACGCTGGCGCAGTCGAAGAAAATCGATGCGTCGCAGCGGAGCGCGCTCTTGAAGACACTCGCCGAGCCGCTCGATCCCGCGCTCGAACATGCGACGATGTTCGCAGCAATGGCGACCGGTGCGTTCGACCTCGCCACCTTGCGCGCGGCAACTGTTCCGAACGTGCTGCGGCGGCTGCTGGTGATCATCGAGCAATCGACCCAGGACGGCGCGGTGCGCGATGCGCTGTTGTCGATTGCGAATCGTCACGTCGATGCGACGGACCCGGAACTGGCGCATACGGCGGTGTCCATCGTGGCGCGCCATGCTCAAGCGATTGAGCGCTCCTATGATGATTTCGCCGCGCGACTCACGGCGGGCAGCGTGGCGCCCGGCAGCTTGAACGTGATGACGGAGGTTGCGAAGGCGCACCTCGCCAAACCGCAGGCGCAGCAGTTGGTCACCCTGATGTTGCAACACGTCGCGCCCTCCGTTCGGCAAAGCGCCTGGCGGATCATCGCGCAGCAATCGGGCAGTATTAAAAACCCGGAGTGGTTCGGTCCCATCGAGCGCAGTCTCACCGAGGCGATGTCGCCTCCGGCGATGGCGCCACCAGGACCCATGAACGTGGCGGCCGCTTTCAGTGGAACTGTGACGAATGCACTTCCGCGTCCAGCAGAAGGGGCTGCTCTTCCGCTCTTGCTTGAAGGGATCGCGAAACTGGGCGGCGCTTACTTCGACACGGCGTTGCAGGCGATCATTCGCGATTCCAAACGGCCACAGCCGGTCCGTCTGAAAGCGCTCGCGGCGGTTTCGCGGGCGGGCGAACCCGTCAGCGCAGACGCATTCAATCTCTTGATTGAGATGTCGGAGGACGACGGTTCGCCGGCGGCTCGCATGGAAGCGGCGCGGCTGCTTGCGCGCTCGCGTTTGACGGTGGCGCAGATTCAGTTGCTCGCGCCGTTGCTGCCGAAAACGGGGCCGGTGGAATTGCTGGAATTGCTCAAACTTGGTCGCCGCATGGATGCCGCGACCGGTCGGATCTGGGCGGAGAACCTGGTGCGCTCGCCGGTTTTTGGAGCCGTGCCGGAGAGCGCGATCAAGACCGCGTTCAGCTCCGTGCCGGCGGATGTCTACGAACGCACCCTGGCGCCTGCGGTGCGAGCGGCGGCAGAGGCCAACGACGCGAAGAAGCGCCGCCTCGAAGTTCTCGCCGCCGACGCCGGGAAAGGTCGCTCCGCGGAGGGGCGAAAATTATATGCCACGAGCACCTGTGTCGCCTGCCATGTCGCGGGCGAGGTGGGTCGCGCCATGGGGCCGGATCTGAGCCGGATCGGACAGATCCGCAGCGCGCGTGATCTGCTTGAGTCGATTATTTTTCCCCATGCCACGATCGCTCGCGATTATGAGACGCATATCGTCGAGACCACGGATCGACAGAGCCACGTGGGCATGATCAAGAGCGATACTCCGCACGGCTTGGTCCTGATGGATCCGACCGGGCAGGAGAAAGTCATTCCGCACTCGCAGATCGTCGGGAATAGCCTCGTGACGACGAGCCTCATGCCCGCCGGTCTCGAGCAAACGCTCACCGAGCAGCAATTGCTCGATTTAGTGGCGTGGCTCGTTTCTCTGCAGTGACGCGATTCTCCCCTCCATGAAAAAATACAACGTCGGCATCATCGGTTACGGTTGGGTTAGCGGCGCGCACATCGCGGCCATCAATGCCACTTCGCAGGCGCAAGTGTCCGCAATTTACTCTTCGCGGCCGCATGACTCTGCAGAGTTGAGCGCGAAACATGGGGGTAAGATTACCTGCTACATGAATCTCGATCAGATGCTTGCCGACTCGAACATTCATGCGGTGGCGGTATGCAGCTATCCTGATCAACACGCCGATCAGATCGTCGCGGCGGCCAAGGCCGGAAAGCATCTCATCATTGAAAAACCGATCTCGCTCAATCTTGAGGACGCCCGCCGCGTCGCCGCCGCGGTCAAGGCGGCGGGCGTGAAGACCTGCGTCTGCTTTGAGTGTCGGTTCGCCAGCCAGTTGCTCGCGACCAAGGCCGTCATCAACCAAGGCCTGCTCGGCAAGCTGCACTATGGTGAAGTCGACTATTACCACGGCATTGGTCCGTGGTATGGACAGTTTCGCTGGAATACCTCGAAGGAGTTGGGCGGCAGCAGCCTGCTCTCCGCCGGTTGCCATGCGATGGATGCGTTGCTCCTTTGCATGAACGACGCGGTCGAGAGCGTGACGAGTCATACCACCGTATCCGCCAGCCCGATTTTCTCCCAGTATAAATATCCCACCACGAGCGTCAGCGTGCTGCGTTTCGCGAATGGTGCGCTGGGCAAGGTGGCCTCGGTGATCGACTGTTTTCAGCCGTACTATTTCCATACGCACCTCGTGGGCAGCGAAGGCAGCCTGCTTGATAACAAGTTTCACGCGAATGGTCTGGCGACCGATAAGCACCATTGGAGTCAGCTCTCAATGAAGATGCTGGATTCCGGTGACGTCTCCGATCACCCGTATCAAAGCCAGTTCCAGGCGTTTTTTTATGCGCTGGAACGCGGGGCCGACATGCCGTTGACCTCGCTGGGTGAGTCGATGAATTCTCATCTCGCCGTGCTGGCGGCGGATATGTCGTCGCGCGAAGGTCGCACCGTGAAGATGTCGGAAGTAACCGGGTGAGTTATAGTCCGTCTTCACGTGTGTCCCCCCGCTCTATCAAATTAACACCTAAGCATGTCTGAACGTACGGCTATCGCCATTGCGGCGCATCCTGACGATATCGAATTCATGATGGCCGGCACGCTGTGCCTGCTGCGCGAAGCGGGGTATCGAATCCATTATCTGAATGTGGCCAACGGCTCCGGCGGCAGCCTCGTGCACCGGGCGGCCGCGTTGCGGGCGATTCGGCGGCGCGAAGGCAAACGCGCCGCGGCGGTGTTGGGCGCGACCTTCCATGAGAGTCTCGTTGATGACCTCGAAGTACTGTATACCGTGCCGTTGCTCCGGGCGGTGACGGCGATCGTGCGCGAAGTGCGGCCGACGATCGTGCTCACGCACTCGCCGCAGGACTATATGGAGGATCATATGAACACGTGCCGGCTCGCCGTCACGGCGGCGTTTGCGCGGGGGATCCCGAATTTCAAAGCCGGCCGGGCGGCTGGGTGGTCGGGTGAAACGACGGTGTATCACGCGATGCCCGTGGGCCTGTGCGACGGGCTTCGTCGCCGGATTGTGCCGGGTGCATTTGTCGATACCGCGACCGTGCAGGAAAAGAAACTTGAGGCGTTGACCTGTCACGATAGCCAGCATGGCTGGTTGCAGGCGTCGCAGGGGATGAACTCGTATCTGGTCGAGATGGACAACATCGCGCGCGCGGTGGGTCGGATGTCGCGCCGCTTCCAAGTGGCCGAAGGCTGGCGGCGTCATTCGCACATGGGTTATGGCGGGCCGGGGACCGATCCGTTGCGGGACGCGCTCGGAAAAAACTTTCTCGTGAACAAAGCGTATGAGCGTGGACTCCTTCGCGGCTAACGCGCATTTCGAGCACCCCAAAATTCAACTACCATTATGCCGAGAAAATTCAGCACTATCGCTCCCGACTGGTGGGATTACACGACGCTTGATGACGCGCTGATCGCAGAGGCGGCACGGTTGACCCCCGGCGACATGGAGAACCTCGCGAGGGATGGCTTCCGCATCAATTTTTATGATACGCTGGCCGAGTTCTATCTTGCGGAGGCGTTGGAGTATATCACCGCCTGGAAGCAGGCGACCGCCGATAGTCCGGTGGGAATTTGCGGTCCGATTGGGCCGACGGAGCAGTTGCCCTTGGTGGCACGCCTCGTGAACGAACTCGGGCTCTCGCTGCAGCATGCTCATTTCTGGGGCATGGACGAATGGTATGCCGATGACGCCGAGACGCCCGTCACGCATCCGCTCTCGTTCGAGCGGGCGGATCGGGAACTCTGTTTCAGCCGGATCCGGAAGGAACTCGCGATGCCGGAGGCCAACCTGCATTTCCCGAAGGCCGACGTGGCGGCGTATTTACGGAGTTGGGACGGCGTGCGTTGCGCGGTGATGCAAGGCGGCCAGGGCGACATCAAGCACTGGGCGTTCAACGACCCGGTGAAGCGCGCCGGCGTTTATCGCGATGCGCCGCCGTCGCCCGCCGAATACCGTCAGTTGGCGACCCGCATCGTGGATCTGCATCCGGTTACCCTGGCGCAAAACGCACGAACCTCAGGCGGTGGCAATATTGCGCTTGTGCCGACCAAGGCGATCACCGTGGGCCCCGTCGAGACTTGGAAGGCGGAGAAGGTTTCCATCTGGCATGCGGGCAATCACGATAGCCCCTTTGGTCAGCGCCTCACGACCCTGATGATCGGCAAGCGGATCATGGACAGCGCGGTTCCGATGTCGCTCCTGGCAGATCACCCGAATGTACAATTCAATTTCTACCGAGAGGGCATTGGTTCCTGCCAGGTGGAGATGCACTGAGGCCAAATAATATAATCCGACCTCCTTCCGCCATGACCCGTGACTCGCTCTTATCCTGGTGCAGACGGTTGTTTCTGGTCGCGCTCGCCTGGACGGCGAGCGTGGCTGGGGCGGGCGAGGCCGCCGCTCCGATCACTCCCCGGGAACCGATCGTGCTGTTTAATGGCAAGGACCTCACGAACTTTTATACGTGGGAAACGAAGCATGGCCGTGACGATCCGGATCGCGTTTTTACCGTGGTCGATCAGATTGATGGTGCGCCGGCGATCCGGATGAGCGGTCAGCACTATGGCGGCATCGTCACCCAAGAGCGTTATACTAATTACCGGCTCGTCGCGGAATTTCGTTGGGGCGATGTCACGTGGGAGCCGCGGAAAAACAAGACGCGGGATGCCGGTATCCTGCTGCACTGCCAGGGCGAAGATGGAAACTATCAGGCGGACTTTCGCGCGCCGTGGATGCGATCGATCGAGTATCAATTCATCGAGGGCGGCACGGGTGACCTCATTCTGGTTCGTGGTTACGAACGCGGTAACTCCGCGGTGATGATGCCGACGGTGAAAGCGAACGTTACGCCCGGCACCCGACGCTGGAATCCGGATGGGCCGCTCGAGTCGTTCGGCCCCGGAAAGAGCCGGGTGGATTGGCGCGACAAGGACCCGGAGTGGAAGGATGTGCTGGGATTCCGCGGAGCGCGCGATGTGGAGAATCCGGTGGGCGAGTGGAATCGCGTGGAAGTGATCTGCGACGGCCGCACGCTTAGCTACTTCCTGAACGGGCAGAAGGTAAATGAACTCAAGGAGGCCTCACTCACCGGAGGGAAAATCCTTTTTCAGTCTGAAGCAGCCGAAATTTTTTTCCGCAAAATCGAGCTGCATCCCCTGAAATAGTTACGTCAAATTTCCTCCGTCTGGTCCTCCTGTCGCGCTTCACCCCCAATCCTCCCCCGCATGTCTCATTCGCAATCGACCATCAAAATCCGGCTCTCGGTTTTCATGTTTCTCCAGTATTTCATCTGGGGATCCTGGTACGTGAGCATGGGTACGTATCTGGCCAACACCTTGAAATTCGGCGGCGCCCAGATTGGCGCGGCGTATGGTGCTTTCGCCATTGGGGCGATGATCTCGCCCTTCTTCGTGGGCTTGATCGCGGACCGTTATTTTTCGTCCGAGAAGCTGCTCGCAGTGCTCGGCATCGCGGGAGGCGCGCTGCTCTGCGTGCTGCCGCGGCTGACCGAGTTCGGCACGTTTTATCCGGTCTTGATTATGTATTGCGCGTTGTATGTGCCGACGCTCGCGTTGGGAAATTCCCTTTCGCTGCATCATCTGGCCGACGCCAAGAACGACTTTCCGCGGATCAAAATTTTCTCGGCGATCGGTTGGATTGCCGGGCTGTTTACCTTGAGCGTAATCAAAGGCGAACAGTCTGCGACTCAGTTCTATCTCGCGGGTGGCGTTTCGATTCTGTTTGGCCTTTTCGCTCTTGCCCTGCCCCATACCCCGCCGATGAAAACCGGCGCCAATGTGACGCTGGGAGAAGTCCTTGGCCTCGATGCGCTGGCCCTGCTGAAGAAGCCGTCCTTTGCCATCTTTATTGGATGCATGTTCCTAATCTGTATTCCGCTCTATTTCTATTTCGTCATGCTCGGGATTTATCTCACTGAGTTGAAGTGGGATTTCATGGCGGTGAAGACATCGCTGGCGCAGGTGTCGGATGTCATCTTCCTCTTCTTGCTGCCGATCTTTCTCCGTCGTTTTGGCTATAAGGTGACGATCTTTATCGGCATTCTGTGTTGGTCGGCGCGTTATTTTTTCCTGGCGGGGAGTGTAAACATGCCGGACGCCCAGACGCTGATGATTTACGCGGCCATCATGTTGCACGGCGTGTGCTACGACTTCCTGTTTATTGCGGGCCAGCTCTATGTTGACAGCGAAGCGAACGAGCGAATCCGGGGAGCGGCGCAAGGCTTCATTGCCTTTATTCTCTGGGGCGTGGGCGCCTTTGTGGGGACGATGCTCGCCGGCAAGGTGCTCGCGGCGAACCAGCTCGCGACTCCGGTGGGTTCGATCACCTACGATTGGCAGAACATCTGGATGACTCCGGCGATTGGCGCTGCGATTGTGATGGTCATCTTCCTGATCTTTTTCCGCGAGCCCGCGAAGAAGTCGGTTGAAGCGACGCGAGAGGTTGCGCCGGTCGCGTAAACGCGAAGACCGCGGCGGCAAACGGGGTCAGGCCGTTCGATGTTCGGAACAGCAGACACGAGCCGGCCCACTCTGCCGCCAGGCCTCACGAACATCGAACGGCCTGACCCCGTTGCCCCCCCCGTTGACCCCCCCGCCACAAGGGAGCGGGGCCGGCTTTGGCCGGATCACCTTTCCACAACAACAGGTGCAACTGCTGGGGATCGAAGCGCACGGTGCCTGCCGCATCGGCTTTCGGCCAGTGCTGAAAACGGCCTTGCGAAAGTCGCTTCTGGCAGAGCCAGAAACCCTGGCCA